>Ga0136651_10000346_pt1 | contig 24996 bp, 12 predicted proteins | sample Mar14236cmmetaG_FD_94867 | JGI IMG/M metagenome (GOLD analysis project Ga0136651, IMG submission 94867) | Marine hydrothermal vent microbial communities from Guaymas Basin, Gulf of California to study Microbial Dark Matter (Phase II) - Marker... ... | reverse complement strand
TTCAATAATAAAATGATCATTTGCTATCGCTTCGTACTCAATTTCACCATTTCTTTTTGCTACGACTTTAAGCTCAAACACTGAAGGGCGCTCATGTTCAATCGACAAGCGCATCACCTTAACGTTCTTGCATGCATTCAACACGAAAGGTGTCATGCGTCCGTGCATGACAAATGTCGATCCTCCACCATCAATTACCAGGTCTTTCAAACCGTTCAAATGAAAGGGCGTAACAAAATCCCACTGCTTATGCACTGCGGTAACAGGATAATGTGCTCTGAAGGCAGAAGCTGCAAAAAAGTCGTATTCACCGCGGGCAAAAAATAAAGTAGTCTCGCCGATGATGTTTCTGATTTTATCCAAAGCCGCCCGGATGGCTGGTGTATCATCTTTGCCATCATCAGGTATTGCACCAAAATCCGAAACCTTAATTACTGTCGGTGTTTGAGCAGATAACGAATTCGCTTCTGAACACCCAATAATTATTACTACTACAGCTAATACAAGAAGTAAACTTTTTTCTTTGAGGTTTCTGTAATTTAGCATTGTTTATTTACATTAAAATCTCTTATATACCAATTTTACGATAGTGTTCCATTCAGTGTGCTTGGATATTTTTCTTTCCCAAGTTAGTTTCACAATTCAAAGTTATATTTTTTTCTTTTTCCGATTTGATAAATCTTCTATTAATGAATGAATAAAGAAATTTCTTAAAACAAACTATCCCCGGAGCAGCTCTTCCGGGAAGAAAGCTCCGAAGAATTATTTTGACTTAAACATTCAATGTTTTAATAGGTAACCGGTCACAACAGAACAAGCTAATTCATAAACAGTTTATATTTTATACATTGGAATTCAGACTTTCACCACTCTTTTGGGTTATTCGTTTAAATACTCATGCCCCAATATTAAAAAAATACTGGCTGTCCATGTATATGCCAAATCGCGTAGTCCCTTGCCCGTTTTTGCGTCAAAATTCTCAGCAAAACCACTTTTGGAGCACAGGTTACAAAACCTTCTGGATATTTCCTTTGCCAATTCATGTTCTCCGCATTTATTCAATCCATCAACAATAATCATGGTTGATGGTGCCCAAATCGGCCCTCGCCAGTAACCGTCATCTTTATAAAGAGGACTGTTTATATTTTCAGTTGCTAATCCCCATTTGGTTAAGTAACCATCATTCTTTAAAGAACATATTAATTTGGATCTTATATCAGCAGGCAGTTTTTTGCCTAATACAATAGGAAGAAAAGCCATTAGGCTTAGGTTTTTATTGTTTAGGCTATGATCATCAGTGTTTACTGTAACAAACTTATCTCCATTCCATTGATTTGATAAAATAAGCGACAGTAATTTATCGGATTTTTGTTTCCACCTGAAAGCTTCCTCAGCATATCCCAACTTCTTGGCTAACTCGTGTAATACATCCATCTGAATAATCAAATATGCAGATAAATCTGCACTTTCAAAATGACCCCACTTACCGGATTTTCCGTTTATGTCAAATTCGGTCCCGTTATCCCAACCCGAATCGCATCCATTATTATACTCGGGGATTCCATTTTTATTTGAATCCTGGTGAAGAAGCCAAAAGTTGGTCCACTTCGTTAAATCAACATATACTTTTTTCATTTGGGCATCCGTAAATTTCATTCTTCCCATCATTTTTTGAAATGTCCAGCCATGTATGGGAGGTTTTAATACTTTTCTACTGATGCGGGCATAGCCTACCATATCGGGAAGCCGCCCGTCGGCATCCTGCGCATCGAATATTGTCATATAATTATCCCAGGCCATTTCTGGCAAATGATATGAACAGACCATGGCATTAAAACAATGATCCCAACTCCATATATAGTGCATCCAGTTTTTTGACATCAATATGCCAGGACGTTTATAATTACCACCTTTATCAACGATACACGACCAGAGAATATAAGATGCAAGCTCCCTGGATCTTTTGTATCGCTCCGGCAATGACGGCATCTTCGATAAAAATTCATTATAACTACGCCGTGCTATTACCCCACAATCGTCAAAACTTCTTTTTACTCTTGTCGATTCCCATACACTATCTGACTCTTCCACACTTATTTCATATGTATTCTTAACAGAAGGATATAAAGCAAACAGACATTTATCTTTATTGTATTGCAATATCCCGTCATGGCAGCTTAGGATATGATAAGAAGTCCCGAATCGGTTCTTGTTTTTCATATAGAACTTGTTATTATCTTTTGACACAATCTTTAATATATCCTTCTTAATCAATTGTTTGTCCAATTTTAATATCATAGGAAAAACCTTGCCCTGCAAACGGAAGATTTTTTTTGATTCAAAACAGGCTTTGCCAAATACCCTTTTCCCTGTTGATAAAGATAATATTCCCGGAGTTGCAAATGCCTTTGGCTTTAAAGTATCTGAACCTTTCAGATAAAAAAAACAAAAAATTGCATTGTCTCTTCCAAACAGGGCATATCTAATATCGGTTAAAGCCAGGCATTTACTCTTCCTGTTTTTACAAACCGAGAATGACGATTTACTATAACTAAAAGGGACTTTTCTGACATTAAATTCAAAAGAACTCTCTTTGGTTTTTATTTGTTTTTGACAGGCAGATAGCCCCAATACAAGAATAAGGACGATCGCTGATACTTTAAATACTGAATTCAACATGATTTATAAATGCCAATTTAAATAAAATCTATAAATCCCGTCATGCCAATCCTGATCGAATTCGTGGTTTCCATCCGTTAACATTTTCAGTCCGACTACTTTTCCAACGATTGTTCAACTTTCAAAATATACGCCACCTTCAAGAAGGGCTTTTTTCAAATCGGCATATTTCAGATCGCGTGTTCCTATATTTTTCATAGCGCAGAGGGCCGCTGCAGTTCCCGACGCCTGCCCCTGCCCCATGCAATTTACCGTGTTTCTCGTGGACATGTGGGCCCGCTTGTCGGTTGTAATCAGCATCCCGGAAACCAAAAGGTTTTCAATTCCTTTTGGAATCAGCGCCCTGTAAGGGATACCATACGTACCGCCGCCCTTCACCATGAAGCGAAACAGGTCGTGGTAACTGTAAACAAACACATCGTCGTCGAAATGCCGGGCTTCTATCACGTCCTCGTGCGTGATATCATAATCGCACGCAATCACCCTGCCACGGCGGATATTGAGTCTCGGAGCTGTTCGAGCGATAAAGGCCTTTTTGCAACCGGGAAAGTATTTTCGAAACAGTTCGAGGGTCTTATACTGCCGCTTTCTCAGCTCCAGTTCCGCTTTTGCCACTGCATCACGATCGGTTGGACTCACAGAAAGTTTCAGGTTGGCCTTGACAAACATTAAGTAATTATCGTAAACGGTAGTGGTTGCCGATTGCAAGCCAATATTTTTCGCCTCCCGCCGAAAATCGTCGGGCATTACCATAAAGTTTCCTTGTACGCGGATGGTCATGTCCTCTACACCACTACGCCGGCCCTCAGCATGTTCAAGAATGCCGTCTCGGTCGGCAAAATATTTGAAGATCTTGTCTATATCCACATTGCCCATGCCAAAAGCGTTGGCTACGGAGTAATCGTTCGGTTCGGTATAATTCGCACCGGCAAAAAAGGAAAGATCGCCGTAGGCGGTGCAGTCGACAAAGGATTTTGCATAAAAAACCTCACGACCCGTGCGGCTCTCGACAATGACTCCCTTGATACGGGAACCATCCATAATAGCACCAACCAAAAGGGTATTCACGCAAACATAGACTCCGGCTTCAACCAGCATCTCGAATGCCACCAGCTTATACAATTCGGTGTCAATCACAGTATTCGTGGAATCGCGATGTCCCACCGTCATATCGCCGAATCCTGACCAGCCTCCGATTTTATCCAGGCGCTCCATTATTTCATTTGGGATTCCCCTGATGACCTGACGTTTCTTAACTCCGGGAAAAGGCTTCCAGTTATTGAAGAAACTGTGAAGGGTCGTGCCACCTTCAGTGACAGTTCCGCCGGGATAACCCTTCATCTCAATCAGGACTGTTTTTGCCCCCTGGCGCGCCGCAGCAATGGCCGAAACAACACCCGCCGTACCACCACCCGCTACAACAACGTCGAACTTCCTGACGGGGAGTTTCTTTACGGGTTCCTCGTAATAGTCTTCTGAAACGTTATGAAATGTTGACTGGTCACTGTTCGCGGGACCTGCCATCAAACCCATGCCAAGCATAAAACTGCTCTTTGTGAACTCTCTACGTTTCATTTTTGTTTGATTTTAAAAATTTTTATAATAATTTTTTTCAATCTTTTGCTAATATTTTTTTGTCACCCAAAAACCATACTATACCTTTTGCAAAGTTTTTTATTACTATTTTTCCTGTTTTTGAAATTACGTGTTTTATTCATCACAATACGGATTCATTTTTTCAAAAACCAATACCCAATCCTGGGGCGAGGGAACATTCTTTTGAAAATCAATAGATTGATCGGATTTATGTTTACTTCCATATATTTTCCCCTGGTCAAATACACGACCGGTTGCAGGATCAAAATAAAACACATGCCAGTTCACGGCGCGATCGATATTCATGACCTTCGGACCGCTCCAATTATAAATATTACGCCGCGGCAAGTAAATAATTCTCACTTCACCGGGAATACCGGCAGCAAAACTTCCTTCCTCCACCCATTCGGGATGTGTCTCAAACCGTGACCATGGATATTTTTCCAACAATTTTTTGCCTATGCCAATTTGTATTGAACCAGGATAATTCATTCCCTCAACCCATGTGGTGTAGTCATAAACGGGAGTAATTCCAGGATCTCCCTCAACGCTGGCATGCCATACTCCGGCCGCCCCATAGGTGTGACCCGCAGCGCCACTCAGCATAAAACTCCAAAACATATAACGCTGTATATATTGGAAATTCGTTTGCATATGTCCTTCGTAACAGGCTTCACCACATAATATCGGTCTTTTGGGCAACATATTAAGGCATGACTTTATAATATCCAAAGTCCGGTTCACGGTTTTCATCCCATTATGGCCAATAGCTACCATGTCAAAATCAAACATCGAATTGTCCTGTAACATTTTTCGCGGATGACCAGGAGCGTGATAACAGAGAGGATGGTTACATGGATCCGTATCTTTAATGTATTTAGCCAGTTCAGACCATGGACCATAGGAGTCTTTCACTTCACCTCCAACCATCCAAATCGTTGGATATGCCCCGTACCTGGCAATAATGTTTCTCCAATGGCGCTTGAAACCTTCGATCCCCACCTGGTTAAGTGTACTCATGCCACCATGTTGTGGTCGTCCCCATCCCCCAACAATGACAGGAACTATCCCGTTATCAACGAGATATTTAATACGACGATCAGCATAATCGAAATAGGAAGGATTTATTATACTAAAATCAATTGTTTCGTAGGGTTTTCCCCCTTCATTCTCCCAGCTGTTTTCCATCATATTCTCATCAGGGTATGGTCCGCAGACTATCTGAACCACATTAAAACCTTTTCTCCTGCGGTCTGCTGTTAATTTCTGAAAGTCCTCCCATCTCAAACGTTTACACAAACCTTTCCACCACGTATCTCCCAACCACAAAAAAGGTGTTCCGTCTGCATATTCAAAAAACCTCTTGTTTCTACTGATTTGCAGGAATCCATGCCTCAACAAATAATTTCCACTCCGGTATGGAACAACCATAAAACTCTGCTTTTTCCGTTGAAAATCAGGATTGTTTTTATCGGAAGATTCCGGATAAAAGATAAATTCCCCTGTCACTGGTGGAGCAAAACGCACACTCCATGTGTTATCCCCTGCCCAAAAAGCCGGTACAATCCATTTTTGATCTTCATGTTCAAAAATAACGTTAACCTCCACATCTGTAAAGGGATTATTGTATTTTTTTGTCGTTTTCCAGGATTTTTCGAATACAGTCCATTGCTGTATTTTACTTTCCTTGCAGGATGAAAAAAAAAGAAAAACGAATAATAGAAGAAGTTGAAGTTTAATATGGAGCATTTAAGTTTTTTATCACCTTATTGTTTAATAATTAATGTATTGTAAATTACCTTTTCAATCTTATACTAATATCCTTAGTATCTCCTGAAACCCAGACTTTACCGTATCGATAATCCTTTTTTACAATTTTCCCTGTATTTGATTTTACCGATGCAATATTATTCACACACATGGGAATATCAACCAAAATATTTCCTTCGGTCTTATCTCCTTTAAGATAAATATTTATTTTTTTATCCGTTTTCTTTATGCTAAAATCAATTTTCTTGTTGTTATTGATTCTTACATTTCTCCATGAGATAACTTTTCCGGAGTCCAGCCATTCGTTTGGTATTCCCCTTCCAAGAATAATTGTTCCATCCGTTTTAACAGAAATACATAATTGCAGCATCGCCTGCCTGATGAAACCCAGGCCCCAGGTTTCAAAACCTATTGCAGGGCGAGACCAATCACCTTCTTTAAACATCCTGAAGCTCTCGCCCCAATTATAAGGGACTGATTGCACATCAAATAACCATTCAATACTCTTTACAACCTGCGTCCTGTATTTTTCTGAAAACAATAGTTGCATTCCCATGCCGGGATTGTAAACACTTCCTGCAGGAAATGCCCACCAGGCGCCAAAAGCTCCTTCGGGTAATCCGAGTTCTTTACTTTTACTCATCCATTTCTCAACTGATTTATCAAAATGGTCTTTCCAAGTACCTCCAAGATTAAATCCTTTTAAATAAGCATTCCAAGGAAACGATGACATCATCAAACTTGTTCCTAACCAATTCCCGGGCCCTTTCACTGATAATTCATTGATATCAAAGGCAAAATAGGCAAAGTACCAATCTACTCCCATCTCTTTCATTGACAGATCAAGTACATCGTTCAGACAATTATTTAAGCTTTCTATTGTTTTTTCTACCCATGCCTTTTCTTTGTGCATTTCAAATTGCTCACATATATAACGGTAAGCTTGAAATCCATGCAGAGCAGCAAAATTGTCCACCAATAAAAAATTATTATGATTATCAAGTGTCCCTCCTTTTTGAATAAGACCATAAGCGCCAACTCCTTTAAGAGATTCATCCATTTGTCCGTCTCTCATAGCATTTACAGCATGTGCGCATTTTTTAATTATTGACAACAATTCTTCTGTGAAGTATTCCCTATCGCCTGTCATTTGTAAATATTGCGCCATGGAAGTAAGAAATTTGGGGCCGGAATCATTTTTTTTATCACCCACAGGCACACCTTTGCTCAATTTAAAAAAGGAATCGCCATTCATGATCTCCCTGGCAAGTTCCCAATTTCCTTCTATAATATATTGTATTACCATATTGGGAATATCATGATTAAACGTATGATCATATTGAGGAAATCCTACCACATTTCCACCATCAGCTCTTTGTTGCAAATCTGTTGGGGTTTTTACTGTGGCATTCCACATGTAGGGCATGGAAGATTTCCAAAGATTTACAAATCTTTCATCGGGCAATGATACAGGCATGGTCAGGCCTGACATCTTTTCATCTATTTCGTTTTTCATCAAATGATAATTCCAATCATATCCCCCTTCTTTCAGAATTTCTTCTATTCTAGCCACTCCATTAGCCGGAAAAACAAAATCATAAGTTATCGTTTCGCCAACTTCAATTTCATATTCGGTATAAATAATGTGTTCATTCTCTTTTTGTACTTTAAAATTACCTACTGCAAATGCTCTATCCGATACATTGTTTCCGTTTAATAGTAATTTTAGTTTATGCGATTTTTTATCCAAATTTTTTAATTTAACCCGGGTATAAATAACATCTGCCTTATCGTTAAGTAATCTTCTTCCGAAATGCTGAATTTTCACTTCGATATTATCTTTCTTCCAAACTGAAGTTGGGGCAGGAAGATAATCTTCGGCAAGACTCCATCTTATTGTCTCTCTGCGATTGTCCGCAAATTCATTAGGATAATATGGCTCCCCACCATCAACGCTTAATAAAAACAACACAACATCCATACTGTTTTTATGCCAGGAGGGTTGAGAATTTGCCCAGATTTGATCATTATTTTCACCTTTAATCATTTTGGGCCTTCTTGGATATAAAGCGCCTCCCATCAATGAGATTGCTTTTGGATGCACTTCATCCCAACCGAAATATATATAATGTCTTTTATCCAACTGATTTTCATCTATAAGCAAATAAGAGGGTTCAATAATAAATTTTATTTCTTCCTCATCTGCACTTGTCTTAAAGCATGTAAGTGTGTAATCATGCGTGCCTTTTTCTAAGTTTATTATTTTAAACACAGGAAGTCTGTCGAAATCATAAAGTTTCTCTCCGTCAATTGCAATATCTCCCAAAGAGCGTTTATAAGTAGTTGTAGCCAATATTTTGTACTTGCCTGTTTGGGAAATATCAAATTTCCCCTTATATCTGACAGCATAATTTTCTTCATAAGGAGATATGGCCAATGTAAGTGAACTGATTTTTCCCTCCAAATCAGGTTTTTTAAAAAAATCAGGTGTTTTTATTGACATATGATTAAAAACCTGAAAAAATATTCCCTTATGGAATTTAACGTTTTCATTATTATTGCTGCCAAATATATAACCGACAATAAATAAAAAAAACATAGCAACTAGCAAAATTCTTTTTTTCATCACAGTAATATTTCTATTTTTTTTCATTTATAATAACTAATCCTTTCTCTTTTTTGGTGTATAAACCCTTGAAATTTTACCGGGAGTTACATCATAGGGTATTGAACTTCCACTAATATCTATTCCCCATTTTTCTAAATAAAACTGACCGGGTTTAAAATCTTCATCTCCGATGGCTTTTAATTTCCTTTCTAAAAGTATGTCCATCTTATTTTGAACCTTTCTTAAGTAAGGCTTTCCAATAAGATTGTCCATCTGGTAGGGATCGGCTATATTGTCGAATAACATAATAGCTTTATCAGGAGTTTTAACATATGTATATTTTATAGTTTTTATTGCCCTGTATTCGGTAAAAGGTGTAATGGCAAAGGGGTATACACTCATAAAAAGTGCCGCCCTGTCCTTTGGCTTTTCCGGATTTCTGACAACGGAAGAAATATCCTCACCCTCAATACATTTAGGAATATCAATATCACACAAACCAAGTATGGTTGGTAAAATATCGGGCGTGGTCAGAGGAGTGAACGTCTCTTTACCTGCATTCTCACCGATATTGGGATAACGAATCAGAAAAGGAACCTTGGCTGCTTCATCCCAGGCAAGCTGTTTTTCTTTGGGCCTGACTCCATGTGATCCCATCATTTCCCCATGATCAGAAGTAAATATAATGATCGAGTTATTGAAAAGTCCCAGTTCTTTAATTTTTCTGATCAGGGCACCTATTGCTTTATCTGTGGCTGTACAATGTGCATAGTAACGTTGCAATTCTTCCCTTAAATCAGGAAAATTATCTTCAACTACATTCTTTCTTAATTCCAGTTCAGACCGGGGATACATATCCAGATATTCTTCCGGAGCCTGATGTTTCGAAAAATGAGGTGTTGCAAAGGAGACAAAAAGCAACAACGGATTTCTATTTTTTGCTCTTTGATCAAGGTATTTCTCTACATCCTCCTCAATGGCAAAAGGAGAGTATTTTCCCCAGTATTTAATGTCAAAATCCTCGTTTTCATAATAAGGCATTTTATTATAAGCGTGAGAGCATTCCGAAGCTTTCCAATAATCAAATCCCTGTCTTCTGTATGGTTGTACATTATTATATCTTCCGTGACCATCAAGATGCCATTTACCATAATAAGCAGTAGAATAGCCTGTTGCCTTAAAAATTTCAGCCATACATAATTCTCTTTCCGGAAGATACAGATCGTTCATAAACATACCTGTTGAGGTAGGGTAACGACCTGTCATTAGCGCTGCCCTGTAAGGAGTGCATACAGGACAAACCGATACGCAATTTCTAAAAATAACAGCTTCTTTTGAGAACTCATCAATATTAGGCGTTTTAACAACACTATTACCCGCATATCCAAAGGCGGTTGAACGCCATTGATCAGTGAGTATATATATTACATTAGGTTTTTCTTGTGCTAACATTTCCATACCTGCAAACAGTAATGCAATACACATTATTTGCATTTTCAGACTACGGACAAAAACGCTCAAATTCATACCAATAGAGATAAGATGTTTTTTCATTTCATTACTATTTTCATTTATTTATTATGTATAATATTGTACCAAAAACATGTAAACAATTATTGTCTTACACTTTCCTGTCAATAGTTGATAAAACTCGTTCCTTTTATTATTTTGAAATTACTGATACTTCGGCCCCCTTTAATCCGTCTGCTTCCGCAAATACGGAAAATTTACCAGCTATACCTGTTGACTTCAGAATGACCAGACATTTCCCGTTAAATGCTTTGCGTGAGTTACTGCCATAACTCTCCTCATTTAATGGGTCGCCATTGTCTACAGCTATTATCGTTGCTGCTTCACCTTCCACTCTGAAATAAATACGGTTTGATGCAATTGGCACAAAATTGTTTTCTTTGTCTTGGATATTCACTTCCACATGCACTACATCCTGTCTGTCTGCCGATATCGTTTTCCTGTCAGCCAATAACTGAATCTTTGCCGGAGCACCGGCTGTTACTACTTCCGTTTTACAAACAACCTTTCCCTTGTTTTTGCCTTTAGCCACCATAATACCAGGCTCATACGGAACCAACCACACAAGATCCATTTTATCGCCCATAACTTTTTCCCCCAATGATTTTCCATTCAGGAAAAGCTCAATGCTTTCACAATTTGAATACGCCACAACCGGTATTTTGACACCTTCTTTTCCTTTCCAATTCCAATGTGGGAGAATGTGCACCATTGGCTTTTTTGTCCACTGACTCTGGTAAAAGTAATAGGTATCTTTTGGAAATCCACACATATCAATAATTCCGAAATTCCAGAACCTGGCGGGCCAGCCATACAGCGATTCACCAAGATAGTCAAAACCTGTCCAGCGAAATTCACCCGCCACATAAGGAAGATCCCTTGTTCGACGCCATGAATCACGGGCACAAATACGTACCATGGCATTATCGTATGATGAACTGTAATACTTAGGAAAATCCGGAAATACCTCGTGTGGGGTAAGATCCGGAACCTTCATAATTCCTCCCAGAGGATTCTTACTCCTGTACCATGACTTAGTCCGATAAACCCCTCTTGTTTGAAAAGTATGCGGGACTTCTGACGCTAGTATTTTTCTTTCAGGATAAGTTTTATGATCTTCTTCATACATGAAACAGGATCCTCCCCCTCCATTATATCCGGTAACATCAAGCTGGCTGGCAAATCCACTCTTGTTTGCCAAACGCATATTGGTAATTCCGCTGGTTATTGGTCGTGTAGGATCTTCTTTTCTGATTACACTCATTAATTTTTTTAAACGTTCGGTACCAATTTTAAAACAGGCATCGGGAATCTCATTTCCCACACTCCAGAGAATCACCGATGGGTGGTTTCGATCCCTACAAATGAATTCGGTGAGATCTTTTTCTGCCCATTCCCTGAAATAAAGATGATAACCATACTTCGATTTCCCTTCGGGCTTTTTAACCCCTCCGAAAGGCCAGGACTCCAGCCACTCGTCAAATGCTTCGTCCATCACCATAAAGCCCATCTTATCGCACATGTCCAACAGCTCTTCACTGGGAGGATTATGGGCCGTTCGGATAGCATTACAGCCCATCGCTTTTAATATTTCCAGCCGGCGTTCCAAAACCCGGTCATTTAACGCAGCACCAAGAGCTCCGAGGTCACTATGGTTATTGACACCCTGAATTTTTATATTTTTCCCATTCAGAAAGAAGCCACTGTCGGCTGAAAAACTAAAATAACGAATACCAATATTTGTTTCTAATTCATCAAAGGTTTTTTCTGAGTTATTAATAACTGTTTTCAGTTTATAAAGAGTTGGTTTATCAGGCGACCATAACTCAGGCTTTAATACTGTCATATTCTGTACCAGTTCATCTTTCCCTTTTCCCGGTAAAACGGCTGATTTCTCAACCCGGGCTATTAACTCATTTTCCGTTGAGTACAATTCGTTTACCAAACTGACATCTCTTTCTTCATCGTAACTATTTTCAATAGTTGTCTGCACTCTCACAATGGCAGAATCTTCTGTAACTACCGGAGTAGTTACAAAAACGCCATGTCGGACAACGTGCAACCTGTCAGTTATCATCAGCCACACATGCCTGTATATTCCGCAACCGGTGTACCATCGTGCACTGGGCTGTTTTGAATTATCAACCCTAACTGCCAGTACATTTTTACCTTTTTTGTTAAGATAGGGAGTCAAATCATAATTAAAACTGATATAACCATAAGGGCGTTTCCCCAGATAATGCCCGTTAATCCATACTTCGCTGTTTTGGTAAACACCGCCAAATTCAATGGATACATTAGAAGATGCGTCTTTTTTTAAAGTGAAAGTCTTCCTGTACCAGCCAATTCCTCCCGAAGCAAATCCACCAGGACGCCCTGTCGGATTATCCTTCGAAAATGTATCCAAAATAGCCCAGTCGTGAGGCACATCAATTTCTTGCCATTCACTGTCGTCAAAATCTGTTTGAAAAGCTTTCGGGAAATCTCCTTTTGAAAATTTCCAGTCGAAATCAAATTTTATTTTTTGTCTGGTCGGACTTTCCGGAGTGTAACGATGATTATCGCAACCAATACAAAAAACAATTATCAGTAATAAAAATGTATTTTGAACGTTTTTTATCATCTTATTCGTTTTTTAATTAGTAATATATATTATTAATATGTTTGCAGGTGAATTCTGAATTTACTGATTATTTTCTGTTTCGAGTAAAATATGTTGCCCCTTTTTTACCTTCAATTGGATAATATCTCCTTTCAGAATCTTCACTTCACCGTCTGTTCTCACCTTCACATTGGCGTCTGATCTCCAAGGATTATAAATCTTTAATTCATTATCATTTTCGCTAAAGATTGATATTTTCTGAACCACTCCATCCTTAATTGAGCTACTAATCAAAAATCCTCCAACTGCTCTCAGAGTATTAAAAGCAGCATCTTTATCATCCGGCCAATTAGGAAACATCCGGATAATACCGTCATAACTCTGCAGCAGGCATGCATTTATGACTGCAGGCAATCCAAAATTTTCAAACCAGATGCCCATTCTTTCCATGAAATTAAAATTTGTATGATCCGTATATCTCCCATTCACCTGAAGAACGAGATTAGTACAAGTTCCATTATCAAGCGTACAATAATGAACAGCTCTTTTAAATGCTTCAAGGTCAAGCTTCCCTAATCTAGCTGCTTGCAGATGTTGGAAAACCACATCATTGCCTCCCTCATTTTGATTATTTCTCAAGGTGTTAAGTAAAATTTTCATTGTCTTCTCATCCGAGTGCAGCCCATGATCTTCACCCGGAAATACAGTCATTAAATTGCATGGGGCATTATAAACGGTTTCTGTTGATTCTCCCTTAACGGATACAAACACTTCGCCGTATTCAGGAGAAATGGCTGTAGGGTATTTCGGATAATGGCTGAGAATTTCCTTTACAGATTTCGCCGTATTATATTCTGTTTTGAGCTTCAGTATATCAATAGATTTCAAGTAAGCCTTGAAAATAAATTTAATCAAGGTAAGATCGGCCAAACCATCGGAATTAAATTTTAGGCCGGGGCGCAATTTATATAGTTCGGGTGGAACGGTCGGAAAGATATGATAGTTATCATCACCCCATTGCGGCCCGTGGGCATCGGGGCGGGTCATATAATCGATCAAAAACAATACGGCATCCTTCATCAGGGGAAATGCCCTTGATCTTAGGAATTCCTTATCACCCGTATATAAGTAATGCCACCATACACCCTGAACTGCCCAGGGCGTTTCAAACACTTCCCATCCCCAATCCGGCACAGGATAAGGGTTCATCGTCATATGCACCGGGTACGCCGAATGGGGATAGAAGGCACCTCGCATCTTGTAGTAATCTTTTGCCCACCTCCTTGCCACACCAGAAATAAACTCAATCATCTCTACATAAGGCAAATTAAGCTCCATGTGATTGGACGTAAAAGTCGTCCAAAAAGGTTGCTGGGTATTGTAGTTCATGTGCCAGTCACCATGCCAGGCCGTTCCGATATCATTGAAGCTCCAGTTGGCAAATAAACCGGGACAGTTCACCCCTGATTTTGCCGCACAACGGAAAAAATATAAATTCCGGTACCATATCCTCTCTAAATCTTTGTCTTCCAGATTTACCCCTGATTTAGACCAAAACTTCTTCCAGGAATCATGACTGCTACGGTATGCATTGTCAAAATCAGCATCATCTAGAGTTTCAAAATCGGAAAAATCTTCATTCAGTTCTTTTGCCAGGCCATTTCTTAATTCAACGCACATCCAGAAAGGCTTTTCCTGTGCCATGGCATACTCCATCGGTTCCATATCAACAAGGTTTGCACACCTGTCGAGCCTTTGCTTTTTTTCCAGCTTATTGGCTGTAACAACACTTAAGCTAAAAGCTTTATCCCTTGGGTCCCCCTTCATCTTGGAATATTTTTCCGGCTCCAGATAAGGCAGAATTTGTTTAAATGAAATTCCGTTTTTTACTTTTCCGATGATATATTTAGGAAAATCTTCAGGTGTTTTTACATCCGGGATCACATTGATCCGGTTAAAACAACTTGTTATTTTGTTCCCATTTTCATCCACTAATTTCATCCACAGCCGATCTTTTTCCATATCGGCGAATACATTCAGGTAAGCTGTATCCTTCTTGCCAAGAAGAAACTTTACTTTTACTAATCCATTGGATATATCCAAGGTATGCCCCAATAATTCAACCTTTCTTCTGTCAAAACCTATGATCACACTACCACAGGGAAATGGTCTGGGATAAGGTTTGGCATAATTTTCCCTCGTCATCCTTTTGTACTTAGCATACCAGGGATCATCTTCCAAATTTTTTAAATGAGGATCAATCGATTTAATCTTTTCAAAAATCTTCTGGAAATCACCAATTGCTTCCCTGTTATCTTCTGCTATCCGGATATCCCACACGTCATTGTGTCCAAAGCGGAACACTACGGCATCGGGCCTTGTACAGACAACCACTCCCATACCTCCGTTGCCGATCAGGGCACCTTCAAAAAAGTCGGGTGCCGGAGTATTCCTCACGATGGAATGTTGCCCTGCCTCTTCCCATGAAGAAAAACTGTTTTGAGAGTAATCATTTATACATAAGAACAACGGGGCAATTGCAAAAATAATCCGAATAATATTATTCATCTTCAATAATTATTTAGTGGCCTCTAATTGAATTCATGTTGTCCAAATTATCTCTGTCAAAAGCTACTTCACATTTTAGTGGTCAATAAAAATAATAACGTAAAATTTACTGCTTACCAAACTTCGTTGTTATATTGTATTTTGCTCCCTCACACAAAAAAACAACTATCGTTTCCTTCTTCCATTCAATGTATCCGCCCATCTTGTTTACGGGATCGTTATTTATCATTTACTTATAGAAATGAATAGAAAAGGGTTTAATTTTTTTCGATTTTCGTTTTATTAACATCAGAAGCCCACTGATGATATAATTTTGTCAGCCTTTCGACAATTTCAGGATGTTCTTTTGCATAATTATGTTCTTCCGGATGCTCATCTTCCAGATTAGCCAAATAAGGAGATTCCATCTTTTCATCTTTTTGTACATGGTTTGAAAACTTTCCTGTGGTATCCCGGCCTTTCACGATCAGCTTCCATTTGCCTTCTCTGACAGCCCACTGATCACGCCATTGAAAATATAGTATCTGATACCTGGAGGGAGCATTGGACTCAATGACGGGGAGCAGGTTGTAGCCGTCAATTTTTCGATCGGGCATTTTACTTCCGGTGATCTCGCATATAGTAGGTAAAAAGTCCATACAGGTAATGATCTGATCCCGGGTCTGATTCTCCGGAAAGTGGCCCGGATAACTAATGATTGCCGGAACACGAATACCACCTTCGAGGAAACTGCCTTTTGCCCCTCTCCATTTTCCGGTATAACCACCTCCACCATGTGCACAATAGTCGGTGCCTTTCGGAAGGCCACTCCGGTGGTTGTCAAATCTTATCCTGGTATCTTCCGTTGAATGACCATTATCACTCATAAAAAACACAACGGTTTTATCGCGTATTCCCAATTCATCAAGCTTGTTAAGAATTTGACCTATTTTATCATCCACTGTGGAGATAACGGCCGCATATGATCTTCGCGGATCCCTGAGATTAGAATATAAAGGAACAAACAAAGAATCAGGCTCCTCCGGATAATGAGGCAGATTAAAAGCTGCGTAAAGAAAAAAGGGCCTATTTATGTTCTTACCGATAAATTCAATGGCTTTTTCCGTCATCAGAGAAGGGAAATAACTGCCCCGTTCAAAAATCTCTTTTTTATTACTCCATAAATCATGAAAACCGTGTCCGTGGAGAAAATAATGCACATAATTATCGATAAAGCCGCCCCTGAAACCAAAAAAAGTATCAAATCCCTGCTCCAAAGGACCATTTTCCAAGGCACCCCCAAGGTGCCATTTCCCAAATAGCGCTGTTTGATAGCCGTTTTCCTTCAAAACTTCGGCTATTGTCACCTCGTCAAGTGGCATGTTGATCCCTTTTTCTTCGCTGTGTGCATCATTCTGGGTCCAGTTGTTAATACCCGATCGCTGGGGGTATCTCCCAGTAAGCAATGCTGCCCTACTGGGACAACAAACCGTATGTGAATAAGCCTGTGTAAACCGGATGCCTGATCGGCTCAGCCGGTCAATATTCGGAGTATGCAGATCACTGGCACCGTAACATCCGGCATCCAGGGTTCCCTGATCATCGGTATAGATAATAATGATATTTGGTTTTTGCTCTACCGGTTTAGCCTCCGACACGAAATGAATTGGAAAAAACAACCCCAAAAACAGAAGTAAATGAAAAAGATGTGTTGTTTTCATATTTGCAAATAATTTATATGCAGTTTTCAATGTCAGCAAGCAAACCGGGACAAGAAACATGTATTACGACACCATACTTATTACGACAGTTTTTCTTTCCATGAACGAAAATCACCTTGAAGGAATCAGTTCTATCACTTTTATACCAGCCGGCTCCAATACCTCGGTCCGTTCAAGGATCTCATTAAATTCGCCTAAGTCTTTTGACGATGTTTGTCCAATCTCTTTTATTTCCCATTTGCCGTGGGGTAGGCCATAATTCTCCGGATTGATTTTATAGGGAAAATTGATTGGTTTATCGATATAATTGGCAAAGAATATGGCAAGATTTCCTTCTTCGGATTTCCATAATCTTGCCTCAGCAGCCGGTACTTCAGCATAGCGCTGTTTTTCATACATGCCCCATCCAAAACCATCATCACTGAAGGTTTCAATTTCTCCTGTGGGAAGAACAGGATCAAGAAGCTGACCATACACCAGGTATTTGATGGTTTTCAAGCGGATTTTACCACACTGCTTCAAATAATCAACCTTTTTCTTATATTCAGGTTTAAACAGGCCCAAATCCATCCACCCGTTTTGTCGCCCGTCGATAAAAGCCTGGCCCTGCGCATACCTGAAGTAGTTGTTACTTTTTGTATAGTCACACGGGCTTCCAAAGAAGATGGTATACCCTGAATATACCATTTGCTCCAACGGAATCTCTCTCTCGGAAGGTTGTGACCATAATAGATTCCCATCCAGGAGGTCAAAAAATACTTCGGTAGCACCTTCTGATGTCACCACCATATTTCCGCCATAGCGGAGAGCCACGTTTTTAACCTTTCCCAACAAATTGCGGTTACCCCGGGCCCAATAACTACCCCCTCCCAGCGGATGCAGATGTGATTTATCAAAGCATAGTTCATGATATAGACCAGATACCTGATCAATATAAATTCCGTTTACCCCGTATTGTTTTCGAATATCATCTGTCAATGATTCAATTACATCCTGCCAATGAATCTGATTTGCACACATAGAAATCAATCGTCCGGATTTATCGGAATAATAATGAAGTCGTAATCCGCCCGCCTGATCTTTCACGGCATCGGGTTCGAACTTATCAAAATCGTCAATATTCATGTCCACACTGGATCCATTGATATAAGGCATTACCAGAATATTATTCTCTTTCAGCTCAGCCACTCTTTCTTTAAAACCCTGCTTTGCCGGCAAAAAGTGGGGATACAGATTATCAAAGGGCGGAATATGCCACCTGTACCAGTGCAAACCAACAGGTACATCGAGTTTTTTTGCTGCTTTTAATAAAGGCTTGTTCATTTCCTCCGGTGTTCCTTCGGCATTGTTCCATATCCAGTTATCACGAATCCAAACGCATGTATTGATGATGCTCTCAGGTATATCTATCCGGTTTGAGAGAGGTCCCTTTTGTGTCCATTTCTGTTTTAGCGCCCATGATCTGTAGATTCTGGCTGCATGCGTCCAGCCTCCCTCGTGTATTCCGAATGCTACCGGGTAAGGATCAGGATAATCAGATCCTTGCACGCCCATATCGTCGGGATAATGAATGATGTATATCCGCTCACCGGGTTCCGGGACAAATGCTCTGTGACGCCTTCCGGAAAAGATTATGGGATACCTTTGACTATCAAGGCCCTTTACCGGTTCAACAACGAAGTCTTTTGCCCTTGCCTCTCCATCCATGCTGGCCAGGTAAACACTGTTACCTTTCGTATCAAACGAAACCATTTGCATGGGCCAGGCACCGCCCGGGTACCGACCGCTAAGTTTTTGCTCGCACGAACGGATCAACTCCCCGCCCCTGGCAAAAGAAGGTCGGGCAATATCATACTTCCCCGATGCCGGAAATCCGTTTACGATCGGATACAGAACCGACCATAAACCCCAATAATTACTATTATTTTCAACAAATATTCTCCACCTGGCAATACCTGTATCTTTGGGTAATTCTATAATTACCGTTACCGAAACAGCATCATCTTCCTCCCACCATCGCAAGCGGTTCCATTCCATCTTTGCTCTGGTAGTCCCGTCGGGCAGTTTCTCAATAGATGCATAAGTGCAGGGTTTATAGTTGTTGGTTATCGTATAAATTTGCCTTCCTCTTGCAAATGCTATTTCCCAAAGCAAATGTTTACCATCCACCGTTTGAATATGTTCGTGATTTGTCCAGAGGTCTTTCATTGAAGCAAGCCCCATATTTTCAGGCTCAAATTCAAAGCTGACCCGGTTATTTTTTAAAACCAACCCATTGTGGATATCCACCGGCGTCTGGGCAATCAGAACTTGTATTTGTAAAAACAATACGAAGAGGGCCAGTATTTCAAATCGCTTCTTCATGTTTCGAATTTTATCAGTTATTTTTCAGTATTTTTTCTTCAGAAGGTGTAAACTCGATCACTTTCACTTTACCTGGTGCGAGTATTTCGGTTCTGGAAATTGTTTTTTCAGAGGGAGCAAGCAGGTGGTTACCTTCGGGAGTAATTTCTGTTACCTTGTAATATTCTGCATTGAGACCATATTTATGGGGATCAATTGTATAGGAGAATTCCACATCATTATCAACATAATTGGCAATGAATATGGCCAAATTGCCATCTTCGGCCTGCCAGAGCCTTGCCTCGGCTGAAGGCACCTTGCCTTTGTGCATGCCTCCTCCTCTGAATTCCTCCTCAAATAACGGGACATCATTTTCAGGATAAACAGGCGCCCAAAGCCGCCCAAACGTAAGGTATTTTTTCGTCACCAGTCTGTATTTTGCACAATTTTTCATATATTCTACTTTCTTTCGGTACTCGGGCCTGAAAAGATCGAAGTTCATCCATCCGATCTGACGTCCGTCAATAAAACCCTGCCCTACGCAAAAATTAAAGAGTCGGTCACTTCGTGTGAAATCACATCTGCTTGCATAAAACAAAGTATATCCAGAATAGACTACCTCCAACATTGGTATTTCATAATCGGTAGGCCAACCTGTAAATAAATTAGCCGTCACAAGATCGTAGAATATCTCGTTGGCAGATTCAGAGGTAATAACGACGTCCTTCCCGCTCTGATGGGCTATATTCAATGTCTTACGGTAAAGGTTCCGGTAACCGTCAGCCCAGTAACGGCCGCCTCCCAAAGGATGCCTGTGATCGGGATTAAAACACAATTCGTGTGAATTACAGGATATCTCGTCCATGTAAATACCATTGGCTCCATAAACATTGATTATACTATCAACCACATTGTTAATGGTATAATGCCAGAAATTCTGATTCGGGCACATAGGAGTTAACCTTCCGGCACCATCCCAGTAAAAATGCTGATGCAATCCACCGGCCTGGTCTTTTATTGCATGAGCATCGAATTTCTCATTCCAGTCGTAGGTTTTACTATCGGCGCTCAATCCGTTTATGTAAGGTACTATAAGTGCACCTGAATCCACCAGTTCGGCAACCCGTTCCTTGAACCCTTTTAGTGGAGGCAGAAAGTGCGGATAATTATTGTCAAAAATAACATGATGCCAGCCATACCACTGAAAAGCAATTGGCACATCCATGACTTTCATGGCATTCAGGAATGGCAAATTCATCTCGTGTGGATCACGTTCATCTCTTCTCCAAGTAGTTGGATCTCCCGTATTTTTTCTTTCTTCGGGTGACAGATCCCAAACCCAGGTGTCGCGTACCCAGAAACCGATATTGGTTGCTATTTCGGGGAAATCGGGTCTTTGTGATATGGGCCCCTTTGCGGTCCATACCTGCTTCAACGCCCAACGCCGATACCTGTAAGCCGCTTCCAGCCATCCTCCCTGAAACGGACCAAAGGAAACCTCATAATAACCTGGCAGATCGGAGCCTGTCACACCCATGTTTTCAGGATACCGGATCAAGGATAATTTTTTATTTTTTGAGTCAACAAAAAAATCCTTGGCCCTCGATTCGCCATCCCTGCTTGAAAAGAAAACACCGTTGGTCCCGATGTTAAAAGACATGAACTGCATTGGGAAAAAGCCGGAGGGTGAACGCGCTTTTAGGTTCCCGCTCCATTTTTTAAGCAGGTGTCCCCCACTGCCGGTAACAGGAATGGCGATATCATATTTTCCGGCAACAGGAAAGCCATTGACTGCAGGACAAGCAACCTGCCACAACCCCCAGTAATCGGATTGGTTGCTCACTGATATCCGCCACTTTGCCACGCCGTCATTCTGCGGCAATTCAACCGTAACCTTAACCGAACATATGCTATCTTCCTCCCAGAAACGAAGGTCGTTCCATTCAAGGATGAGCACCTGGTCGCCATTTGCCTTTTTGGTGATGCTCCCGTAACTGCATGGTTTATAATTGTTGTTTATCTTAGGACGCTGGATTCCCTTTCCAAAGGTTACTTCCCATAAAAGATGTTTTCCTTCCACAGGATCAATATGATTATATCCGGTTTCAAGATCGACCATGGCTGATAATCCCATACCAACCGGCTCAAAAACATATCTTACAAAATTGTTTTCCAGCGTAAATCCCTTTTCAATATCGATCTTTTCCCTGACAAAAAAATCTGTAACGATCTTCTCTCTGGAAAAAAGATCTGTGCTCAGAAAAATGCCACACAGAAACAATAAAGCAATTGTATATCTCATATTCATATTCAATTTTTTTTCTTTTCTTTTAAGTCAGTTAAACGGATATCATGACTGTAATTCATCCATCTTTGAGATTCAGAAGGTCAATATCTTATTTGGAAAGTTCTGCTAGTCCTTAAATACTTCCGGATCGAAGAAAGCGTATTCCTTTTTCAGTTTTTCCAGTTCGTTGATCATAGAATCCTTTACTGACTGGTATGCCGGATCGTTGATCAGATTGTCCATTTCTCCGGGATCTGTTTCTAGGTCATACAACTCATTGATGTCATTCACACGATGAAGACTTTCTATATATTTATATCTTTTCGTTCTTACACCGATAATCGTAACAAAACCAGGGGCATATTTTTCCTGGAAATATTCGTACATAAATGATTTTCGCCAGTTGGTTTTCTCATTCTTAAGCAAAGGAACAAGAGAAGTTCCCTGCATTTCCTCGGGTACATGACCACCGGCAAGTTCAATCAGTGTTGGCGCCACATCGATATTCAGAACCATTTCGGTTTTTTCACTTCCCGGTTTTATCATTTTTGGATATCTGAAAATCAACGGTACACGCAAAGATTCTTCGTACATCAATCTTTTATCACCTCGTTGGTGGGCACCGAGGAAGAATCCGTTGTCACTGCCATAAACGATCACGGTATTATCCAGGATATTTTCTTTTTCCAGACATTTTCTAATATTACCTACACTTTGATCCACGGCCAGCATTGCCCTGAGATAATTCATCCACTTTGGATTCTTCGGATTCCATGGGCGTATTTCAATCTTATCCACAACAGGTTTCCCTTTACTTTCCATCCATGGCTTGTAATGCACTCCGTATTGCCAACCTCTTCGCAACCATCGCGGTTTATCTGCCATATCATCATACCAGTTCTCATATTCCGGGATCATGGCATCACTAAATGCCGCAGAATCCCTTGGTGCGGGAAGAAAAGGAGCATGAACCGCTTTATGCCATAGAAAAAGGCAGAAAGGTTTGTTTCTCTTTTTTTGAATCCATCGTATTGCGTAATCCGTTAAAATATCTGTAATATATCCTTTCTCGGTAAAGTCACGACCGTTCTCATTCAGGGGAGGATCGAAATATTGCCCCTGCCGGTCAAAACTCAACCAGTAATCAAATCCTTTTCGGGGTTCAGCCCCATTCTTCATATGCCATTTCCCCAGGAAAGCGGTTTCATACCCTGCCTTTTGAAGCTCTGTTGGCAAGTAGGGCGCATCGGGATCGGGATCGCCGTATGAATTCACATACACTTTATGCTTGTGCGCATAGCATCCAGTCATAAAACAAGCTCTGCTGGGCCCACAAAGTGACGTTGTAACAAAGGCATTTTTAAAAACCATTCCTTCATCTGCGATGCGGTCGATATTCGGAGTTTTTAAAAAAGTATATCGTCCGTCTCTCCCCAATACATTCCACGCCTGATCATCTGTAAGAATAAAAACAAAGTTTGGTTTTGAAGGTTCTTTATTATTTTTTTCCACACACGATAAACCAGACAAAATAATCATGCTAACTACTAAAAGAATAATAAACTTCCCTCGATTTTTTAACACTCTCATTTTTATTTTATTAATAATAAATTTTCTTTACTCATGTAACCGGTTACTCACAGTAAAACTGTTTGTGAACTCGCTGCGCTCGTTTCATTTTGAAAGTGATGTTTAGTATCGAAGCTTTTCTTTATAGCAGCTTGAAGATAAGAAACCAACATCGTTCTTTCTGACTTTTAATTCACTATTTTAAGTTTAAAAAAACAGGTATTTTCAGAAAAAAATATCCCGTTTTGTTTTTTTTGCCTTTTCCTTCTGCATCTTCATAAAATTTTCAATTGTTCCTGCTTTATTCCGATCACGGTATGCTTCATAAGCAGGATCTTTATACTTTATCATCTGCTTCAACATCAATTCCCTGAATTCATTAACTTTATCAGAATAAGCCGGATTATCAATAAGATTATTTAAGCCATCCGGGTCATTTTTGAAATCATAGAATTCTTCACGCACCCGGTGCCTGTATAATTCCACCCTCTTCGCAATTTCAGGATCTGTTTCAGCCGCTTTGTTCATGGCTCTCCATGTCAATCCTCCTGTAGCATCACCTCTCATTTCCGTCACACCATCCGACCAAAAATTGTAAATATATCCGAATTCTTTATTTTGAATGCACCTCATGGGGTACCTTTTCTTTGCAAATATCTGGTGGAATTCAGCAAACACATAAGATCTTTCCTTATATTTTTGCTGTAATAGTAATGGAGTAAAACTTCTTCCATCAAGATTATCCGGGATGGGTATGCCGGCGGCTTCCAATATTGTAGGCATAATGTCAACACCGGATATAAGCTTATCTGTTGTTGATCCCGGATCAGTTACACCGGGCCATTTGATAATCAAAGGTGTTTTAGTACTGTTGAGGTAGCATTGCGCTTTGGAGAACGGAAATGATGCACCATGATCACTCAAAAATATCACCAGAGTATTACTTTCAAAACCACTTTCTTTAAGTGCTTTTAAAACTGCTCCCATATTTTGATCACAGCGATATACCGAATTATAATATTGAGCTACTTCTTTACGAACATCGGGTATATCAGGAAGGTAGCCAAGCATTTCTATATCTTCAGGATCATACCTTCTTGTAATCGGAGGGATATTTCCCCCCCAGGAAGCACTATCAATGGCACTGCCTGCAAATGGTCTGTGTGGATCATGCGAGTTAGCCTGAAAAAAGAATGGCTTATTAACCTTTTTTGCCATATTGAAGAAGCGTTTTGAATATTCATAAAAAAGAGCAGGATTTCTGGAGTGTCCTGAACGCCAGATTGAGTCTTTTTCGGTCTTAAAGGGAATAAAATCCCAAAAGAATTTTTCAGTAGGCTGATGATGAATCTCTTTACCCAATATACCGTTAATATATCCGGCTTTTTTTAGTAATTCTGTCAGGGTTGTAACATTTTCATCAATTGGTTCAAATCCTTCAGCTCCATTATTGTGAGGATACAGGCCTGTAAGCAGAGACTGTCTGCATGGCTGACAGACTGTTATAGGAACATGAGCATTTGTAAATTTCATTCCCTCTTCTGCAAGTCTGTCAATATTTGGTGTTATATCCTTTACCCTGCAACCAAAAGCCCCCACTGAATTATATGCAAGGTCATCTGCGGTTAAAAACAGAATATTAAGCGGAGACGAAGTATGATCCTGTTTGTTTTTTTTCAAATTGCATCCGTTCATAAACAGAATGGACAAAATAATCATGCCAACTGATGAAAGGATAATAAAC
>Ga0136651_10000342_pt1 | contig 25094 bp, 22 predicted proteins | sample Mar14236cmmetaG_FD_94867 | JGI IMG/M metagenome (GOLD analysis project Ga0136651, IMG submission 94867) | Marine hydrothermal vent microbial communities from Guaymas Basin, Gulf of California to study Microbial Dark Matter (Phase II) - Marker... ... | reverse complement strand
TGCATCCTTATATTTATCCGGTAGTGAATGATAGATTTTGTCTACTTGTTTAATCAGCGTATCATATGCATCGATCCTTTTTTGTGCTTCATCATTATAATTGTCTATACTGAACCATTCCCATGACAACTCATCATTTCTTCCATTGTACATCACCATGTTTTCAGGACGGCGGGCATAACCGAGTTCATAATGTTTCATCAAAATGTCAGCTATACAGGAAGCATACTTTTCCCCGAACTCACGTGTGGCCCATGCTTTAAGGAATTGACAGGTGGTATGTTGATCCCATGATGAGATGTCCCAGGCAAGCTGCATAAAATATTCGATATTTATTTCTGCAGGTTTAATATCACCCACATTGACGACCCATAATTTTTTTGCATTGTAATCATATGCCTTCTTCATCTCAAACCATGTCAGGGCAAGGGGAGTCGTGCAGGTCCATGTATAAGCCGTAGTAGCTCCGTTCAGCCATTGGAAATGGTAATAGATACCGGATCCGCCTGAACGCTGTTGCTCTTCAGCATTTGGTAACTGTCTGATATTGCCAAAGTTGTCATCCGGCCAGCATATTGTTATGTCCTCTGGCAGATCCAGCCCCTCGTTATATACTCCCAGTATTTCCGAATAAAGTAAAATGAATTGAGGGACCTTTGTAATATCCTTATTAACCCAATTACGAAGTATACGGCGCTGATCTTTTATTATTTGATTAAGAACCGGTACATTTATCTCCGGGCTCGATTCATCATCTTTACCTCTTTTCCCAAGGGAATACATATTCTCATATTTTCCATTTATTTTAATTCTGTTTTCCCAGTATTTATATATATGATCACGGTTCTTAACGTAATTCCATGGTTCATCAGGGTATTCCCTGTCCCAGTTAGCCCCGGCAATATTGCTGCATAACATTGGTTCTCCTGAGGAAGCCACTATCCCGTACTTATCGGCGATCACCTTGTTTTCCTCATAGCAGTTGAATGGTTTGGTTTGCTGATGCATGGCTGTCCAGATGATATTTGCCTTTAGGCGTAGAAGCAATTCAAAAATCTTTGCGTATGTTTTGGGACCAAGTCCTTTGCCCTCTTCGGGAGCAAAGGTATACAAGGCCCATGGGCGAAGGCCCCACATTTCATCATTGATGAAAATCCCACGGTACTTTACCGATGGTGATTTGAGTATGTATCTGCCGGCCTTAATATAGATTTCATCTCTTTTTTCCGGAGGTACATCTGCAAAAAAATACCAGGGAGATACACCTATCTGTTTGGAAAGTTCAAATATACCGTAGGCAGTTCCTCTCCGGTCACTTCCTGCAATTACAAGACCTTTCTTTATTCCCGGAAGCGGGTTGTCAATGATTTGGGTGAGACAGCTTTCCCATTTTCCTCTTATCCCTTGTACATCAATTTTACCACTGGCAACAAGCTGTTTTATAATCCGGCTCTCATTTATGGATCCTATAATAACACAAGATTTTGCAGCATCGGAGGGGTTATTGATGAACAATGGTCTTCGTCCGGTAACACGAAGAACATCATCAGCAAAAATTCCGGCACATAACCTGACTGTCGCGTTATCTTTTTTATCTACCAGAATAGTAGCCAAATCGTTCCCGGATACAAGTGAAAAATCCTTTTGGCCAGGATTTTTAATGATTATCGATTCAGGAAAAGCGGTGGATTGAGCAATTAAACCGGTTATTATACCATTGAAGAGAATTAGCAAAAGAAATTTACGTTTCAAATACTTTTGTGATAGTTTCATTTAAAGAATATTATCTTTGTGATAAATACGTATATGTCAGAATATGAATAGTATATGCAATCTTATCGTTATTTTGTCTGATCGGCAGGATTTACTTCTATTTCCCATATACCAGGCCTTTTACTTGCCTTGTTTATATATAGCCTGAGGGCATTTGCCGTTACCGGTTTATCAAGAATGATGACAAAATTCCTTCCGATCGTTTTTCCTTCTGATATGATATTCATGAATTCCTTATCAGGCTTATATACGATGACCGGTTTGGTTTGCCGGCGTGGTGTATACTGGTAGGTTTTATATCCTGCTTCCAGGTACCACGACCGGATATGACCTCCACTTTCCATCCATTCATCAATAACAATCCTTTGGAATGTAACCGGTTTTTTCCAGATAAGCTCTACCCATCCGCTTGTATCTCCTTCGGCTGCTTCCCAGGCTTTGAAGCTCAATCCGTCATTGACGCCGTCCGGTCTTCCATAGCCGTTCTGGTCTCCCCAAAAATAAATGCTGGAGGCGGATGCTTTGGCTTCGGGGGCAATGTTTATCCTGTCGGGTCCCTGAACTTCTACAAGCAGGCTGTCGGTATATACGTTCGCATCTTTACTTTCAAGCGTTAACCAGGTGGACCATGTTTGTTCCGGTTCGAGAACATCGGGATTGATCTCAAATGAAAAACTTGATTCTCTGTGGTTTTCCTTTATTTTAATGTTCCTGTCATTTTTTCTAATCTTCCAATGAGCAGGTCCGTGAATGAGATTCACCGGAATCTCAACCGTTTTACCGGGCGCGGTCTGTACCAGTTCGGATCCAAAACTGACGGAGGTGTTATCATCCGGCTTAAATGAGAGCAGCCATACAGTTTTGGTTTGTTCCGGAATGATTCTCACTTTGGCAATTCCGTTTCTACTGAGTATCGTTGTGATACCATCGGACGCCGATGCCATCTCCAGCGTATAACCGTTTGTTTGAAAGGTCATTTCATAGGGTTGCTGACAGATCAGTTTACCGGATTCCCCTTGAATAATCCATTCAGAGCCTTTTTTGGTGTAGCTCATTTTTTCAATATCGATTCCACCCTGGGTATAATGCCGGTTGGTGGATAGCAGTACAGGCCGGTCAGTTCTAACCGGTACGATATTAAAGCAGTGTGCATCAATCGCTTTCATATTTCTTTCAATTGTATCGTTTCGGCTGAATTTTCCGAGGTATTTTTGATTCCAGAAATCAAAAACATATACCTGGTCTGAGGTCAGAGCCAGTCTCCGCAGATCAAGTGATTTCCTGAGGTCCTCTTTTGCGTAGTTGTTAAGTGCAACCACATCCCAGCTTCCCCACGGTTTTGTAATTTTGAGATCGAAATGATCATATTTTTCCGGATCGTTTATCTTGTAAAGATTTGCCGGGATACTTTCGATTGTCGGAAGTGTTTTTTGCCAGACTTCAAGAATTTTATCAGGTACTTTTGTCCAATGATCATCCGTAACATAAGGCTGGCCGAGAAGGGACCGTCCCAGAAAATTAAGGCGGGCCCGGGAAACCGTTGAGGCGTACATATTGGCAGCACCGTCAGGATCGCTGTACCAGGCGACATTATTTAGATAATTTTGCTTCACGGCAACCCTGCTGATCACCTGATCTTCCTGCTCGGTATCACCACCCACACGCGATCCGTTCACAATATCAATTCCTTCAAGCGGAATACCCCAGGAGGTATTGATATATTTATCCGGACCCAGAACAGAACGGATGATGTGTAAGCCTCTTCTGACTCCATCCACGCCCTCACCGTCGACAGATCTTTTGTAAGCACTAAGCACGGCCGGTATTCCGTCTATTTTGAAATAATCATAATTCCATGTTTCACTGATTTGTCTTACAAAGCCGGCAAACCAATGCTCAACAGCTCCTTTATTATTTACGTTCAGGACTGCTGAGTTGTAATGGCGGACATCATCATAGCTGAGTCCTGAAAATGTGATGACAGGGCTCCCGTCAGCTTTGTGGATGAACCATTCCGGGTGGGTCTCGGTTTCTTTGTATGGTGCTACACTAAACGGAGCCATCCATATTCCGGGAATCAGGCCCTTACTGCGGATATAATCTGAAATATCCCGCATGTATTTCGGATCGTCGATCGGATAATTGTCATCGAGCTGAAAGACCATTTCCCCGGCATAAGGAAGCAGGTTTTTTGATACCCAGTCGATATTTGGATAAAGCCACTCTTTGCGTTGCGCAAAATCCGGCCGGTTATATTTACCTTCAATGCCGACCCAGGTCATGGCAAGAGCCGGAGCCTTTTCAAAATAGCTTCTTTTTTTTACGGGGGCATAATAGGTTATTCCCAGATCATCCCTGTAGTAATGCCGGATCAGTTTAATCGTACAAAGGTTCTCCCCGGATTTTGCGCTGGCTTTCAATTGCCACTGATAAAAATAATCCCATGCAGCTTTCCCTTCTGACTCAATCTGCACAGCCAAATCTTTGAGAGGGTCGAAGATGGATTTTTGACCTGGTATTTCGGTTTTTCCTAACGATTGAATGAGGGTCTGACGATCGTTTGTTTTTTCATTGATGAGCATGGCGGCCATGGTCCGGTCGGAAAGAGGAGCTCTGGCATTCATGAAAAATTCTCCGGGGAATTCGCCAACAGCTTTGAAAATCAGTACTGAATCTCCTTGCAATTCTGCTACAACCTTGAAAGAATTGTTGAAACCAATGACTAATTTATTTTCGGTAGCATTCTGAATTGTCCGGCTGATATCAGGATCATTTGTGGAGATTGAATCATGACCGTTCGTGTAGCTGATCATACCAGCTGACAAAATCAGTCCGTCCGCGGCATCATAAAGTTCGTATGTTCTTGTTCCTTCGTTAAATACCAGTTTCAACCGGTGGTCAGAGATGGAAGGATTATCCGTGATCTCCTGACTTTTAACGTTACTAACGTTGGCAAACAGGATAATTATCAGTGCTGTCAATACTTGGATGGCTCTCTTCATTATTTTATTGATTAAAGAAAGGGTTTAACATAAGTTTTCCATGCCCATTCATTCCAGGCTTTGGTTAATTCTTTTACTTTTTCGGGATATTTTTTAATACAATTATTCATAAATCCAGTCTAAAAAGGCCATAGGCAAAAATAAGATTTTAATTTCATATTCAATGGTTCATAAACCATGTTTGTAATGCATTGTATATCAGTTAACCAATAACTTATCGATAATATTGTAACTATCAGATATTCAATATGTTACATGTTTCTTGCGGAACATATATATTTGAATGTCAGCTAAATAAAATTTGTGTTTGTTTTGGAAAGGAAAAACACATATGACATATTCAAAACAAACAACCAAACGGGATTATTCAATTTTACCCGGAAGGTGGACATGGCTTTTCACCAGCCACTCATGATCCTCATCTGAAAAGGTGGACAGAAGACTGTGAGACGTGGCTGAGATGGATAGATGAGAGAAGTCAGAAATAATAAAGCAATAAGTATTAAGTAATAAGGCAATTGCGACAGGCTAAGTCCTGAAAAAAGGGGATACGGAGCCTAAGTTCTTTGAAACCTTTTGATGAAGAAACCTTTTGAAGAAACCCTGTAGGTAACCACTCCTGTCCGGTAAAGGTTAGCCGACAGCCGGAAGAGAACTTTGCACATTTAGTTATACACATGTACAAATCTTCCGTCAAAGGAGGTTTTGTACTGTTTCAGGGGATAGCGGGCCGGGCTATTGTCGGTGGGATAGCCATAGCCGGGCAGGACATATTCGGAATGGCAGTGGGGACATTCAGCGATAGCATCACCAGTGTTATCAATGACTACGGCTTGGTCTTTGGCTTCTTCAAAGGTACAGGTGCGGTCAAAGGCATAAAATTTGGTCTCAGATGCCCGGTAAACCAATATGCCATGGTTGTTGTACCCGGCCGACTCGCTGCCGGCATAACTGCTGGTAATAACCACCGTATTTCCCGGTGATAGCAGATCGTTAAACATCGGATCGTTAAGATCAAGGGTAAAATTAACAAACACATCCGGAATGATATTGTTATTACTGTTTTTACAACCTGAAAAGAAAATAAAAGGAACGGTGGTTACGAAAAAAATAATTACCTTTGAATGGAGGATACGGATTATTTTTTGCATGAAGAGAACCCTTTAATTTAGAACGCAAAATTAATGAAATTTTGTGTAAATAAATGGATATTGTGGGGATTGCTGATCCTGATCCCACTGGCTGCACCGGCCCAAAAAACAAAACACAGTTTGTTTGGGAAAAAGCGTACGGCAACAACTACCGGACCTGTCATAAAGAAGGGTAAGAAACAAAAAGAGGGTGAAAAAGTTAAAAAGAGGCAGAAAAAGGAATATGAGAAAGCCCGCAAAAAAGAAATAAAGCGTCGTTTTAATATGCAAACCAAGGAGACGCAGGCACGCATGAAGCAGACAAAAAAAGAGGCTAATCGATTTAATAAAGTGAATAAGGAACCTTTTATTAAAAGGATCTTGTCACAAAAAGGGAAAAAGAAAAAACATAAAAAACCTAAAAAAAAATAAGTCATGGATGATAAATGGGGGACTTTGATATATCTTATTATCCTTGTGGTCATCGGTGTGGCCGGGGCATTAAAGAAAAAGAAACAACAGCAGGAAAAAAAAGCATCTGCCGGGGAAAAAGAGTCTGCATCTGTTTTTGAAAAACTCATTACGGGAGCAGGTATTACAGATATGTTGCTGGAGGATGATGAAAAACAGGATATAATGAGTAACCAGGACCTGGCGGGAGATCAGGATATGACCGAAAAGCAGGAGGTGTCTGAAAGGAAAGGAAAATACGGGCCTGCGCCGGAAAAAGAAAAAATACCTGTAAATGAAAGAGAAAGTTATAATTGGGATACGGAGGGATATTTTTTGTCCCCGGAACATGAAGAGGAGTTTGCTTTTTCCGGCGCGGATAAAGGAAAAGCAACGGCTTATGCAACGCAGGAATATATTGGTAGCAATTATAAACAAAAAGAAAAGATATCATATCTGGAAGAGATCATGGAAGATTTTGATCCCCTGAAAGCAATAATATATTCTGAAATTCTTGATCGTAATTATTTCTGAGACACATTTTTAATTATCCCAAGTTTTATGAATTGAAAAATTCAACCAGGCGAATAAAAATACATATTATTTTTAGAGGAATGCAGCCTTCGGCTTATGCGCAACAGAGCCATTTACAATAACTCTGTTGCGCAATTTGGGATTATATTAAAAAAGTTATTACCTTTGTGTCATAAGAAAAAATTTCATGGATTTAGAATTTAAAGAGTTCCAGGAAACCGGAATTCTTTTTGTTTTTATCTTGTTGGTACTAACTAAAAGGTAAACATATGGCAGAAGTTTCTTACATAACGGAAGAAGGATTGCGAAAACTTAAAGAAGAGCTGGAACATCTGAAAAAGGTGGAGCGTCCGGCTATTTCCCGTCAGATTGCTGAAGCACGTGACAAAGGGGATTTGTCGGAGAATGCTGAATATGCTGCAGCCAAGGAAGCTCAGGGGATGCTTGAACTAAAAATATCTAAATTAGAGCAGGCAATTATTAATTCGAGGGTGATTGATGAGTCGAAGATCAATACTTCAAGTGTGCAGATCATGAACAAGGTTAAGATCAAGAACCTGACCAACGGTCAGCTGATGGAGTACATTCTGGTTTCGGAAAGTGAAGCGAATTTAAAAACAGGGAAACTTTCTGTTAAAACGCCTATTGCCAAAGCCCTGATTGGGAAAAAGGTGGGTGATCAGGTTGAGGTAACTGTGCCCTCTGGGAAAATTTCATTGGAGATCGTTGACATATCCCTATAAAACACAAGGCTATGAGCTCTATATTTACTAAAATCGTTCAGGGGGAGATTCCTTCCTATAAAATTGCTGAGGATGACCGTTACTATGCTTTCCTGGACATTCATCCGCTGGCTGAAGGGCATACCCTGGTGATCCCTAAACAGGAAATTGATTATTTATTTGATCTGGATGATGACCTGCTGGCGGGGATGATGGTCTTTTCCAAAAAAGTGGCCCTGGCCATTGAGAAGGTGGTTTCGTGCAAACGTATCGGGATGGCTGTCCTGGGGCTTGAAGTCCCTCATGCACACATTCATCTGATCCCAATCAACTCGGAAGCCGACATTAGTTTCTCCCGCCCCAAACTCCGACTTACCGATGAGCAGTTCCGGGAAATAGCCCGGAAGATCAGGGAAGTGCTGTGACAATCAGTCGGTAATTCTATCTTTATTTTGCCGTATAAAATCTTTCCAGCTAATGGCATGTCCTGCCTGTGTGAGGCTCTGGTGCTGAAAATGGTGGCAGACGGCAGCGGCCAGTGCGTCGGTAGCATCCAGTTTGTCGGGCACTTCCCTGAAATGGAGAATATGCATGAGCATGGCAGAGACCTGTTCTTTCGAAGCATCCCCTTTGCCGGTGATAGCCATCTTGATTTTACGTGGCGCATATTCAAAGACAGGCAGTTCCCGGTGTAAACCGGCAGCAATGGCTGCTCCCTGGGCTCTTCCCAGTTTCAACATGGACTGAACATTTTTGCCGTAAAAAGGGGCCTCGATGGCTAATTCATCGGGGTGGTAGGAATCGATGAGGGAAAGTATCCTGTCGAAAATTCTCTTGAGCTTAAGGAAATGGGAAGCATCTTTTCGCAGGTTTATTACCCCCAGGGCAACGACAGACATCCGGTTGTCTTTGATTTCCAGGATACCATACCCGGTGAAGTTGGTTCCCGGATCCACCCCGAGAATTATTTTTTCTTTGACAGCCATAAACAGTAATTTACTACAAAGCGCCGATCTCGGCCCATATACCTTTCCATGCTGGGAGGATAGTCAGGGATTTTTTCTGTCCCGGATTCGGATATACTCCCGTTTCAATATATTCAATGGCATCATGCAGACGCGGCTCGTTTCGGTCGGAAAAAGAATAGTGTAAACCATCAGGAGCAAAATCATCTGCGGTAAGACCGTTAAAATAATCTCCCTGACCGGATGCGTTGACCAGCCTGAAGCTGACGGGTACGAATACATAATCGGCATAAGACCACGAATGCATACCTACGGGTTTTCCGTATGTGTTATCCCCGATCAAAGAGACGCCCATGTATGGACGGAGCCCGTTGATCACGGCTTCGCTGGCTGAGGCGCTCCCCCTGCTGGTTATAAAGATAGTACGGTTGAGTGTGAGGGCATACGTTTCGTTGGAAAAGATCAGATCTTCATCCTTATCCTTTTGTTTATCATTGTGTTTCAAGGAGATAAAATTTTTCCCGTTTTGGCTGGTTCCGGCAATCAGGCTGGCCAGCTTGATGGCTACGTCCATGCTTCCGCCACCGTTATAACGGAGATCCACAATCAGTTCGTTAACGCCTGCTGCCTGGAAATACCGGAATGCCGAATCCAATTCGGCATTGGCGGTCTGCACAAAAGTCTGCAAGACCAGGTGGCCGACAATCCTGTTTCCTACATGCAGAGTATCTTGTGCCAACACAGCATTGATCCTGACGGTATCTTTTGTGACCGTAAAAGAAGCAGATGTATTGTCCGGTTTCTGGAAGGTTAGGGTCCTGGTGACCCCGGCCCGGTTATCGCCCATCAGGGGCCGGATGTTTTCAAAAGGAGTGATGGTGTGCCCGTCTATGGCTGTGATCTTCCAACCACGCCTGACCCCGTCAGAATACAAAGGAGAATCCTTGAAAACAAAAGTAACATAAATATACCCGTTTTCATCATAAGAATAACCGTACCCGAACCCAAGATATTCCCCTGCCTGGAAATAACTTTCAAAAAGCGACTTGTCTGCAATATAGCTCCATTTATCCAAAGGCTTATACATTAATGTATCCAGAAGTTCCTGGGGGGTTTTGAAGTTTTTGGCATCGATTTCAGGCATTTTATCATACCAAAGGTACCAGTCCTGCATGATTTTGTAAAGTTCATCCCGGGCTTTTTCTTCAACGGAAAGTTCGGGGGGCAAAGGCTCTTCTTTTTTACAGGAGGAGAAAAAGAAAGTTCCTGCTACAATCAGTACAAAAAGGTAAAGACTGATTTTTCCAAAAAAAAGTTTCATGCATTTTTGGCTTTAACAGTGTTTTTATTAAACGAATAATTTTGAAAAATGATACCCAATGTAATTAAAATCAGACCCGGCAGAGTGGTGATAAATATTTTTTCCCCAACAAGATAATGAATAAAAATGAGCGACAAAAAAGGTGCCAGATAGACCAGGTTGCTGATGGCAGCTGTGGTACGGGCCAGGTTTAGTGCTTTCATCCAGAAGAAGAAGGTAAAACCCATTTCAAAGAGGCCGGCGTATATCCCGGCCAGTATGGCTTCTTTTGGAGGGAATATTTCTTTCCCGCTGATAAGAACAAACAGAAATATATAAATGAAAGAAAAAAAGAAATTGGTAAATAGTTTAATTTCCTCCCTGCGGGGATCTTTCATGTGGAAGATCCAGAAAAAGGCCCAGATTACAGAGCTGCCTGCTGCCAGGGATACGCCTGTGAAGTTGGTATGCCTGAATTCAGTGAGGTCTCCTTGGGAGGAAACCAGTAATATTCCTGCAAAGCTGATTACTAAGGCAATATAACTCTTTCCCCGGATATGTTGTTTGAGGATAAGGCCGGAGAGAAAAACCAGAATGATCGGCCAGATCATATTAAGCGGTTGGGCTACCTGCCCCGGCAGCCGCAAGTAAGCTTCAAAAAGAATAAGGTAATAACCGAAGGGCATGAACATGCCCAGCAAAGCCGATCTGAGATAATCTTTTACGGTTTGGGCTCTCAAAGCGGGTATTTCTTTTCTGTAAAGGATAATCCCCAGAAAGACAAAAAAAGATATACCGTTGGCCCACAACAGCAGAGAAGAGGGATGGGTGTAGCGGAGGCCCAGCTTGAAGACGGAGGCTATGGTAGCCCAGAAAAAGATAGCTATGGAAGCATAGAGATAAGCTTTTTTCTGCGTTTTTTCCATCGAAAAGAATCCTGTCAGGAGAAATTAGGGTATGGTCTCGTAATGCGTGTAGGGAACTAATGCTTCCGGAATTTTAATACCATCCGGAGTCTGATAGTTTTCCAGTAAAGCCGCAATGATCCTGGGCAGCGCCAGAGCGCTTCCGTTGAGGGTATGTGCCAGTTGTGTTTTCTTGCTACCCGGTTCGCGATAACGCAGCTTGAGACGGTTGGCCTGGTAAGACTCAAAATTGGAGACAGAGCTTACCTCCAGCCATTTTTTCTGGGCTGCCGCATACACCTCAAAATCGTAGGTGAGCGCTGAGGTGAAGGAAAGATCTCCTCCGCACAGTTGCATGATGCGATAGGGCAGACCCAGTTTTACGAGAAGTTGTTCCACATGACTGACCATTTCCTCCAGCGTATCATAGGACCTGTCAGGATGTTGTATCTGCACGATTTCCACTTTATCAAACTGGTGAACCCGGTTCAATCCTCTCACATCTTTTCCGTAAGAGCCTGCTTCGCGCCTGAAACAAGGGGTATAGGCCGTATTTTTTACAGGTAGTCCACCGGCATCCAGAATTATGTCGCGGTAAATATTGGTTACAGGTACCTCGGCAGTGGGGATCAGATAATAAGGATCGGTAGATAATTGGTACATCTGTCCTTCCTTATCAGGCAGTTGTCCTGTTCCGTAAGCTGAAGCTTCGTTGACCATTAAAGGAGGCAGTACTTCCTGGTAGCCTGCTTTTTCAGCTTCATCTAAAAAAAAGCCGATCAGAGCGCGAACCAGCTTTGCCCCTTTCCCTGTGAAAACCGGGAATCCGGCACCGGTAAGTTTGTTGCCCAGATCAAAGTCAATAAGTCCGTACTTTTTGCCCAGCTCCCAGTGGGGCAATGCTTTATCGTCAAGTTCGGGGATTATTCCTCCATGCCTGACCTCCACATTATCGGTGTTTTCTTTTCCAGTAGGCACGGAAGGATGGGGTGTATTGGGAATAAGCACGAGTAACTCGTTCAGCTTATTTTCTATTAGGTGGAGTTTCTGATTAAGTTGTTTGATGTCTTCTTTCAGTGTAGCAACATCTTGCTTGGCACGGTTGGCTTCTTCGGTCTTCTGTTGTTTGAATAATACTCCTATCTCTTTGGATATCAAGTTCAGTTCCGCTTGTTTTGCATCCGTTTCCGTTTGTATCCGTCTACGTTCCGTGTCGGCTTCCAGCACCTGACGAATCAGGTCAGAGGCATCAAAATTTTTTATTTTCAATCTTTTTATAACCTCTTCCGGGTTTTCACGGATCCGTTTTAGGGTAAGCATGACAATGATTTTTTGGACGGCACAAAATAAAAAACTCCCGGAACATATACGATAATTAAGCAATGCCCCGGGAGAAAAAAAAAATTATTTCTTTAAATCTTCAACCGGAATGACGGAGACATATGAACGGTTGTTTTTTCTTTTCCTGAATTCCACCACACCGTCTATAAGAGCAAATAGCGTATGGTCATTGCCAATCCCCACGTTCAGCCCGGGATGATGACGTGTTCCTCTTTGTCTAACAATAATATTCCCGGCTTTGGCGAATTGTCCTCCGTAGAGTTTGACGCCCAGCCGTTTGCTTTCTGAATCTCGGCCGTTTCTGGAACTACCGGCTCCTTTTTTATGTGCCATAGGAGTATGTTTTTAATTTTATTATTTTTCTTCTTTGTTGGTGTCGCTATTTTTTTCAGGAGCAGTTTTTTCCTTGGGCTCCGTTTTTTTTGCTGTTGTTTTTGGTTTTGCAGCAGCATTGGGCTTGGTAGCTTCTGCCTTTTTGGTGGCGGTGGCTTTTTTAGCTTTGGGTTTTGTTGTTTTGGCTGTTGAACTCTTAGCCTCTGTTTCTTTATTGACAGTGGCGGTCTTTTTTGGTTCCGGTTTAGCTGCTGCTTTGTTTTTCGTTTTTGTTGCCGGAGCAGAAGCTTTCTTTGTTTTTACGCTCTTTTCTGCATGGACTTCTCCCTCGTCAGCAGCTTTTTTTGCAGGGGTTTTGCTTTTTTCGATAGCATCTATATGAATTTCCGTGAAAAGCTGACGATGACCGTTCTTTACCTGATAACCTTTTCTGCGTTTTTTCTTGAAGACTTTAACTTTATCTCCTTTCAGGTGGGCAAGAACCGTAGCTTTAATTTGATAACCCTTTACCACCGGCGTTCCGACAAGAGCTGTTCCATTATTATTTTCAATCAGCAAAACCTTATCAAAAACAATTTTGTTCCCTTCTTTTTCATCCAGACGGTGAACAAAAATATTTTGATTTTTTTCTACCTTAAACTGTTGCCCTGCAACCTCAACAATTGCAAACATATTTTTTTGCTTTATAAAATGTAACTTATTTTTGGGACTGCAAAAATATAAAAAAACGGTTAGATTCAAATATTTTCTAATAAATATTTCATTAATGTTGTTTCTGGGTTCTGAGTTTGTCAGGATGGGGAAAAGTAATTTTTCATGCAGTTTATGTATATTTACATGAAAAAATTTATGTAGGTTTGTACTTCACGCAGAAGGGACATTTTTTATATATGGAGTATGGCGAAAATTAAATTGAACGTACTTGGAATTTCCTATAGTCAGACGCAGTCGGGCGCTTATGCATTGGTATTGACAGAGGAAAATGGTGAGCGACGGATTCCTATTATTATCGGGGCCTTTGAGGCACAGGCTATAGCGATTCAACTGGAGGGCCTGCAACCGCCGAGGCCGTTGACACATGACCTTTTTCATAATTTTGCCAGGGCTTTTCATATAGATCTCCGGGAAGTGGAGATCTATAAGCTGGAAGAAGGGGTTTTTTATAGCAAGCTTGTTTGTACTGACGGGGATAAGGAAATGATTGTGGATGCCAGGACATCCGATGCGATTGCTTTGGCTCTCAGGTTCAGGTGTCCGATTTATACGACAGAAGAGATATTGGCACAGGCAGGAATAGTGCTGGACATAAAAGAGACCGGAGAAGATGAAATTGATCTTGGTGTCGAAGAAAACGTTTCCGAACCATCAGAGACCTATCAGTTCAAGGAAATGTCCATTCGTGAATTAAAGGATATGCTTGCACAGGCAGTGCGTTCGGAGAATTATGAAAAAGCGTCGTTGATTCGGGATGAAATCAAACGCCGTGAGCAACAAAATCAATAATCGGCTTGCCATGCTCCCTGATGCTTGCGGCTTTCAGTATATTATTTTTTACCCGAAAAGCTTTTAATGTATGAAAGCATTGATATTGCTTATTTCCCTGACGATTATTTCTTTTTCTTTTCCCGTTAAGAGTTTTGCCTGGCGGAAAACAATTACCGATACAGTAGTCCGGCATGAAACCCGGCCTGTTGCTTCTTCTTCTGCTGCTCAAACCAATAAGGGATTAATTTCCGGTACTTCCCAGGTTGTTTCTACGGATATGGGAGGAGGATTCACGCTGATATCTTTTTTGCGTGGTATACTTGGCATGACAGTCCTGATTATGATCACATGGCTTTTTAGTTCAAACAGAAAAGCGATTTCCTGGAAAGTGGTGTTTACCGGTTTGATCATCCAGGTACTATTGGCTGTCAGTATTCTTTATATTCCGGTTATCCGTATTGTCTTTGAATATACGGGGAAGGTCTTTGTAAAAATCCTGGATTTTACCAATGAAGGCAGTGCATTTCTGTTTGGTAGTTTACTGGATACTTCCAGGTTTGGATCTATTTTTGCCTTTCAGATTCTTCCTACCATCATATTTTTTTCAGCGCTTACTTCTCTTTTGTTTTATTGGGGTATAATTCAAATCATCGTATATGGCTTGGCCTGGATGATGACCAAAGCACTGAAACTTTCCGGGGCAGAGAGTCTCTCAGTGGCCGGTAATATATTTCTCGGGCAAACAGAGTCGCCTTTGATGATCAAGGAATATATTCCATTAATGAATAAGTCGGAAATCCTGCTGGTGATGATAGGAGGGATGGCTACACTGGCCGGGGGGGTGCTGGCAGCTTATATCGGTTTCCTGGGAGGCAGTGATCCTGCTCAGCGGCTCATCTTTGCCAAACATCTGCTGGCAGCCTCGGTAATGGCAGCCCCGGGCGCTGTGGTCGTTTCCAAAATACTGGTTCCTCAGACCGAGGAGATAAATTCCAATATCAACATTACAAAAGAAAAGGTTGGCAATAATATTCTCGATGCCATATCAAACGGCACCATACAGGGACTGAAACTCGCTGCCAATGTGGCAGCCATGCTTCTGGTCTTTCTGGCTTTTATCGCTTTTATTAATTACATTCTCCTAAAACTGGGACAATGGACCGATTTGAATGCAATGATAGACCATATATCCCATCACCGTTATCATGAACTTTCCCTGCAGTTTATCCTTGGTTATTTGTTGGCGCCAATTATGTGGCTGATTGGAGTGGCCAAACAGGATATTGCCCTGGTAGGTCAACTGCTGGGTGAAAAAATTATCATGACTGAGTTTATTGGATATATCAGTTTAGCCAGGATGAAGACCGATGCTCTCTTTCAGGATCCCAAGTCGATGATCATGGCTACGTATATGTTGTGTGGCTTTGCCAATTTTGCATCCATCGGTATTCAGATAGGGGGAATAGGGTCCCTGGCGCCGAACAAACGATCCCTGCTGGCCCGTTACGGGATGAAAGCCTTGCTGGGAGGGACTGTGGCTTCCCTTCTGTCTGCTACGATCATTGGTATGATCCTGGGATAGTTTCCGGAGCTGTTAATTTTTCATAAAATTTCATTTTCATGAAAAGCAAAAACATTTTGATTCTGGAAGCGGGAATGGTCGGTAGTGCCATTGAGATGGATTTCGCAGCAGCTTATGAGATTACATCCGTGGCGATTGATACCGGAGCGGTCCCCGTTATGAGCAATGTTCTTCCGGGGTGGTATGCGACACAAACGGAAGTGGAAAATATCCCTGCTTTGTGGGAGGACTGCACGTGACCAGGGAATGGATGTTTGAGTATAAAGCCGTTTCTATTTTTCAATATCTCAAAGAGAGAAATGTTGAATATGAGCTTAAACAATCATAGTGATGAAAAGAATGATAATGAAAAGAACAAATCTTCTGTTGACATTGTTGATTCTGGTAAGCTGGGTGGCTCAGGCAAAAGAATATACCCTGCTCTCACCGGATCATCGGATAACCATGAAGATCCGGGTGGACAAGCGGGTTACTTTCGAGGTTTCCAGAAACGGAAAAGTTGTGATCTCTTCCCCGGGAATAGCTATAACTGTAGACGGGGTTGTGATTCCTGTTGAGAATGCAAAAGTAAAAAAAGTACTTCATACTCATGTGGATGAGATTCTGCATCCGGTAGTTCCTGTGAAAAATGCGGTAATACGGAATCAATACAATGAAATCACTTTGAAATTCAGAGGGATATATGATATTATCTTTCGGTTATATAATGACGGGGTTGCTTACCGGTTTGCTATCCACCAGCCCGGCTCGGTGGAGGTGGAAGATGAGACAGCCCGGTTTGTCTTCCCCGAAGGAACACGTGTTTTTTATCCTCGTGAAGAGAGTTTTTTCTCACACAATGAACGCAGTTATATCCATTTGGATCTTAAGGATATCCAACCCGGCGATATGGCCAGTCTGCCTGCATTGTTTGAAGTGCCGGACGGGCCTGATGTCTTGCTGACAGAATCGGACCTGAATGATTATCCGGGTATGTGGATCATGGGTACCGGTAAGGATGAAATCACGGCAACTTTTCCAAAATATCCGGAGAAAACGGTTCAGATAAAAGATCGTAATGTCAAACCGGTGAAACGGGCTGATTACCTGGCCAAAACATTGGGCGAAAGGACATTTCCCTGGAGGGTGATGATTGTCGCTCCCGAAGCAAAAGATCTGCTTGAAAACGAAATGGTATATAAACTGGCACCTCCTTTGAAACTTAAGGATCCTTCCTGGATAAAGCCCGGCCTGGTGGCCTGGGACTGGTGGAATGCCCTGAATGTTTACGGGGTGGATTTCAAATCGGGGGTAAATACGGAAACCTATAAATATTTTATCGATTTTGCTTCGGCGAACGGCATTCCTTATATTATCCTTGATGAGGGCTGGTACAAACCGGGCAATCTTCCGGATATTAACCCGGATGTGAATATCGAAGAATTGGTACGCTACGGGAAAGAAAAACAGGTGGGGGTCATTCTGTGGGTGGTGTGGAAGACCCTGGATGATCAGATGGAAAAGGCTTTGGATCAGTTTGAGAGATGGGGAATAAAAGGAGTCAAGGTGGATTTTATGCAACGGGATGATCAGTGGATGGTGAACTTTTACCGCAAGGTGGCGCGTGAAACTGCCAAACGTCATTTGCTGGTGGATTTTCACGGGGCTTATAAACCCAGTGGCCTGCGACGCGAATACCCAAATGTGATCAGCCGTGAAGGTGTTAAAGGCATGGAATGGAACAAGTGGAGCAAGGAAATCACCCCGGTACATAATGTGACGATTCCCTTTATCCGGATGACGGCAGGCCCCATGGATTATACCCCGGGGGCTATGGTAAATGCCCATCAAAAAAACTTCCTTGTCTCCTTTGACCGTCCCATGAGCATGACCACCCGGGTTCATCAACTGGCAATGTATGTTGTGTATGAAAGCCCTTTGCAGATGCTGGCGGATAGTCCTTCCAACTATCTGCGTGAACCGGTATGCCTCGAGTACCTCTCTCATATGCCCACGACCTGGGATGAGACCCATGCCCTGGCCGGAGAAGTCGGGAAATTTGTCGTGGTAGCCCGCAGAAAAGGAAATACCTGGTATATCGGTGCGATGAACGGCAATGGTAAAAGAACTGTCCATGTGGATCTCTCTTTTTTACCTCAGGGAACTTATCAGGCGGAGGTGTTCAGGGATGGGATGAATGCAGACCGTTATGCCCAGGATTATAAGAAAACGGAGGAGACCATTCCAAGCGACCGTAAACTGAACATTGATATGGCAGACGGCGGCGGTTGGGTAGGTATATTGAGAAAGAAATAAAATAAACATCTTATCATGAAACGATATTGGCTCATCAAGGCTGGTTTGTTACCGGTCATTTTCCTGATTTCATTGGTTTATGGGCGGGGACAGTTACCAGATCCCCGGGTGCGGTTTGCTGAAGATTTTCTGAATCACCTGGTGACAGGGAAATATGACTCGGCGGTACAACAGTTCGATTCTGTTTTAACAGCCCGGCTTCCTGTACATACCCTTGAAGTGGTATGGAATACCCTGCAAAAACAAGTAGGATCTTTTCAGCAATATGAGAAATATTCCATCGAAACCCATTCTCCTTGGTTTATTGTCTTCTTAACCTGTCGTTTCGAAAAAGCATTGCTGGATTTGAAACTGGTTTATACCAGTGAGCAGAAAATAGGTGGTTTATTTTTTCTTCCTGCACGGCATCTGGACTGGCATGTGCCACCTTATGCCGATACTACAAAATTTCATATTGAGCCGGTAGTAGTAAGAACAGACAGCATTGTCCTGCATGGTGAGCTGACCACGCCGGCAGATAAAAAGATTTATCCGATGGTGGTGCTGGTTCATGGCTCCGGGCCCAATGACCGGGATGAAACCATCGGACCCGACAAGGTGTTCAGGGATATTGCCTATGGACTATCGTCCAATGGTATAGCTGTGATGCGTTATGACAAACGTACCTATTCGTACGGCCAGAAAATGGATCCGGATCATATGACGGTGCGGGAAGAAACCATTGATGATGCGGTGTCTGCAGTGCAACTGGCTGAAAAAATCCCGGGAGCCTCCGCAGTCTTTTTATTGGGACATTCGCTGGGTGCTTATCTGACGCCCCGGATTGCCGGGAAAGTACCGGGCCTGAACGGGATGATCCTGCTGGCCGGAAATACCAGGCCCCTGGAAGATCTGGTCCTGGAGCAGATGACCTATATCCTTTCCCTGGACGGCTTGTCGGCAGAAGACAGTGCCAGTCTGGAAAACATCAGGAGAAAAACCGCCTTGGTAAAGAGCAAATCCCTTACGGCCGATACGCCACGCCGGGAGCTACCCCTGCAGCTCAATGCATCCTACTGGCTGGATCTGCGAAATTATGACCCTGTGGCTACGGCAGAAAAACTGAATAAACCCATGCTGATCATGCAGGGCGGCAGGGATTATCAGGTGACGAAGGAAGATTTTGAGGGATGGAAAAAAGGTCTGGAAAACAGAGAGAATGTTACTTTCAGATTTTATCCCGATCTGAATCATTTGTTTATAACCGGTGAGGGTAAAAGTACACCTGATGAATATATGCAGGAAGGCCACGTGGCCGATAAGGTGATCAAGGATATAACTGAATGGATAAATGATAATTTAACAATGTGAAAATAGTGACAGTTCACGAGCTGTCATTATTATTACTTTTCTGAAAAACACCTTTTATTAACTTTGTCTCTGTATACAACATCCCTGAAAGGCCTGGGTTATTAATAGAAAAAGTTATGAAGCAATATCTTGCATTATGTGATCATGTGCTGAAAAACGGGGTACGGAAACAGGATCGTACCGGTACCGGAACCATCAGTGTGTTCGGTTATCAGATGCGTTTTGATCTGGCAGACGGTTTTCCCCTGCTGACCACCAAAAAACTGCATTATAAATCGATACTTTATGAATTGCTGTGGTTTCTCAGAGGAGATACCAATATCAGGTACCTGAATGACCACGGGGTGAGGATATGGAATGAATGGGCCGACGAAAACGGAAATCTGGGGCATATCTACGGGTATCAGTGGCGGTCGTGGCCTGCCGCCGACGGCAAGCATATTGACCAGATTTCCAGTGTGGTTGATTCCATCAGGAACAATCCGGATTCGCGGCGGCATATTGTCAGCGCCTGGAATGCAGGCGATCTGGATAAAATGGCCCTGCCCCCCTGTCATATCCTCTTTCAGTTTTATGTGGCCGGCGGGAAACTCTCCTGCCAGTTATACCAGCGTAGTGCGGATATCTTCCTGGGAGTGCCTTTCAACATTGCTTCTTATTCCCTGTTATTACTGATGATGGCACAGGTGACCGGGCTGAAACCGGGAGAATTTGTCCATACCCTTGGCGATGCACACATTTACCTGAATCATATCGAACAGGTGAAACTGCAATTGACACGCAATCCGTATCCATTGCCTGCCATGAAAATCAACCCGGAAAGAAAATGCATATTCGATTTTGAGTATGAAGACTTTGTTCTGGAGAACTATACCGCCCATCCCCATATTAAAGGAGAGATATCCGTATGAAAGTAGAGAAAAGATCCGGGAGAAAAACGATATCCATTATTGTTGCCGTGGCGGAAAATCATGCTATAGGCAAAGACAATAAATTGTTGTGGCACATCTCCGATGACCTCAAACGCTTTAAAAAACTCACTACCGGTCACCCGGTGATCATGGGGAAGAAGACTTACGAATCTCTTCCCGTAAGACCGCTGCCCGGCCGCATGAATATTGTACTGACCGATGTGCCGGGCGAAAAGATCGAAGGGTGTGTTATGGCTTATTCCATTGAAGAAGCCATCGAACTGTGCCCGGAAGGAGAGGAGGAGTGTTTTGTCATGGGTGGAGGTTCCGTGTACCGGCAGTTCCTGCCCTTAGCTGACCGGCTCTATCTGACAAAAGTACACCGGTCCTTTGAGGCGGATACCTTTTTTCCGGAGATTGATGAAAAACAGTGGAAGCTGGTCTCCCGCGAGGAAATAACCGGGGATGACTCGGTATCTTTCAGGTATGAATATCTCATATACAAGAGAATCAGAGTATGTAGGAAATTTTTTTTGTAAAAGGTTTAAAAATGTAAAAGATCGTAAACCTTGTGTTTGTTGATTTCCAGGTTCCATTCATGCATCTTAATGAGGATCTTTTCTTCTGTGCGTGTGAATTGGGAGTGCCTGCTTTTTTGTTCTTGTTCGATGGGATTCACGGATTTAAAAATTTTATTAAAAAAAGTTATTTTAATGTTAGTGCCGGCATTTGTTTGTGCCAGAGAGCGTAATATTTTTTCCTTGCATGAAAAAGTTCCTCATGAGAACCACTTTCTGTAACTTTCCCTTTTTCCAATACAACAATCCGGTTTGCATGTAATGCTGTGCTCAGACGATGGGCAATCAGGATAATGGTCCTTCCTTCTGCTTTCAGATCTTTAATCACTTTCATGATCTGCTCTTCGCTTTCAGAATCCAGGGAAGAGGTGGCTTCATCCATAATAATAATTTCAGGTTCGCGGTATAATACCCTGGCAAAAGCAATTTTTTGCCTTTGTCCTCCGGAAAGAGACAAACCGTTTTCTCCGATATCCGTGAAATATCCCTGCGGGAGATCATTTATAAAAGAATGCATGCCGATTCTCATACTGATCTGAATAATTTTTTCCATATCCGGTTCGAAGTGGCCGATGGCAATATTTTCAACAATATTTCCTTTAAACAAATCTATATTTTGAGGAACTATCCCGACAATTTTCCGTAATGAATTATTATCTATCTGGGTAATATCCATATTATTGATGGTTATTTTTCCTGCCGAAAGCGGATAAATATTTTGCAAGAGATGGACAAGAGTTGATTTGCCTGATCCGCTCTCACCGACAATGGCTGTGATTTCTCCTTTTTCAATGGTTAAATTAAAATTTTTAAAAACATCTACCCGTGAACCATACCGAAAGGAAATGTTGGAAAAAACGATATCTCCCGACATATTTTTGTTGAGAATAACCTTATTTTCTTTCTCTTCTTCCAGATCCATGATCTCAAACAACCGGTCCGAGGCAATGAAAGCATTCTGTATTGTTTTATTCACACCGATCAATGCACTTAAAGGACCGGTGAAATATCCTAAAATAGCATAAAAAGACATCAGTTCACCGGGGGTCAGATGATTATTCAGAACAAAATAGGATCCTGTCCATAATACTATGATTGTAAAGATTCTTGAAATCAGATTGGAGGCATTGGAAGTGAAAACGGAGTTTAGCCCGGAAGTATAACCCGTTTCCAATAACCTGACAAATTTATTTTCTGTCCGGATATTGAAATATGATTCAATACCGAAACGTTTAATGGTGCTGACCGTATTCAGAGATTCCACCAAAACACTTTCAAGATCGGCAGCCCGTTCCATTACCTTGCGTTCGGTTATTTTATTCAGTTTGTTGGTGATGGCATATAAAAAGGTATACAAAGGAATAATGATCAGAACGATCAGGGCCATTTTCCATGAGTAGATAAACATGAGGACAAATGAAAAAAAGACGATAAGGACATTTACCAATAAACCAATCAGTGTGTTGTTGATAAATAGTCTGATTTTTACGGCATCATTGATTCGTGAAATAATTTCGCCGGTTCGCATGGTATCGAAAAAGCGCTGGGGTAATTTGAGCAAATGTTTATAGTATCCTAAAATCAGGCGTGCATCAATAAGTTGTCCCGTTTTTAGTGTGAAAACCGTTTGGAATATCCCAAGGAGGATCTGTATGATGATCAGAACGATCATGGCAACACTCATCAGGTTAAGCAGATTTTTATTCCCATTGACGAAAACAAAATCTGTTAGTTTCTGGATATAGATGGAAGTGGAAAGCCCCAGTATAGAAAAGAAAATTGCCCCGATGAGTGCCTGTAACAATACCTCCTTATGTGGTTTTAAAAGATAAATTAAACGGGTAATGTTGGAAACCCGTTCGTTTCTGATCTCAAAAGCTTCTCCCGGAACCAGAATTACCAAAATTCCGGTCCAGTCTTTCAGAAAAGATTCTTTCGATCGTTTCTTTATTTCTCCGGTAGCCGGGTCCATTATTTTTATCACATTTTCGGTAACTGCCAGAATCACTACGTAATGTAGGAGGTTTTTCTCTTTAATGTGCAGATGAGCAATGGCCGGTTTTGGAATTTTGAGCAGGGAATCATAGGTGCCTTTGACTCCTTTAGCCAGAAATCCCAGTTTTTCAGCAGCTTCCACCAGTCCCAGGATATTGGTGCCTTTTTGATCGGTGTTGGCATATTGCCGGATCACGGAGATGGGGACATGCACATCATAATGGGCTGATACCGACATCAGACATGCAGCACCACAATCGGTAATATCCCGTTGTTTAACTTTTATTTTTCTTTTCCTTGATGTCATTCCCCTTTAGTAGGTTGTATTATATGAGATCGTTTTGCCCTTTTCAACATCATTGGGGTCCAGCCATTTCGTTATGTTGTCATAGAGTAATTGAGCCAGGGTCCTCTGGGTTAAAAGAAAATTGGTATTTACCGTCATTCCCTTTTTCACCTTTACCGTTTTATTATTATATGTCAGTTTCAGGTTGTAAAGTTTACATTTGATTTTAAAACTGGGGATCCCGTTTTTAGAAACAATAACATCATTGGCGATTTTAGTAACTTCTCCGTTGAGCATACCCCATTGATTATAATTAAAAGCATCCACCCGGAGCCGGACTTTTTGTTCCGGTTTTATCAGTCCGATGTCCGATGTGGAAACCCACGTTTCAACGATGAGATCTGAGGCAGGGGAGATAATACATATTTCCTGGTTTGGATAAATATTCCCACTGGTTTTGATACCGGAAAGACTTTGTATGTATCCGTTGATAGGAGTCCTGATATAATGTTTCCCGTATTCTTTCCGGAGATGATTCAAAGTTTCTTTCAAATTATATACCTGGGTGTTATTTTGGTTCAGCCGGTTTTGCCATTCGGCCAGTTGCGTTTCGAAAAGTTTATTGAAATTTAATTTAGAGCTGGTATATTTATAAGAGGCCTGTTCAAAATCGGCTGTTGATATTACCCTTTTTTTGTATAGAAATTTTTGTCTTAAGTATTCCTTTTTCAGGATTTCTGTTTCAGAATGATAGTATTTCAGTTCCGATATGAACCTTTGTGCTTCCTGTTGATATAATTCCGTTATCAGGTTTAAGGGAATAGAATAATTGTTTTTTGTAAGCATACTTAAAGATCTGAGATCGGTATTCTGTTGCTCCAGCAGGGTAATTCGTTTTTGTATGATATTGATGTTGTTCTGTATTTCCGCCGGATCAATAATCACCAGGGTGTCTCCTTGATTAACAAAGTCATTTTCATGAATCTTTACGGATAGGATTTTCCCGAAAACCGGTGCTGCAATGTGAGTGGCTTTTTCTTCAGAGGTGATAATCCCGGGACTGTGCACGGTGACATCCACCGATATTAAAAACAGACTCAACACAATAAGCAAGATCGAAATTATAATGATCCAGTAGATGGCTTTGCTTTTGGTGGAGTGTTTTTTGATCAAATGCTCGGTGGAGAATTGGGTTATGGAAGAGGGGAAAATATTGTTCATGGTTTTTCATTCAACTATCTAAATATAGGTCTGATATGTCGTTCCATTTGATTTTTAATCTTAAAATGGGTTAATTCCCCGAAGCTCTGCTTCGAGAACTAACTACAATTGTTATGTGAGTGAATATATACATAAGAGTCATAATGTTTCAGTACTTCATCATTTTGTATGCTCTGCGAAATACCGGAGGGTTGTATTCAGTGAAACAGTTGATCAGACGTTGAAGGATATTTGCATAGAGATATCGAAGAGATATGAGATAGAGTTTATTAAAATAGGAACGGATAAAGATTATGTACACTTTTTGGTACAGAATATACCCACGCTGAGTCCGAGCAAAATAATTAAGCTTGTCAAGAGCATTACAGCAAAAGAGATTTTCAAGCTTCATCCGGAAGTTAAAGAACGTCTTTGGGGAGGGGAGTTTTGGATCAAAGGCTACTATGTCAATACGGTTGGGCGTCATGGGGATGAAAATTCTATACAGGCATATGTAAAGGCCCAAGGCACAGAAAAAGAATATATCATCAGCAGTTATCTTTGTTTTTATACCTCGTAGCTCTGCTGCAAGGTAGTTCATTCTACCAGCAGGCGGATAGGAAGATGAATCCCCCGCCGCTTGCGGAGAAAATATGATATTGTTCAATAACGATACCCCGTTTGTCTGCTTGGAGTGGGGAAATTCATTCATACAATTTATCTAAGATAAAATGTATTTTGTTTTTTTGTAGTTCAAGCATAACATTATTATAAAGAAATAAATTTATCCATAGAATAATAAATATTATATAAAACAGTGAACTACATCTATTTCTGTTTACAAAGACGATTAAAGAAAAAAAGATTATTGCAATGAAATACAAATAAGAATTAAGGTTGTATTTCTTTTTTATACTATAAGAATCCTTATTAACATTGACTATTAAAATGCCATAT
>Ga0136651_10000341_pt1 | contig 25120 bp, 21 predicted proteins | sample Mar14236cmmetaG_FD_94867 | JGI IMG/M metagenome (GOLD analysis project Ga0136651, IMG submission 94867) | Marine hydrothermal vent microbial communities from Guaymas Basin, Gulf of California to study Microbial Dark Matter (Phase II) - Marker... ... | reverse complement strand
GGGTGTATGTTGCTGGAACGCATTGAGGTGAACAATTCTAGTCGCTTTTTGGCACGGGTAAAAATGACATTGAGTCGTCGCCAACCCATTTCATGCGAAATAGGACCAAAGCGTTGAAAGACTTTTCCTGTTTCCGGGTCCGGTCCATAAGTGCTGGAAACAAAAATAATATCGCGTTCATCGCCCTGGACATTTTCTAAGTTTTTGATAAAAAAGGGTTCCGGGGTATTTTCTGTTGCTTTGATTTGCCCTTCTAGCCAGGTGTCTTCTTGACAGCGTTTATCTAATATTTCACTAATCAGGGCTTGTTGTCTCATATTAAACGTTGCTACCCCTAAACTAAACGCCTGGGCATTTTGAAAATGGGAGACTATCGCAGCGACAACGGCTTCCGCCTCTTTTTGATTGCATCCCCTGAAATAGGTGGCTTGTTCTACATAGTTGAGGTGAACACCATAGCCTTTTTGTTGAAGTGTTGGAGCGGGAAAGATCATTAATTCATTGTCATAAAAGTGATGATTAGAAAAAGCAATCAGACTTTCATGTTCAGAACGATAATGCCAGCGTAGTTGCCCCTTTTGATAAGTGCTGAGGCAAAGATCCAAAATGGATTCTTGCCCATCCAATGCGGTGACTTCTTCTTCATTGACTAATCGTTCAAAAAATTGGGTTGGCGGTAATTGTTTCGGATCACCTACAATCACAATTTGCTTGCATCGAGCGATAGCACCCAAAGCGTCTTCTGGACGCACTTGTGAAGCTTCGTCCATGATTAATAAATCAAATTCAATTTGCCCAGGCGGTAAATATTGGGCAACTGATAGGGGACCCATCATAAAACAAGGTTTCATCGCTTGCAGTGCTTTAGTGGCTCGCCGAACTAATTGGCGAATGGGAATATGTCGCCGCTTTTTATTCAGTTCATGTTCAATAAGGCATTTTTCGGTAAATGTTGCCACGCGCCCTGTGCCATTGCCCTTGGGAATCGCTTTTTGAGCCATTTGATAAGCAATATGTTGTCGAGTCACGTTTTGCCATTTTTTATCTAATTCGGCAAAGCGTTGGCGAAGATTTTCATAGCTCGTGCGCGTGAAGTGGGCTAAAATATCATGTTTGCGTACTAATTCCCGTGCAATATTTTGATAAACGGCATATTGAAAGTGGAGGGGCGCAGATGAGGGCTTAATTTGTTTGTTCATCATCGCATCCGTAATAACTTGGAACCCCATTTCATCCAATTCTTGTTTTAAAACGTAAAATGTTGATAAAGTGCCTAATAAATTGACAGAAGCTTGGCAAGTGCGGGTTGTTTTAGTAATTTGTGCTAATGTACAAGCTTTATCAGGGCAGCGGAACCATTGTTGCGTATTGAGTTCGCCAAATTCGGCGAGTTTTTGGCAATGTTCCATTAAGTTAGTGAGATAACTTTGATTTTTGTTTAACAAAACGTGATAAATCGTTAGTCTCATCGCGGTATCTTTACTTACAAGCCAGTGTAATAGCGGTATCGGCATCTTGGTGGCTGTTTGTAAATGGGTTATCCACTCCGACATGGCAAATAGGGCAGTCGCTTCGGTTTCAATTCCTCGATACGCTTTACCAAATAATTTTTTCAGAAATAAATTTTGTTCCGCCTCACTACGAAGTTGCCAAGCCGCTAATAAATTTTGCACCGCACTATGAATGGAAATCACATGTTTATCGCCGAGGTGTGGTAATTGCTGTTGCAATAGGGTAACTAATTGCACCACTTCTTTGCGCCGCTCAAATAATTTTTCCACAAATTCATTGACTAATAAATGAGAATCCACCGGTACTTGGAGTTGTTCAGCGGCTTTAGTGACTCTTAGCCATTGTTCATACATAACGGCGGTGCTTTTTAGAATATGACCGCGTGGATTGGCTTGTGTCGCTAATAATTCTTGCGCTTCTTCTGAAGAACCTAGCACTTTAGCCAATGCTTGCGCCCATTCAATGTGCTGTTCAAGCAACGCCCAATCGGTTTCTATGCCCTGAAATAAGGAACCAAACAGTCGTTTATATTGCGCCCGTTGGGTTGCTTGCTCTATTTGCCGTTTCAGAGTAGCGAGTGTTTCTAATCGTTTAATTAACTGGCGCGTGTTCAATTTTGAAGTCGCCAAAAAACGATTCATGGCACGTTTAGTACGCCGATAATCACCCGATAAAAATGCCAACCATTTGCTTCTATGTTTGCGAAGTTCATCAGCTAAAACGGCGATGTCTTCTGAAGGGGGTAATTTATTCAGCAGAAAATCTTCTTTTTGGTTATCCCACTGTACGACTAATTCAGCGAAATTTTGATGGGCATGTTGGAAAACAATAGGGGTGGCTTCCAGCGCGTGCGCTGAGTGCTTGTTAATCACTAGATCCTGGGGTGCTCGCTCCGCTAATTCTCTCAATTGCAAAAATTTAAGAAAATTTTCAACCGATTCTGGATTATTTAATAATGAACGCAATTCATTATCTAGTTTATCCACGTTCTTGATAAGCACCATGATTTCATTCGGTGACTCATTACCAAAACCTAATTGCTCCAATTGGCTGGTTTCATTAAGCACTTGTTGGAGAAATTTGACCGAATATCTACCATGCCCCAGGAATTGAGTGGCTCGAATGAGGAGTTGCCGATATTCCTTTTGATTGATTTTAAATTGACGGAGTATATCAATGGTGCGCCTATTTAATAATTGCACCGCAGCCGCGCTATCAAAAGGGGTGGGTATTGGCTTAATCGGTGCGAGGTTAATTTTAGTGAATAATTGCAGGGCTGCTAAATCTTTTGTCAATGGGATTTTCGTTTCTTCAATTAAAACATCCAGGTAGGCTTCGTAAGATTGCGTTTCTAAAAATAAAGTGGATAAAATGCCCTGAATGATTTCTTCATCCCCTGGCCAAATTTTAGTCGGTTTGAAGCCCTGCCAGTGTTGTATGACTTTGTCCGAAAGGGCTTCATATTGTTCGCCTAATTCTTTTAACTTGTTGATTTTATTATCAAAATCATTTTTTGTCTGAAAGGGGTTTTGAACTTCAAAGCGCAGCTTTTCCCCGGCAATGTCACCGCGTAATTTTTCGACAGCCCAAAAAAGGTCATAAATCCGCTCATTATCAGGACCAACTGTCGTATTAACCAGATTAGAGTAAGCCAGTAATCGTTGTTCCGTCAGCGTTTTGCTATCTGACTTTAATGTGGCATCATGATATTCTTTATTGAGCCGCTTTTTGATATTGGCATGGAAAACATTCTTTTGCGTCTTGTGGCTATGCAATTCTAAGCAAAAATCTCCTAAACCCACTTTTTCTAGGCGCGAACTGACTACTTCTAAAGCCGCTTTTTTCTCCGCGACAAACAAGACTGATTTATCTTGAGCGAGGGCTGCGGCAATTAAATTCGTAATGGTTTGCGATTTACCTGTACCAGGAGGACCTTCAATAACGAGATTGCTTTGTTCCCATAATGCTTTCATAATAACACTCTGTTGGGAGCTATCCGCGTCAAGAATTAAGGGGGTTTTCATAGCCAGGGGATGGCAGTCTATTGGGTAAATTTCCTTTTTAAGAGCTTTTTGAAAAGACGGTATTTCTTGTTTGGTAGAAGTTTTCCCGACTGCCCCTGGTTCAAAGTGTGAAATAGCATCAATTGCTTTTCAAGGGAAGGAATCATTACCTGGTTTTCACCCACCAAAATTTGTTTGAGATTAGCATTGTCTGCTAGTTTCGCAGCCCAGCTATCATTTTTTAAATCCTTATACATCAATAACTTAGTAAAACTAAAAAAGTCTAACCGGATATCGGGTACAACTTGCCATCGGGGTATTTCACTCGCCATTTCAGCAACTTGTGCTAAATAATCCAGGGGTTCGGTTTGATGAGAAAACCTCGGCAAGACCAAATTAAAATCATTAGCTAATTTTTCCGCTAAGGAAATATTGGTTTCAATATCCTCGTCACGGTATGACAGCACATACTCGTAGGTTGGGGGTAAATGCACCCTTTCCAATTTGACAGGCATAAGGATTAACGGTGCTTTGACTGGCTCTGTTGAAAGTTTATCATCATACCAGTGTAAAAAACCAAGGGCTAGATATAACAAATTGCTGCCGGTTTCTTCGATAGCCATTCGAGCATCTTGTGCTAATTTTTTACACCGCCGTTCTAAAACTTCTTCATTGTGTGCCGTATGCAATAATGTTTCCTGAGCTTTTTTGTTTTTTTCCTTTGACTGGCTCAAATAAGGTGGTGGCAGCGTTTCACAACTGACATTTATAGCCGTCGTATTTCGTAGCGGCTTGGGTAAAGGTGCAAACGTCATGCTTTTGCCTTCAGACACCAATTTATGAAATATAATGGTGGTATTGACAATATGCACCGTTCGTGCTTTTTCTTTATAACTTAGCAGTTGATTACGCTTGGAAAGATCTAATAAACGTTGGCGGATATGATCCAGTGATTGCAGTGTGGTTAATGTTGTATTTTGCATATTTGTTTTCCTAATTAACTTTATATTGATAAACCAAATCAAATTATAATACTAAATTTTTCTATTTCTGGTTCCAAAACTCTGTTTGGGAACGAGAAACAAATTTATTTTAACTTCCCTTTTTATCCTTGCAAAAAGTAATAATATCTTCCTTTATTTTTTCCATAAGAGGATAATTATTTTCAAAAGCAAGACATTGCAAATGACTCGTTATCAAAAGTGTTTCCCACTTAATGTTTTTGAGATAATTCTTATATTCTCGGTATTTATTTTGTACAATTTCAGTTGTAGGCATAGAGTCATATTTTTGTTTCGCTGTTTTGTATAACTCAAAATGACTTTCTTAAGCATTAGTGAAACAACATTGTCATAGATAATATGTCCATTTAGGTACCAAAAAATGTCTGAAGTATTAATTTTGAAATTGTCCTTGAGATCATTTTCAATTTCTGTTAAGTCAATGGTATCGTGTTTCACTTTTATTTCATTTATGAAAGCCGTTACTCTTTTTTCTAAAGCTTCAATCGTTGTTTGAGCATGATTAGGGTTCATCCATCAATAAAATAGAAGGTTGATTTTCTTGCAAAATCACTTTAAGTAAAATAATCAAAATCTGTTTTTCACCCGATGAAAGGCGGTAAGGTGTGATTGTTTTGCCATTTTTAATAAAAATAATAGAATTATTTTTATCAAAGTCAATGACTTTTATAGACTATTTTCAAAACAGGGTACTGGTTCAATTCTGACGAACAACTTCCTCTCATAAAATAATTTATCGTTCCAAAAAAAGTTTGAAAACCAGAAAAACTGTTTAAATTCATCAAGTTAATGGTTTTTCAGGTGATTATTATAATCCTGCCTATCCATCAAAAAGTTTAATCTGGTTCAAACAGTGTCAAACATGACTTGACTAAATTTACGCAATGAGAAAAAAATGGTGGGTTGCAGCGAAGCTCCTACCCACCCTACGCTTGCTACATGTTAGCACGGCGTAAGCGAATACCCCCTGAACTAATCACAGTAAAAGAATCTGGTAATTCTGGAAGATAATTGTTGATTGTGGACAATACGATTTCAATTTTTTTCCCCATCGACAATCCAGCTAAACGAATTAAAATAATGCCTAAATGACCACGTTGTTGACGAAAGACTAACTCTCCGAAATCTTTATCACTTGTCAATAATATTGCTTTTTCATCATTAGCAAATTTAAGGACTTTATCATCTGAAATATTTGGAGCAATTTCAGCAATATACCATACTTGGTGATTTTCTTGTCTAAGACGCTCAACAATAGGTTGAGCAATATTTTCATCCGCTAAAAAATTCACATTTTTGCCTCTTTAGTAACTGGATAAACGACAACCGCTTTTAATGTTTCGATTGCAAATTTAAGAGCCGCAAAAATGGCTTCACGAGATAAGCGCGGATGAGCGTCAAGTATTTGCTCTACCGTTTCTCCGGTAGAAAGTTTTTCTAAAATCAGTTCAACCGTAATCCGTGTACCAGCAATAACCGGTGTGCATCGTCATAATGGCTGGATCAGATATGATAAGTGTTTGAATCATTTATCCTTCCTCTTGTAAATTGGTTTCCATTTTAAAATTCATCAAGTTAATGGTTTTTCAGGTGATTATTATAATTCTGCCTATCCATCAAAAAGTTTAATCTGGTTCAAACAGTGTCAAACATGACTTGACGGAATTTACACGACGCTGCAAAGAATGTGTGAGCATTGTTGATATAATCAAGAGCGTGATAGGGATAATGACTAAAGCAAGCATGGTAACAATTTATTTGCTAATATTAATCCCACTTTTGACCAAATTACTAAACCAAGGTTTGGTTTTTGATGAAATAGATTTTAGCCATTCCTTGGCGTGTTTTGCCTTTGGGTGTGTCATTAATTTATTTCTTGTTGATTGAATGTGATAATCCTCATAAGAGTTTCCAAAATACTATTTTTTTTGTTGGAATGAATCCGTTTTTATCGGTGCCTTCAGAAATACCCTTTTTTTAAAAAATGGTATTTCTGCCCTTGCTGTATTCTAAGACGGAGTGTGGGAATATTGGTTATGGTGTTCTGTATGGCGTGGCTGAGAATCTTCATACCAATTATTAGGTATCATTTCAAAACCTAATTCGACTGCTTTACGCCAGTATTTTTTAGCCATCCCAATGTTTGCCGGTATTCCCGGCATACCGACACTAAAAATAGTGCCAAGATTATTATAAGCTGTGGCTGAAATTCGTTCATATTTTTCGCCTTGTTCAGCTGCTTTACGATTTATGGATACACCCAAACCACATTGATACATAGTCGCAATGTAGCATTGCGCTTTAGCGTATCCAGATACAGCCCATGGAAGTATGAGATTATAGGCATCCAAAAAATTTTCATTTTTGAATGCTTTAATACCTTTTTCTAATTGCTTCGGTCCATCATACACAATAGCCATCATATTAACCCCTATAGTTAAATATCAGCGACACTTTGAATCTATGAATGACGTATTAACTAACCCATTACTCCCAATTGGGGGCAAGGTTTACCTTTGGCTTGAGGAAAAGTAACAGGAGCACCATAACCAGGACATTCATACCAACAAGTTTTGCAAGGTCCTTCAAAATAATGCTCACGTATAAATTTACATCTTTTCTTAATACTCATTTAATCAATGGCTGATGATAAAAATGCACAGATTGACGAATTTTCATAAAGTCATTTAGGAAATAACCTTAAAATAAGAAATCTTTTTTCAAATAGCCATTTTTTTGAATTTTTCACTCCATTTTATTTGAAATCGTAAAAAAAATAAAATGATAAAAAACAATAAGTTAGTTAACATCTCCCACTGGGCTTATCAAAAAATATTTGGGCGGATTTCAGGTTCGAGTCGCCAAGTCGAAAAAGGCTTCAAAAAAACATTTTTTGAACACATTAGGTTGAGTACAAAAATAATTTTCAACTAAGAACCTCCTAAGTTATAAAATATCTAAAAATAATATATATCTGTACTTTACTCAATCGGAAAATGCTATAGTAACTCTAAGCGATGATGTTGTTTTTTATTCCATACCGATCAGTCAAAGACATTGATTCCCAAGGCATTTGTTGAGTTTCACTTTGAGTTTCTTGTATCACATCTTTGCGAACTTGCGTAAACAAATCAGTGATGCTTAAATGCGCCTGATTCTGTAAAGCCCTCAAAAAATGCTTGGTATAAACACTATAGCGTTCCCCAGACTGTCGTCCACCCATGCCGAAGTATTCGGCGCAGTTGCAAAAGCAATCAACGAACCGGTTGGACAATTCATCTCCGTTAAGCCTTTTCTAAATCCCTTTTGTTTGATAACTGATTTTTACTGATAACTGATAATTGATAATTAATGATAAATATACTCATCGTTGATGACAATAAAAATAATATTTTTACTTTGCACACTTTAATTAAAGAATATCTTAATGTGCATATTTTAGAAGCAGATTCTGGAAGTGCTGCCCTAAAACTCCTTATGAAACAACCGGTAGATTTAATTATTCTTGATGTACAAATGCCACATATGGATGGTTTTGAAACTGCTCAACTCATTCGCACACGCCAAAAAATGCAACATATTCCCATTGTATTTTTGACGGCTGCTTATAAATCGGAAGAATTTCGGCAAAAAGGTTTTGCTATTGGAGCGGCTGATTATCTTACTAAGCCCATTGACACTCAGCAATTAATTGCTCGAATTAAATCTTATGTTCGTTTTATTGAACAAGATCATCAGCATAAAATTGATTTGGAACATAAAGTTCAAGAACGTACCAAAGAACTCTTAAATGCCCGCAACGAATTAGAACGGCGAGTGGAAGAACGTACCGCAGAACTGTTATTGGCTAAAAATAAAGCTGAACAAACGCAAAAAATCGCAGAAGACGCTAACCTGGCTAAAAGTCAGTTTTTAGCCAATATGAGCCATGAATTGCGTACCCCTTTAAATGCCATTATTGGCTATAGCGAAATGTTACAAGAGGATGCGGAAGATTTAGGGCCAACCGATTTGATTGGAGATTTACAAAAAATTCAGGCAGCAGGGAAACATTTATTGGGATTAATTAATGATGTACTTGATTTGTCTAAAATCGAAGCAGGTAAGATAGATTTGTATCATGAAACTTTTGATCTAATGACGGTTATTAATGACATTGTCTCTACCGTTCAACCATTGGTTGAAAAACAGAATAATATTTTGAAAACAGTCATTGATGATAATTTAAGTGAAATGCAGACAGATATCACCAAATTACGTCAAATACTGTTAAATTTACTCAGTAATGCCGCTAAATTTACTGAACAAGGCACTATCCGCTTTAAGGTGAACCACCAAATACGAAAGGACAGGCTGGAATGGATCATTTTCTGTGTGGCTGACGATGGCATTGGTATGACAGACGAACAAATCGATAGAATTTTTCAGCCATTTATTCAAGCCGATGGTTCTACAACACGTCGCTACGGAGGGACAGGGCTAGGTTTAGCAATTACCAAACAATTTGTTCAAATAATGGGCGGCATGATTCAGGTTAATAGCGAATTGGGACAAGGTAGCACATTCACCCTCTATTTACCAGCCCAGGTGATGGCAACACCGATTGATAGCCCTTCTGGACCAGCTCCTTTAAAGATAGGAACTATTCTAGTCATTGATGATGATGCCAGTAGACGTGAATGGATTAAACATGATATGAATCAACTTGGTTATAACATCGCTGTGGCAAATAATGGAGATGAAGGTATCCAGATGGCTTATAAACTTTCCCCCCATGCAATTATTCTTAACGTCAATATGTCTGATATTTCAGGATGGCGGGTGTTATCCACTTTGAAAAATAACGCTTTTTTTGTTTCGGTTCGAGTGATTTTGATTACAAAGGGAACGGATGAAAATCAATGGTACGCTATGGATGCCACAGACTGTATTGATAAAAGTCTGGTGCGTAGTCAATTAACAGCGATTTTAAAAAAATACCATATTGTTGATCATTCAACGGCTTTAGCTATGGTGGTTGATGATGACAAAACCTGGCGTGCAAATTTGGTTTATCTTCTTGAAGGGCAAGGGTGGCATGTTTTACAAGCAAAAAATGGACAAGATGCTTTAAAACAACTAGAGAATAAAATGCCGACGTTTATTCTATTAGATATCAATATGCCAGTAATGGATGGATTTGAATTTATTAATCAAGTGAGAAAGCATGAAGAATGGCGTTCTATCCCGATTTTAGTTGTCACCGCGAAAAATCTTACTGCGGAAGAACAAGCGCGTTTGAATCTTCATGTCAAAACTATATTACAAAAAGATGCTTATAATCAGAATGAGTTAATTTTGTATTTTCATCAATTGATTAGTGAGTCGCTTTTTACTTCGATTGAGTAGTTTATATACTTCGAGCAATCAAGTTTTCGGATTTTTGTAGGGGCATTTTTTAGTGTCTGCCCTGGCTTTCTATACCCTCATGGCGAACACATAGCTTCGTCCTACAAAAATCCATAAGAATTAGAATTGTTCCGAGAAATCTCGTTTTTTCAAAAAACGGGGGTAGCATTCAAGTTAAAAGCGAATTTGGACAAGGTAGCACATTCACTTTGTCTTTACCGATAGATGCCAAAGTGACAACATCGAAGGCATTTGCCGAATCATACTCAGAACTTTCAAAAATAGAGGGAGATGGCATTGTCTTGATCATTGATGACGATGTCACAATACGAAAGTCGCTAAAAGAAGAGTTGAGCAAACTAGGTTATGCAGTGGCAGTGGCAGCAAATAGAAAAGAAGGTGTTAAATTCGCTTACAAACTTCGCCCTGATGCCATTTTGCTTAATATTCAAATGCCTCATCAAGAAGGATGGCAAATACTCTCGGCTCTCAAAAACAATTCACTTCTAGCCTCCATCCCAGTGATTATGATTAGCATGGTGGAAGATAAACAGAAGGGCTATGCGATGGGTGCGACAGATTGCATTGAGAAAGGCATGGCATCTAATCAATTGGCTGCTATTTTAGAAAATACCATTTCAGTGAAGATTCCACCGGTTTAGTCATGGTCGTGGATGATGATAAAATATTCCGCAATACTCTAGCTTTTCTTATTGAAAAACAAGGTTTGCGCGTTTTTCAGGCTGAAAATGGACAGATAGCACTTGCCCACCTTGAGCATAAAAAACCGGCATTGATTATGTTGGATTTAAATATGCCCGTAATGGATGGATTTGAATTTCTTGCCTGTTTGCAAGATAATGAAAAATGGTGTTCTACGCCGGTTGTCATCCTGACGGCGCAATACCTGAGTGCTGAAGAACTGGCACTTTTAAATAAGCGTGTAGAAACAATTTTTCAAAAAGAATCTTATAATCAAGAGCAATTAATTTCGTCCATTCATAAGCTGATTTCAGATGCGACCAAAGCTATGCACAATGAAGAAGTCGTAAAGCCTGTGTGGGAATTGTAAAACGAAGTAATTGGGATTTAACAGTTGTTTCGTTCAATGTAGGGGCAATCCCTTGTGGTTGCCCTCGTATGAAGTTATTTTTCTGAACATCTATTAATCTACTAAAAAATAACCTTTTTTTGAACGACTGAGTATAACAGATTGATGAAATAAAATTCCTTAAAAGCAATTAAAGATTTTTTAATTGGGAATTAGAAATAACAATTAAAAATAATGGCTTCACTGCAACCTATTTTGCCTTAGCAAAAGGGGGGTGGAATCAATTCCCTATACCAAAAACATTTTCTTTTTATACATCAATTTAAAATTTTTTTTCAACTAACTCTTGAACTTAAATTGATCAATCCCTATTATTAGCACTCACTGAATGCGAGTGCTAACAAACCAATTTTTTGAAGGAAAACATTTTATGCAAATTCGTCCCCTACATGATCGGGTCATTGTCAGACGTGTTGAAGAAGAAAGAAAAACAGCAGGTGGAATCGTTATTCCAGACTCTGCTACTGAAAAGCCTATCCGTGGCAAAGTGCTAGCTGTGGGCAAGGGCAAAATCATGGATAACGGCAATGTACGTCCCCTTGATGTCAAGGTTGATGACATCGTTTTATTCGGCAAGTATTCCGGTAACGAAGTGAAAGTCGAAGGTGAAGAGTTGCTGGTCATGCGCGAAGAAGACATCATGGGAATTATCGAAGGTTAATTTAACCTATAACCCGTTATTTGAACACATTACAATAGGAAAAAAATATTATGGCTGCTAAAGAAGTACGTTTTTTTGATGATGCACGTCAAAAAATGATTGCAGGGGTCAACATTTTGGCCAAAGCTGTGAGTGTCACCCTGGGACCTAAAGGTCGTAACGTGGTACTTGACAAATCTTTTGGCGCACCAACTGTCACAAAAGATGGTGTCTCCGTCGCAAAAGAAATTGAATTAGAAAATAAATTTGAAAACATGGGCGCCCAAATGGTTAAGGAAGTCGCTTCCCAAACTTCCGATATAGCCGGTGATGGCACCACCACCGCGACCGTTTTAGCTCAGTCTATTTTGACGGAAGGATTAAAATCCGTGGCTGCGGGTATGAACCCAATGGATATCAAACGCGGTCTTGATAAAGCCGTTGTTGCCGCTGTGGCAGAACTGAAAAAATTGTCTAGGCCCTGTACTGATGACAAAGCCATTGCTCAAGTAGGTACGATTTCCGCCAACGCTGATGAATCTATTGGTGAAATTATTGCGAAAGCCATGGATAAAGTCGGTAAAGAAGGTGTTATTACCGTTGAAGAAGGTTCTGCATTAGATAATGAATTGGATGTTGTCGAAGGAATGCAATTTGATCGTGGTTACCTATCTCCCTATTTTGTCACCAATCAACAAACGATGGCGACCGAGCTAGAAAGTCCAATGATTCTAATGCACGATAAGAAAATTTCCAACATTCGTGACATGTTACCAATTTTAGAAGGGGTTGCTAAAGCCGGTAAATCGCTGCTCATTATTGCTGAAGATGTCGATGGCGAAGCCCTGGCAACCTTGGTGGTTAACAATATTCGTGGTGTCGTCAAAGTCGCCGCCGTCAAAGCCCCAGGTTTTGGTGATCGCCGTAAAGCCATGTTACAAGATATTGCTATCTTAACCGGTGGACAAGTGATCGCAGAAGAAGTGGGTTTGAGTTTAGAAAAAACCACTTTAGAAGACTTAGGCAGTGCCAAGCGCATCAATATTACTAAAGATAACACCATCATTATTGATGGTGCCGGTAATTCAAATGACATTGAAAGTCGCGTTAGTCAGATTCGCGCTCAAATTGAAGAAGCCACTTCTGATTATGATAAAGAAAAACTGCAAGAGCGCGTGGCTAAATTAGCAGGCGGTGTAGCTGTCGTTAAAGTCGGCGCCGCAACCGAAGTTGAAATGAAAGAAAAGAAAGCGCGTGTAGAAGATGCACTACATGCGACTCGTGCTGCGGTTGAAGAAGGAGTCGTTCCTGGTGGTGGTGTCGCATTAATACGTGCGCTAGAAGGTGTTAAGAATCTTAAAGGTGCAAACAACGAACAAGATATGGGGATTAAAATTGCCCTTCGTGCCATGCAAGAACCACTACGTCAAATTGTAGCCAATGCTGGACAAGAAGCTTCCGTCATATTGAACAAAGTAGCGGAAAGTAAAGGGAATTATGGTTACAATGCTGCGACTGATGAATTTGGTGATATGATAAAAATGGGCATTTTAGATCCAACCAAAGTGACGCGGGCTGCCCTCCAAAACGCGGCTTCTATCGCAGGATTAATGATCACTACCGAAGCGATGGTAGCAGAAATGCCGAAAAAGGATGACCATGCACCTATGCCAGGAGGAGGTGACATGGGTGGTATGGGTGGTATGGGTGGTATGGGTATGATGTAATTTTTGTTTTCTGCCCCATTTTCTCCCTTTGCAGGGAGGATTTTGAAAATTCCCCAGTTCATCTTTGATGGATTGGGGATTTTTTTTTGCAAAATCATGACTATTATTGTATTATGTAGGTACGAAAAAGTATTTTAACTTTTTAAAAATACTCTTTCTTGAAGAAATCGTATTTTTGACGTATTCAAATTGGAGCCGTTTTTAAATTTATGTTTTTTAATAAGACACGTTATCTTTTTGGACTGATTTTGCTAGGCGGGTTTATTTTTTTACAAGCAGGCGAGGCAATAGGTGAAAAACCTCGTATTATCAATGTAACTGCGACAGCATACATCTCGCGTGGTAAAAATTCCAGAACCGCCTCAGGCAACAAATTGAAACCAGGCATGAAAGTTATTGCCGTATCGCCTGATTTGATTAAAAAAGGATTAACTTATGGTACCAAAGTAGAAATTTCCGGTCTGCCTGGTAAGTACACTGTTCTGGATAAAATGCACAAGCGGCGCAAGAAATGGATTGATATCTATATGGGCAACAATCTCAAAGCCGCTAAAAGGTGGGGAAGACGTAAAGTCAATATTCGCTGGTAAACACTTTCTTTGGTAGGATTTTTGATAGGGCAGGTTTCACCATTTAAACCTACCCCATAACTCAACGAGCAAACCAAAACATTATCGTTTGAGTCGTTTTCGCAACTTTTCAATGGCGCGTAATTGTAACATCGCTTTCGCTAATTCTGCTTGTGCCTTTGCATGATCAAAGGCGGCTTTCTTATCTGATAACCGTTTTTCTGCATTTTGTTTAGCTTCTAAAGCGGCTTTTTCATCAATATCGTGTACTCGCAGGGCAGTATCAGATAACACGGTGACTTTATGAGGTTGAACTTCTAACATACCCCCAGTCACATAAAAAGATTCTTCATGCTGATCATTTATTTTGAGTCTAACAGCCCCCTCAGTCAATTGAGTAATGTACTGGGCATGAAGAGGCAAAATACCCACCTCTCCCTGTATCGCCGGCGCAATGACCATTTCGGCTAAACCCGAAAAAATTTCAGCCTCTGCACTAACGATATCGACATGAACGGTCATTGTCATATTGATAATTCCTAAAAAAATTCCAGATAACGAGGATAAATAGTGAAGATATTAAACATGTTCGGCTTTTTTCTCAGCGTCTTCAATTTTACCGATCATATAAAAGGCTTGTTCAGGTAAATGATCATATTCACCTTCAACAATCGCTTTGAAACCACTGATAGTATCTTTTAGGGAAACATATTCGCCTGGCGAACCCGTAAAAACTTCAGCCACAAAGAAAGGCTGTGACAAGTACTTTTGAATCTTACGAGCACGAGCAACCGTTAGCTGATCTTCTTCAGATAATTCATCCATGCCCAAAATGGCGATAATGTCTTTCAACTCCTTATAACGCTGCAAAGTACCCTGCACTTGACGGGCAACATCATAATGCTCTTGCCCCACCACTAATGGATCCAATTGACGACTGGTAGAATCCAGTGGATCCACCGCAGGATAAATACCTAACTCCGCCACTTGGCGAGATAACACCACCGTCGCATCCAAATGAGCAAAAGTGGTTGCTGGGGATGGATCGGTTAAATCATCCGCCGGGACATATACCGCTTGAATCGAAGTAATCGATCCGGTCTTAGTCGAGGTAATTCGTTCTTGCAAGGCCCCCATTTCTTCAGCAAGCGTTGGTTGATAACCCACCGCAGATGGCATACGACCTAACAAAGCGGAGACTTCCGTACCTGCCAGGGTATAACGATAGATATTATCAATAAACAATAATACATCACGTCCTTCTTCGCGGAAGTATTCAGCCATCGTCAAACCCGATAAAGCAACGCGCAGCCGGTTACCAGGGGGCTCATTCATCTGACCATACACCAGTCCTACCTTATCTAGCACCTTGCTATCAGTCATCTCGTGATAAAAATCGTTTCCTTCACGAGTTCGTTCACCAACGCCTGCAAAAACAGAATAACCGCTATGCTCAATAGCAATATTACGAATCAACTCCATCATATTCACGGTTTTACCAACCCCGGCACCGCCAAACAAACCCACTTTTCCTCCTTTAGCAAATGGGCAAATCAAGTCGATAACCTTAATACCGGTTTCTAAAATATCCTGACTAGAAGACAGATCTTCAAACGTGGGAGCTTTACGATGAATTGACCACCTGACTTCTTCTTCACCTTCTTCAAAAATACTCCCTTTTTCATCAATCGGGTTACCCAGGACATCCATAATGCGTCCCAGGACTCTTTGACCAACAGGCATAGTAATTGCCTTACCTGTGTTCGTGACCGCCAAGTCACGAGCCATACCATCGGTAGTCCCCATAGCAATGGTACGCACAACCCCGTCTCCCAATTGCTGCTGCACTTCTAAAACCAAGCCATTTTTCTCAACTACCAGGGCATCATAAATCTTGGGTATAGCCTCACGTGGAAATTCAACATCGACTACGGCACCAATAATTTGTACAATTTTACCTGAACTCATGTTCTAAGATTCCTCATTAATGACAATAAAAAATCAGGGCAACCACAAGGAATTGCCCTACGCCTGAATATTAATACAAGCAATCGGGCTTGCCCTTAATATAAGAATATTGTTGTAGGGGCAAGACTGACTGGTTGCCTTGAGTCGTTACAAAAAACATTATTCCCAATTACTTCGTTACTGCGTTTGCCAATTCTTTTGGATCATTTTTTATACAAAACAAATGAAAATTATTAATATAATACTACAAATGGTTCAGAAATTTATGAATATTGATGTTCAAACTTTTTGCTCAAGACTACAAAGTATATCATGTCACCTATTAATGCAGACGTATTGATTATTGGTAGTGGTGCTGCCGGTCTCAGCCTCGCGTTGGAATTAGCTAACCATGCCAAAGTTATTATGTTATCAAAAGCAGCACTCGAAAGTGGTTGTACCCAATATGCCCAGGGTGGCATTTCTGCCGTTTTGGGTAAAGATGATTCGTTCGCTTCTCATGTTGAAGATACACTCAGTGCGGGGGCTGGATTATGTGATTCCGATATTGTTAATTTCACAGTTTCACAGGGTCCAGAGCGTATTGCTTGGCTCATTGAACAGGGAATGCCTTTTACGCAAGTCTCTGATTCAAAAGGTAATATTAATTACCACCTCACTCGTGAAGGTGGGCATAGTTATCGCCGTGTGATACATGCTGATGATGCCACCGGTCGTGCTATCGTTTCAACCCTATCCACCAAAGTGAATGCCCATTCCAATATTCATTTTTTGGAAAACCACATTGCTATTGATTTAATTACCGGTAGCAAATTAGGGTTATCTACTTCTAGATGTTTAGGTGCGTATGTATTAAATATCCATACAGGAAAAGTAGTTGTTATTCGTACCCGTTTTATTGTATTAGCCAGTGGGGGGGCAGGTAAGGTTTATTTATATACCAGTAATCCAGATGTGGCGACCGGCGATGGTATTGCAGTGGCGTGGCGAGCGGGTTGTCGTGTAGCCAATATGGAATTTATCCAATTTCATCCCACCTGTTTATACCATCCCCAGGCTAAATCTTTTTTAATCAGTGAAGCGGTGCGTGGTGAGGGAGGTAAACTTAAATTACCTGATGGCAATACTTTTATGCAGCGATATGACTCGCGTGCTGAACTCGCACCACGTGATATTGTCGCACGCGCTATTGATCATGAAATGAAACGGTTAGGCTGTGATAGTGTATTCCTTGATATAAGTCATAAGCCGAAATCATTTATTATGGATCATTTTCCTATGATTTACCAGCGCTGTCTTGCACTCGGATATGATATGGCTACTCAAGCAATTCCGGTTGTTCCAGCAGCTCATTATACCTGTGGGGGTGTCATGACGGATCGCCATGGGCGTACTGATATAGATGGTTTATATGCTATCGGTGAAGTTGCCTTCACTGGTTTACATGGTGCTAATCGTATGGCAAGCAATTCCTTACTGGAATGTTTAGTATTTGCTCACGCAGCAAGTCTTGATATTTTAGCCCAATTAAAAGAGGTTACCTTACCACCATCTTTACCTGATTGGGATGAAAGCCGTGTCACCGATTCTGATGAAGAAGTGGTTGTATCACATAACTGGGATGAGCTACGCCGTTTTATGTGGGATTATGTCGGTATTGTGCGAACCTCCAAACGTTTAGAACGTGCCAAACGCCGTGTCGATCTATTATATAGTGAAATTCATGAATACTACAGCCACTTCCGTGTGACTAATGATTTAATTGAATTACGCAATCTCACTTTAGTAGCCGACTTAATTATTCGTTCAGCCCAACTTCGCCATGAAAGTAGAGGATTGCATTATACTCTTGACTATCCTGAAAAAAATCCCATCGCACAAAATACGGTGCTAATACCGTGATTAATTGTGAAATGCAGTAACGAAGTCGTTGATAACTGATAACTGATAACTGATAACTGATTATGTTTGACTATACTCCCCCGCCGGCACTACTGGCGAAACGTATTATTTTAGTCACTGGAGCGGGTGATGGTATTGGTCGTGCGGCGGCAAAAAGTTTTGCAGCACACGGCGCGACTGTGATTTTATTAGGGCGCACTACCAGCAAATTGGAAGCAGTGTATGATGAAATTGAAAAAGCCGGACATCCACAACCGGCTATTTATCCCCTGAATCTTGAAGGTGCCAGTCCCAATGATTATGAAGACCTGGCTAACACCCTAGAAACGGAGTTTGGACGACTTGATGGTTTGCTCCACAATGCAAGCCTTCTAGGTACACTTACACCAATAGAACATTATGATATTGAACAGTGGTACCAAGTCATACAAGTCAATCAGAATGCCCCGTTTTTACTAACACAAGCCTGTTTAAACTTAATGAAAAGCTCCCGGGAAGCTTCTATTGTTTTTACCTCATCCAGTGTGGGGCGCAAAGGAAGAGCTTATTGGGGTGCCTACTCTGTTTCTAAATTTGCCATAGAAGGCTTGATGCAAATTTTAGCAGATGAACTTGAAGCGAATACCACTATTCGAGTCAATAGCATTAATCCTGGGGCAACACGCACTGCCATGCGAGCATCGGCTTACCCAGGCGAAGATCAAAAGAGCTTACCAGCACCAGAAGATATTATGCCCCTATACCTTTATTTAATGGGACCAGAAAGTCGTGAGCTTAATGGTCAAGCATTGAATGCACAATAATTATGATATGCGGAAACCAAGTTTTTTGAAAAAACTTGGTTTCTAAAATTTTAAAAAACTTTTGTCTATCTATTCTTTATAAATCAATAAGGGTTTGAAAAATTGTAACTGATTGAAAACGTTAAATAAAAAAACTTTCAGAATCATTGCGGTTTAATTCATTCGGTTAATCTTAAAATCAGGCAAATCCTGATTCTAACAATTTCAGTCAATTCCCAATTCCCCTATTTGCGACGACGAGTACGACGTGCATAAGTATTAGAACGGTTCTTGTTGTCCTTTTTTTGTGAATTTTCGGATTCAGAAGGCGTTGGCATTGTAGGAACAGCAGGTGTACGTGTTTTTGAAGCATTACGTGAACGTCTGGGTTTTTTAGAGCTTGCCGGTTTACCGGGCGGCCGTACTGTCTCCATTTGGGGTGCTTGACTTTTATGAAACAATCGTTCCCATAAACCTTTCACAAATCCAGATTTTTGTTGCACTGCTTTGGGCGGGGGAGTCGTTCGTACATCCCCTTTTACTGCAGGTCCTTTGAGTGATTCCGGTTTGGCAGACACACTATAATCTTCCATTGACGATTCCGGAGCCGCTGTGAGTAGTTCATAACTCACTTTTTCACCAACCTCCTCATCTTGTCGCCTCCGTTGCATCTCATACATGGGCGTTGTCATATTAGGATTAGGTATGAGCACAATATTAATTTTTTGGCGATCTTCAATTTCTAATATCGCCTGGCGTTTTTCATTAAGCAGATAGGTTGCAACCTCCACCGGAACATTCACCACAATTTTATTCGTCTTTTCCTTCATTGACTCTTCTTCCATTAAGCGTAGAATGGACAATGATAAAGACTCCACACCCCGAATTCCACCTTGTCCACCGCAACGTGGACAAACGATCTGACTTGATTCACCCAACGAAGAGCGTAGTCTTTGCCGCGACATTTCCAACAAACCAAACCGCGAAATGCGCCCAACTTGTATCCTAGCTCTATCCATTTTCAGCGCCTCTTTCATGCGGCTTTCAACTTCACGCTGATTTCTATGACTGAGCATGTCAATAAAATCTATCACCACCAAACCGCCCAAATCTCGGAGGCGTAATTGTCTTGTAATTTCATCAACGGCTTCTAAATTCGTATTGAGCGCGGTTTCTTCTATATCCACTCCCTTTGTCGCTCGCGCCGAATTAATGTCAACCGACAATAAAGCCTCAGTATGATCAAGTACAATAGCTCCCCCAGATGGCAACTTGACTTCGCGCTGAAAAGCCGATTCAATTTGGCTTTCGATTTGATAACGCGTAAACAACGGTACCTTATCCTGATAAAGTTTAACTTTATCAAGATGCTGTGGCATGACTTCTTGCATGAAGCCATAAGCTTCTTTATAAATAGCTTGGTTATCGACCAAAATTTCACCCGTGTCTTCACGCATATAATCACGGATGGCGCGGATGATGATATTACTTTCTTGATAAATCAAAAAAGGGGCATTATGCTGCCCAGCGGAAATTTCTATTGCCTTCCATAACTGTACCAAATACTCTAAATCCCATTTCAGTTCCTCAGCCGTTTTATTCACACCAGCTGTACGCAAGATTAACCCCATACCAGTTGGTATTTCTAAGGTACTCAAAACTTCCCGTGCTTCACTACGATCTTCGCCTTCAATACGGCGCGATACCCCTCCCGCTCGTGGATTATTAGGCATCAAAACCAAATACCGTCCGGCTAAACTCATAAAAGTTGTCAAAGCCGCCCCTTTATTACCACGCTCTTCCTTGTCCACCTGGACAATGATCTCCTGTTTTTCTTTAAGTACATCCTTAATATTGCGGCGATTTTTGGGTGCTTCATTTGTTTCCTGTTTTTTGGATTGGGTAACTGATGAATCTTCAACCGTTTGAACTTCTTCATCAGCAAAATAACTGCGAACGACATCCTTCAGTGGCAAAAAACCATGTCTTTCCACGCCAAAATCAATAAAAGCTGCGCCAAGGCTAGGTTCTATGCGGGTAATTTTACCTTTGTAGATGTTGGACCGCGTTTGTTTGCGTCCCGCCGTTTCGATGTCAAAATTATCCAATCTTTGCCCATCAACCATGGCAACACGTAGCTCTTCTGGTTGTGTGGCGTTAATCAAAATTCTTTTCATTAAAGTTAATCCTTATCCTTAAAACTGTGATGCTCAACCGACATTTGTGGGATTTTCCCATTTTCCTTGTCGGGAGCAATGTTATATATACTTGATGTTCTATAGATGTTCAGAAACGCATTAAACCTGTCAGGTATTCGAGACCTAATAGGTTTTTGAGGGCAACTTATATCCCGCTCATTACTTTTCGTGAACCAAAAAACTCGGTTTCTACTTGGGATAATTTTTTGAAGTCCCTAAGTATAATGTTAAAAATTATTAATGAAATTGTTATCTAAACTGTTATAATCTTATAAATTATGAATCCATCAAATCATGTGACTTATCTGGACATTTCGGAAGCTAAAGCTGGGCAACGTATTGATAATTTTTTGCATACCCACCTTAAAGGTGTGCCTAGAAGCCATATTTATCGGATTTTGCGTACCGGGGAAGTGCGTATAAACCGGGGTCGTATTAAACCAACCTACCGTTTAATGGCCGGTGATGTATTGCGGTTGCCGCCAGTACAGTATGAACCAAAGAAACTGAACCAGCATTGCCCAAATCGGCTCAAAGAATTAGCAAATACTATTTTGTATGAAGATGCCCATCTATTAGTGATTAATAAACCATCGGGCTTAGCCGTGCATGGTGGTAGCGGCATTAACGGTGGTGTGATTGAAAGTTTGCGTTCTTTATTTCCTAATACCCCTTATTTAGAATTAGTACATCGTTTAGACCGTGATACCTCTGGTTGTTTAATGGTCGCAAAAAAAACAAGTATGCTGCGACGATTGCATCATTTATTTCGTGTTGGTGAAATACATAAACAGTATCTCGCTTTAGTAAAAGGGCATTGGAACCCACACTTCACCCAAATAGAAGCACCCCTTAAAAAAAATTTTTTGCAATCAGGAGAGCGTATTGTGCGCGTCAGTGCCAAGGGTAAACAGGCAGTCAGTCAGTTTAACATTGAACAAGTCTTTGCTCACGCGACCTTATTGCGTGTGCGACCCCAAACGGGTCGTACCCATCAAATCCGTGTACATACTGCCTTTAAAGGACATCCCATTGCCGGTGATAATAAATACGGTGATGAAACGTTTAACCAACAAATGCGCCACTACACACTCAAACGTTTATTTTTACATGCTGAAAAATTGGACTTTTTTCTTCCAGAGATCAATTATCGTATCACGGTCCGAGCACCACTTCCCTCAAACTTGCAACAGGTTTTAAACGGTTTAGCTCAATTTCATCTTAAATCATGAAATTATGAATTATCAATCGAATATAATTTCAAATCCGTTTTTATTGTAACTACTCCGTTTTTTGTAGACAGTCTGTTTTAGTAAACTTTATCTTTCAGCCTTGAAACTTCGTTCCGAGCGAAGTGAGTTCAATAATTTTCCACGGTAGTTACCTTTTATTTAAGATTTTGATATTATAAAACATAATGAAAAAACTTGTCAATATTTATAAACCTATATTGACTTTATTAAAATAAAATATTATGTTATATAGTTGATATTCAAGTTTTTAATCTGACAATAATAATGGAAAGCGATTTTATATAATAAGGGATTGAATCGTGCTAATATTAGGTTTAATTCCGCACTTTTATATACAATCCTTGTATAGATGTCCAGATAAATAATTTCACAGGCGATAACGAAAGTTCGCTCCTAAAGTTTCACGACTTAAAAAATTACCCAAAGGAATCAAATGAAATATGCTTACTACACCTGATACATCGTCGAATGATAACTGGGAACGCGATACCTTAAATCGTCTTGCTTTTGCCACTCTTAATGAACAGCGGCGAAATAGGCGGTGGCGCACTTTTTTTATTGTATTGTCATTTGTCTATTTATTTCTTATTTCTTGGCCATTGCTCAATATGAATTGGGATGCATTATTTAGTGCGACAGAGTTAAGTAGTGATAAACATACTGCACTGATTGAAGTGCAGGGTATAATTGCGAGCGATACTGAGGCGAGTGCTGATAACATCATTGAAGGACTGCGTAAAGCATTTAAGAATGATGATACAAAAGGGGTGATTATACGCATTAACAGTCCTGGAGGTAGCCCCGTACAAGCAGGTTATATCTATGATGAAATGAAACGCCTACGGCAAAAATACCCAGACATTCCCGTATATGCTGTCGCAACGGACTTATGTGCTTCTGGGGGCTACTACATTGCTGCGGCAGCCGACGAAATTTATGCTGACAAAGCCACTATTGTTGGTTCAATTGGCGTATTAATGAATAGCTTTGGTTTTGTTGATGCCATGGAAATGTTGGGTGTAGAACGCCGATTAATGACGGCTGGGGAACACAAGGGATTTTTAGATCCCTTTTCGCCTATGAAAAATGAGGATGTTATTCATGTCAAGAATGTGCTTAATGATATCCATCAACAATTTATTAAAGTTGTTAAAACAGGGCGCGAAAAAAGCTTAACCGCGAAAGGGAAAGTAACACTTTTAGACAATCCAAAGCTGTTTTCTGGATTAGTCTGGACAGGTGAACAAGCCATAGAACTCGGTTTAGTAGATGGTTTGGGAAGCAGCAGCTATGTAGCGCGTGAAATCATTAAAGCTGAAAAGATCAAGAATTTTACTCAAAAGCCCAATTATTTGGATCGCTTTGCTGAACGTTTAGGTGCTACAATGGCACAAACATTACAATTAAAACTTAATAGTCTGACTATTCAGTAACTTTTTTAGAAAACGGCAGATTAAAACTCAACCGTTAGCAGTATACTCACTTAACAGGGCAAACATACTTGTGGTTGCACCCTCATCGTTATACAGAATGATATTAGGAACGTGTATAAAATAACTTCTAAAACACTTCGTTCAAACATGACAGGTTTTTAAAAACTTGTCATGTTTATATTTCAAGCACATTCCTTATCACATCAACTTATGTATAACGATGAGTACTCAGCGTGGGGATAAACTTTCAGGTAAGACTTTTTTCAATGAAGCAGCCGTTGCATGAAAAAGACTTTGCCCATATAAAAGTTTAAGTGATGCCCGCGTGCAGTATAACCATTAACCATTAATAATTATGCCACAATATAATATTCGTCGAACTGCTACTACCGAATCCTACGAAGCTAAGCAGCGTATCGTAGGCGGTGTCGTACTATTTCTGATAATGTTACTCATTTATAGTAGCTTAAAACTGGTGCTAGGTTTTTCATCAGCACCGGAGAAATTTGAGATAGATGCGCCTTTAGATATTGAAAGAATTGTGACAGTGGAAGAACAAAGCAGCCCTATATCTATTGCCCCTATGACTCCTACGACTCCTGTGCAATTGTCCCAAAATCAATACCAGCGCCTACCAGGCGGATTTGTTTTTCTTGATTTAAATGGTAAGCCCATGGAACCAGAAGTTTATCAAGAGCCCCCACAAGGCAATCCATTTGACACGAACGAAGAAAAATGGTATGTACAAGCTGCGAGTTTCAGGGATCAAGAAAAAGCACAAATCTTCGTGCAAAAAATTAAGGATAAAAACATTGCTTCACAAGCTTATATTATTCCATCAAAAAATGGATGGTATGGCATTCGACTTCCACCACAAAGTGATCGTGATTCGGCTCGACAACAAAACCAACAATTGCGTCGTTTATTAGGTGCAAGAGGTATGATTAAAAAACTCAACTGAAATATTATCAAATGACTCGTTTAATTGCAATTGCCGCCGGTGGCGCGATAGGTGCTTTACTACGCTTTTGGATTTCTTCTAGCATGTATGCCCTATTAGGCAGGGATTTTCCTTATGGCACCTTGATTGTCAATGTGTTGGGATGTTTTTTGATGGGTTTTTTGTCCATCCTCATGCTAGAACGATTTGTCAGTGCTTCATTTCGGGCTGCTTTATTAATTGGTTTACTTGGCGCGTTTACCACTTTTTCTACTTTTTCTTTGGAAACACTCACTCTTCTTCAAGGTGGCGAAGAAACTAAAGCATTACTGAATATTTTTATCAGTATATTACTGTGTTTATTAGCTACTTGGTTAGGAATGACTCTAGCAAGACAATTATGAAACCAATCACCATGGTACGTGTTTACCTGACTGAAGCAGAAGGGCGGTTAAAAAAATTGCTGAAATATTTGCACGACGATAGCCAAGTGCGCGGCGTGACAGTCCTACGAGGCATCAGCGGATTTGGCAAATCAGGTAAAATCCATACCGCCCATTTAGTTGATTTATCTTTAGACTTGCCAGTGATTATAGAATTTTTTGATACACCTGAAAAAATAACGCCCATTTTGTCTCATTTAGAAACTTTAATTGAGCCTAACCATATAGT
>Ga0136651_10000337_pt1 | contig 25168 bp, 17 predicted proteins | sample Mar14236cmmetaG_FD_94867 | JGI IMG/M metagenome (GOLD analysis project Ga0136651, IMG submission 94867) | Marine hydrothermal vent microbial communities from Guaymas Basin, Gulf of California to study Microbial Dark Matter (Phase II) - Marker... ... | reverse complement strand
TATTATCCAATTTCTTTCCTTTTTCCATTAAAATCTTATGAAAATGGAACAGTTGAACACTCATTGGCCCCTAGTTGATATTTTAAAATTGAACAATTGAACACTCATTTCACCCATATTGACCTCTTAAACTGAACAACTGAACATTAAAAAATATTTAACAAAATCAACTACTTATTTTTATTCTTCTTTCTTACATAACAGAAATCACGTTCTTCGTGAATCCTGATCGGAATTTTGGGTTGTTTGACACAGTCTATTACCCCATTTTCAAGAAGCAATTCTGGCACCATGATACGGAGTTTGTTCTCAAGTTCGGCTTGAGTGTCGGCCTCAGTTATCAGTCCAGGGATATCCTCGCTTTCAGCAACCCAGACTTTTGCTTCATTATCCCAAATCACTGTGACGTGATATGTTTTTCTAGGCATGGCTATAATTCCTTGGTTCATATGGTTTAAGTCAAATGCGCTATTTTCTTATCCTATAAAAATCTATAGAACGCTGATTCTACCTCTTGTTTTTGCGATGATCATTTTTTCAACATTTTTTTAACACAGAGAACACAGAGGGCCACAGAGGGCCACAGAGTATAATGATTTTATTTTTCATTTAAAAAACAGAGACTTATACTCTGTGAAACTCTGAAAACGAAGTGAACTCTATTCCAGGTTCAAGTTTTTGCGCGCAAAAACTTGAACATGGAATGTTGAAAAAAAATCAAAAACCTTATTGCCCATCCCCATACACCACAAAGGGTGCCCAATGGTAGGGATTCGCATATTTCCGACTACTGGCCTTGCCTTGAATCATTTTCAGCTTGATGTCGCGTAAAGCGTGGGCCATTTTTTTAGATGCCTTGAGATGAGTAAATAAGCCAACACTCAAATCTTTAGCTGAACCTGAATCAACTGACCATAAAGTCACAGCAACGCGGGCCGTCCCTGCATACATAAACGCACGGGTTAAGCCCATAATGCCTTCACCGCGCACATTTTCACTACAACTGTTTTCGGCACACCCTGTCTCACAGGCCGATAAATTGACAAAATCGGCGTTGAGACTGAGTGCAAATGCGTCTGCCATCGTTAAATAGCCCTCTGTCAAAGGATATGATAACACTAAGGCCGGTTGGGCTATCTGATTGGTTTTCTTAGGAATAATCCCATGCACTGAAAACATCACATAGCGAAAATCATCCAATTGTTGTTTGTCATTGAGGGCAAACACGGTGCTGCGACTAGCTTCGGCTCCTAAATAGAGTGCCTTGCTGTGATCGGCATTGAATAAATCCGCAATTTCACGGACTTCGTCCGCAGTAGCGGCAAGACGCGTGAAACAACCCCCTTTGCTTGATTTGAGATAGGATTGAGTACGAAGTTGGGCAAGGGTTTCGCTTCCCTTTTCATTGCCTACACCACAAGGCGGATATTTTGGATCGGCAAAAGCCAAAAACGGTTCAGGCGCTTGTGTCTGGCGTTTGTCATCGCGAAGGATTTTGAGCAACGATGCTGAGGAAAGATAGCTTATCGCATAGTCTTCGATCAAGTAGTGAATTTCGCGCCTAGGTTTGTAGGCGGTGACTAGCGAACCAAAGGGTAAGCCATATAAAGGCCCGGTGGGAACAATATAGAGTATTTCCGCGCCCTTTATCAATTGACGTACCGTGTAAGGCAACAACGTGTCATACAACTGCAAACTGGCTTTGGGAAATTCGTCTTTAAAACTGCGCTTAGACAGATAACCCCGCAATTGAGCGACTTTCTGCTTTAAGGTGTCTTCATCGACTGGCAGCGTGAACATTTTAAAATCTTGTTTGGTAATCACCCATAAAATGATATTGTCTTTCATGACGCTATACACCAACATCATCTCGCCTTCTTGTAAAACCTGGTTTTGCAAAGTGGCTAAGTCAACCGGTTGCGGGTATTTCAGGGCATAATATTTGGGATAGGCCGTTTGCATCAGCTTTTCTAAGGCCGCTTGCTTTTTTTCCAGTGTCGCGATGCGTTGTCTCACAAAGTCAATACTCGCCTGATCTTGTAGTTCAAAAGCTTGAGTACGCAGTTGGCCTAAATTGCTCCGTGCTTTCTCCAATTCAAGCAATCCTTCTTCTTGTTGGATAATTTCTGGAGGAATATTAGCAAAACGCCGCGCCTCACTTTGACCCATTTCTTCCAAAAACAGCCGCCCTTGCTTGCGCTCAAAGAGTTCAAAGGCTTGACGATCATAGCCTTTTTTCGTGTCGCTTGGATGCAAAGCGTGCAATAGGGCAATCAGTTTCTCATAGACAGGCATTTTGCTGGACATAAAAGAGAGTTTATCTTCTTTCTCTTTAACCTCTTGACGTATTTTCTCTAAGTTATCAATGGCTTGTTGATAGTGTTGAATAGCCGCCTCGAATTGATTGAGTTCGGTTTCAGTCAAGGCCAAATGCCATTGCGCTTGCCACAATGTACTGGAACCCATTGTTTTCAAAAGATTGAGACTCTTTTGCAAAACCTCTTTGGATTGGCGATAATCACCCCGCTTTTTGTACACAATTCCAATATCCATCAAGCTCAAAGCTTCCATCTTTTTGTGACCGATTTCTTGAGAGATGGCCAAAGCTTGTTGGTGAATGTTTAACGCTTTTTGGTATTGCTGTGATTGAAAATACAAGCCACCAATATGAAGCAAATTAAAAACATGCCCACGTTTGTCACCAATGTTTTGAAAGATTGTCGACGATTTGTACAGATATTCTAAGGCTTTTATGGGATGATCTAAGTCGGAGTGAATAAGGGCTATCGCATTCAAAGCGAATCCTTGACCCCGTTTGTCTTTAATTTTTCGTTTGATATCTAAAGCTTTATGAAATAGTTCTAAAGCTTTTGAATCTTGGTTGTAATTGACATAAATTTCACCTATATTACCCAAAACACTCCCTTCCCGATTCTTGTTGCCAATTGTCTGATTGATATCCAAAGCCTTTTGATAATATTCCAAAGCCTTCGAGAATTGACCCAATTCAGTGTAGATTCCACCAATATTACTTAAAGTTTGTCCTTCCCCATTTTTATCACCAATTTGAACGCTAATTTTCAAAGCTTGATGGAAATAGTCTTTGGCTTTTTGGTATTGGCCTAAATGACTATAAATCACTCCAATATCAGTTAACATCTTGGCTTCTTGGGCTCTTGCACCCATTTCTTGAAATAGTGCCAAAGCTTGTTGAGAATATTTTAAAGCTTTGGGATATTGGCTTAAGTGGGTGTAAACATTAGCAAATTGTCCTAATACTTCTCCTTCTGCACTTTGACTACCGATTGGTTGAATTATTGCAAAAGCTTGTTTCACATATCTCAATGCTTCTTTATATTCAGCTAGGATAACATAAACTCCGCTAATGCTAGTCAAAATGAGTCCTTCGCCTCTTATATGCCCAATTTTTTGGAATATATCTAAGGCTTGTTGATAATTCTCTAGGGCCTTTGAATATTGAGCTAAAGTGACATAACTATTACCAATACTGCTCAGAGCATTTGCTTCTTCCTTTTTAGAACCAATTTCCCTATTTATCACTAAAGCTTGTTCATGATATGCCAAAGCTTTTGGATATTCACTCAAGCTCCTATAAATATCACCCATATTGTCCAAAACCGTGCCTTCCCCTTTTTTGTGACCTATTTCTTGTTGAATCTCTAAAGCTTGTCTAAAATAGGCCAGCGCATTTAGATATTGGCTCAAATTACTGTAAACAGAACCAATGTTGAGCAGAGCATTCGATTCCCCATACTTATGACCAATTTCTTGACTGATAGCCAAAGCGTGTTGATAATATTCCAAAGCTTTTTGGTATGAACCTAAAAGGATAGAAATCTCAGCAATACCACTAACATGTATCGCTTCTTTATGTTTATCACCCATTTTTTTGCTTATTTTCACAGCTTGTTGATAATGCTCTAAAGCTTTATTATATTGCCCCCAGTCTTTATAAACATTGCCCAGGTTACCCAAATCAGAGCTAATCCCATTTAGATTTTTGATTTCTCGATCTATTATCAGTGCTTGTTGATAATGGTCTAAAGCCTTTTGGTATTGGCTCATGCCATAATAAATAGCGCCAATGTTAATCAAGTTATCAGCTACTCCATGTTTATCATTAATTTCTCGCAAGATTGCTAAAGCTTGCTGACAAGATTCGAGTGCTGTTTTGTATTGGGCCAAATTGATATGTACTACACATATATTAGTTAAATTGATTGCTTTCCCCCTTTTATCATCAATTTTTTTGTTTATGGCAAGTGATTGTTCTAGATATTCCAAGGCTTTTGAATATTGACTCAATAAATTGTAGACAGTGCCCATATCCGCCAAAATCCCTGCAATGCCAGATTTGTCAGAGAATTTTTGATAGATTGTTAATGCTTGCTGCTGATATTCTAAAGCCGTTTGATATTGGCTTAACTGTGTATAAATTGTGGCAATCTTACTCAAATCAGTTGCGACTTGAGTTTTATCAGCAATTTCAAGATTAATAAGGAAAGCCAATTGCGCATATTTTAAAGCGTGTTGATATTGACTTAACTTAAAGTAAGTCGTCGCGATTTTATCCAAAATACTTGATTCTCCTTGTTTATCACCCATCTCACGAAAAATTCCTAAAGCTTGCTTATGATATTCTAATGCTTTGGGGTATTTATACAAGGCAAAGTAAGCCGTCGCGATTTTATCCAAAGTGTTTGATTCACCTTGTTTATCACCCATCTCACGAAAAATTCCTAAAGCTTGCTTATGATATTCTAATGCTTTGTGATATTTATGCCAGGCATTATAAATATAGGCAATGAGATTCAAATTGTTCGCTATTTCAGGTTGAATACCAATTTTTTCATATATTGCTAAAGATTTTTGATAAAAATCCCAAGCTTTTTGATATTGGTATAAATCAAGATAAACACTACCCATGTTCATGAGATTCTTAGCTTCCCCGTGTAGGCTATGAATCTCACGCGTGAACTTCAGAGATTGTTGGAAAGATTCTAAGGCTTTTTCGTGTTCTTTCAGTACTATATAAACTGTACCCATATCAGTTAAATCAGCCGCAATGTCAACTTTATGATGAAGTGCTTGATCAATCACCAAAGCTTGTTGAAAATAATCCAAGGCTTTTTGAGTTTGTTCTAATTTCAAGTAAACAATACCCATATTGCTTAAAACGGTTGATTTTAGACGTTTATTCTTAGGTTGACTCAAATCCATTTGACGAACAATAGCGAACGCTTTTTGAAAATAGTTCAACGCTTTTTGGTATTGATGCCAGCCTTTATAAACATTACCCATGTTCAGCCAAATTATCCCAATAGCGACTTGATTATCAACATGACGAGCGATTTTCATAGCCTGTTCTAAATAGTCTAAGGATTTTTGGAATTGACCTAAACTATGATAGACAATAGCAATATCAATCAAATTATCAAGTTCTCCACTTTTATCATTAAGATTGCCTCTGATTTTTAAAGCTTGTTCTAAAGAAGCTAGGGCTTTGTGATATTGACTTAAAGAGTGATAGGCCATACCAATCTGACTTAAATCATGACTTTCATAATGTTTATTCTGAAGCTCACGATCAATAACCAAAGCCTGTTGTAAATAGGCCAAAGCGTTTTCATATTGATCTAAATTGCGATAAACCATGCCAATGTTACTGAGACAACCTCTTTCATCTAACTTATTATCCAAGTTGCGATGGATAACTAAACACTCTTGATAATACTCCAAAGCTTTTTGATATTTTCCCCAAGCTTTATAAAGATTACCAATATTGTTCAAACTGATTCCAACTCCATATAGAGCATTTATGTAACTTCTCAGATGTAGAGCCTGTTGATGATATTCTAAAGCTTTTTGATATTGCGCTGATTCAGTATAAACCATACCCAATACCTCAAAAAATACACTGATGTAATATTTATTATCTATTTCCTGTGCGATTTTTAATCCCGCTTCTAATTTCTCTAAAGCAATAGAATAATGAGCCGCATCAGAAGCATTCATAGCGTCTTCTGATAATTGTAATATTTCAGAATAAGGAGGTGGAAAATAACGTACTTCAAACATTGCTTCAATGATTTCAAGTAAAGTACGCGCTTCTTCAGATTCCTCTTTATTCCCTTTATCAATCATGCGAGTTAATATTAATTGATATTGATTGACTAAATGAGGATGCTCTACAAATAATTGGTTGAGTTTTTCAGCATTATGAGTTTGTAGGGCGGTGAAAAATTGATAGAGAAATGACTGCCAATTCGCAGACTGGTAACGCAATACTCCCACTAATTCTGCTAAAACACGGGCTTGTTCCGCTTTTTTTCCAACACCTTGACTTTCACGAATTAATCTGTCTTGATATTTCTGAACAGTCAAAGGATTATTTTTAAACAATTGATGCAGTTTTTCATTGTTTTGGGCTTTTTGAGCGGCAAGAAATGCTGTTGCAAATTGCTGAACTGACATTTCTGCCTTTATATTCGCTAAGTGAACACCAATATAGCCACTGTTTAATACTCTCGTTTGCACAACGTTAGCACGGATAAATTGCAAGACGACTTTTTGTGGTTGAGTCATATTAGCTTCTACGGCATAAATCAGTTGTTGGCTAGAGTTTATGGGCTGTTTGGCATAAGCAATGATAATATCACCACGCTGCAATCCGTTTTTCTCAGCTTGCGAATTGGGTTCGATCTTCAATACCAAAACACCTTGCGCCCCAGAAAACAATTTAGGCAGAGTTTGACGGCGTTGTAGAGCAGACTGTATTAAGGCCGCATCATCTGGCTCATTCTGGATAACACGCTTAACCGGCTGCGCGCCCAACTTATTCAAAGTCACATCAAGCGTCAGATCATCATCTTTGATTTCCACCCACCACCGCTTTGATTCATAGCCTGAACGACTGACTTTAATATCATATTTTCCTGGTTTAAGCGCAATACCCGGTAGATATTTTGGCCTGATATTCATGATTTTGATTCGGCTATCAGAAGGGGTAGCGTTAATGGTAAGCTGATACTTGAGCAGATCAGCAGCCTTGAATGATTGATTCTTCAAAGTCACGTCAACGGTTAGATCAGCATCCTTGATTTCGAGCCACCACCGCTTTGATTCATAACCCGAACGCGTCACTTTAATATCATATTTTCCTGGTTTAAGCGCAATACCCGGTAGATATTTTGGCCTGATATTCATGATTCTGATTCGGCTATCAGAAGGGGTAGCTTTGATAGTCAAACGATATTTAGGATTGTCGCCAGCGTGAGCAACTTGAACCAAAATTGGAGTCAGTTGTTCTGATACCGAAAAGAGTATGAGGATTAAGGTTAAGATTATGGTTTTGAAGGTGTTCATGTTGTTTTAATTTTTAAAGTTTGAATGAGTGAGAGCGAATGGTGGGCAAGCGGGTAAGACGATTTTGGGTCGTTTTGAAAATTTTGGGTGCCCGCTTACCCACCCTACGAATCTTTCCAATAATGATATTGAAGCTTGATGTTATACTTGGCGCGGGAATAAACTTAACCTTTATTTTTTGGCAACCCCAGGTTGCCACCTGGGGCTATTCACATTTTCAGGCTAAAATTTCGCTCCGCGAAATTTTAGCCTGAAAACCCCTTCGGGGTTGTGCGTTTTAATATTTTTGTGATCGATTTTGCACATAATGCTTGTGGAAACTAAAATTTAAAATTGTGCCCGCGTGCAGTATAGATTAAAAAATGGGGTGATGATATGGAGTTTGTCAGAAACATAAGTTAGCCTTTTCAATACTGGATATCAAGGCTTTGATAACTGATAACTGATGACTGATAACTGATAACTGAAAAACTCAAGAAATTTTTTAGCCATAGATTTCACCTGTTGTGGGTTGTTGTGATTTATCCTGACGGGCGCATTCTCAGAAAAAGTCATTATCAATTTTAATTAGGCCGACTGCAAAATAAATTTTGCACTCCAATAAGGCCGACTGCAAAATAAATTTTGCACTCCAATAAGGCCGACTGCAAAATAAATTTTGCACTCCAATAAGGCCGACTGCAAAATGAATTTGGAACGAAAAGTCGGCAGACTGTAAAATGAATTTGGAACGAAAAGTCTGCCGACTGTAAAATGAATTTGGAACTAAAATCGCGTAATTAATCAACATCAATCATGTTTGAATGAGTGAGTGTGGTGAACAAGGCGGCTAAACAGGTGTGTGATGCGGCATGGTGGGGAAGCGGGCAACACGATTTAATGCCGCCCGCTTAGCTATCCTACGATTGACTCAAAAAACGATGAGGGTTGATTTTCGTAAGACTATTCCCAAGAAATAGCCCAATGTAAACCAATATTATCATATTTTAAAGACTCAATCCGGTATCCCAATTCAAACCGTTCTCTTTTTAATATGCTTTCCAGCATCTCTTTTTCTTTATCAGTCAGCTTGTTATACGGCATATTTTTTGTATTCGTCTCATTAATCAGCACAAAAAGGACATTGTAAAATCCTTGTTGTGCGATTGTGTTGAGCCGATTAGCAATATGTCTTCTCACTTCCTCATAGGCCGCGCGTGTCTTGTTCTGGGTTTTAAAGGCCTTGATAAGCCTTGCTGTCGAGCGTTGACTAATGGCTTTTAACTCCTTTGCGGGCAATAAATCTGTAGCCATCAAAGAGAAGCCAAGCTTCTGGTGAGTTTGTGGATCAAGTTGACCCGTTGCGGGTAATCCTTGATTCGTTTGGAATTTCATAATCGCTGTAGCTGTCTTTTTACCAGAAACCCCATCAATTGAGCCTGGATCGTATCCCAATTCTGATAACTTTCGTTGGACTTGATAGACTTGCTCTGAAAAAGCATAGGCTTTTTCTAAGACAACAAAACCAATAAGCAAAGATAAAGTGATGCTAATTAAGACAAAACGAGACGGGCTCATTTTCAAAATCACCTCTTATGAATAAAAGAATTAACAATCGACATTCAATCTTTATAATATCAAAAAAAAAGAGTTGATGATAGACAAGACTGACACCTTGTCAAAAAGATAAAAATCGGTTAGGCACAGATTGCTTTGTCAAAAAAGAGTTAAATAACAATGCGATAAATCAAAAACCTTATTGCCCATCCCCATACACCACAGGCCCAATGGTAAGGATTCGCCTATTTTCGACTACTAGCCTTCCCTTGAATCATTTTCAGCTTGATTGCGCGTAAGGCGTGGGCCATTTTTTTCGATGCCTTCATATTATCAAATAGGCCGATACTAAACGCTTTAGCTGAATATAAATTCACTGAGCATAAAGTGACGGCAACCACAAGGGATTGCCCCTACGGGCAACCACAAGGGATTGCCCCTACGGGCAACTACAAGGGATTGCCCCTACGGGCAACCACAAGGGATTGCCCCTACGGGCAGACACACAGGTTTGCCCTTGTTAAATTATTTACCGGAAGGCGATATGCCATGCCGTTATCGCCTGCCCAAGAAAGGGGGCAACCACAAGGGATTGCCCCTACGGGCGGCTTGTAGGGGCAATCCCTTGTGGTTGCCCTTTGCGGTATAAATACCTGTTTATTTGTGCTTCAGTACTTATATTTGCTTTTTGCATAATTTCTTAATATTATATTATCCAAAATAATTAGGTTGATGTTTGAACGTGATAGACATACAGATGAGGTAACCTATTGGATGTCAACTGTTAATAAGGCAAAACCTTTTTTGAAATGGGCAGGCGGAAAAAATCAATTGCTCGAACAGTTTGAAAATTACTATCCGACTGAACTGCGGAAAGGAAAAATTGAAAAATATGTAGAACCCTTCATCGGCGGGGGCGCTGTTTTTTTTGAAATCATGCAAAAATACAATATCCGTTCCTCTTATATTTCCGATGTCAATAAAAATCTGATTCTGACATACCGGGTTATTCAGCAGCATCCGGATATTCTGCTAGAATTGCTTGAACAGTATCAGAAAGAATATGATAGCACTACTGAAGAAAAACGCGCTAATCTGTTTTTGTCAATGAGAAAGCATTTCAATGCCCAGCAGTTTGAAATCAATTACAGCAAATTTTCAGACAACTGGATACTGAGAGCGGCGCAGCTTATTTTTCTGAACAAAACTTGCTTTAACGGCCTGTTCCGCTTAAATTCAAAAGGTGAGTTTAATGTGCCTTTCGGAAAATACAAAAAGCCCACTATTCTGGACAGTTGCAACATCATGTCTGTTTCCAGAGTATTACAGAATACTGAAATTTTGAATTCCGATTATCAGAATTGTTTTGATAGCGCGGATGAAAAAACATTTATCTATTTTGATCCACCATATCGTCCGATTACTAAAACAGCAAGTTTTACAAATTATACTGGCTTTGAGTTTACTGACAAAGATCAGGTTAAATTGGCCAATTTTTTTAAAAAATTGGATAATGAAAAGCATTCTAGGCTGATGTTAAGCAACTCGGATCCTAAAAATGAAAATCCAGACGACTGTTTTTTTGAAACAATTTATAACGGCTACAGACTGCACCGTGTTCACGCAAGCAGAATGATAAATTGCAATGCGGCAAAACGGGGACGAATTAACGAACTTGTGATTACGAATTACGAATATGAACCACAAACCATGGCGTTCAATTTTTGACAAGTATGATATTCATAAACATGACTTTGATGAAAGGCCATTTATAATTACTGCGGAACAGATAAAGCGTGCCACTTTTCATTTCAAGTCAACAAGCGAAAAAGAACCCCGGGTGCTATGCAAGCAAGACACAAGGGAAAAAAGACCCGACATTTTTGTTGAGAACAACCTTTTTATTTTACCGGTTAACAACGGCGTTTATGCTCTTTTAAAGGGCGATGGCTATACTGACATTCCGGAAATTATCACAAAACAGAAAATTTACAGGTCAAAGTTGGACTTCAGGTTGGAAACCTCTCTTGTAGGCAATTCAGAAATGCAACATCTGGATTTTGCCTATGCTTCAAGCCTGCTGAGAACTTTTTTGAATGATGAGAGTTTGGTTTTAACTATCCGTGGCAGAAAATACACCCCAAAATTTGAATTTTATGTTAACAAACATAAAATGATAACGGAAAGTGTTCAGACGGAAGTTGATGCGGGATATGAAGGCAGGAATCAAGTTGTACTGATTGAAGCAAAAAATATCGGGAGTAAAAATATCATTATCAGGCAACTTTATTATCCTTTTCGGCAGTGGCAGACGCATACCAAAAAGAAAGTCAATGTGCTGTTTTTTGAAAAGCAGAAAGAAATTTATTCAATCTGGCATTTTCATTTCAGAGACACAATGAATTATAACAGTATTGAGTTGTTAAAAAGTGAAAAATTTGAAATTGAGGATAAGCTAACCCATCAGTGAAGCAGACGGGGGCTTCTAGGGCTTTGAGGCCTTTTCCCAGCCTAAATGGGACACCAAAACATAGCCCAAAAAAATGTTCCCAAAAGTCAATTTAACCCAATCGGAAAAACGTTTTCTAATCAGTTGTTAAGATTATGGTTTTGAAAGTGTTCATGTTGTTTTAATTTGGCCCGTTTTGAATAAGTGAGTGTGGTGAGCGAATGCTGGGCAAGCGGGCAAAGAGGACTTTTTGAAATCAGGGGTGCCCGCTTAGCCACCCTACGACTCTTTCCAATAATGATATTGAAGCTTGATGTTAGATTAAAAAATAGGTTGATTATAACTTCAAAGCGGGTTCAAAAGCGCCATTGAAGTTTGCCAAGTCTAATAACTACGTTCCAACTTGAGTTTGTGTTTGGCTTGATATTGAATGCTGCTTATTTGACATGACTAAACCGTCATTTAATAGTTTGTCATTAATCTCCGTAAATTGATTAATAGACACATTTCCATCTGGAAAATGAGCTGTAATATCCAGTTGCCCACCCATTGCTTCTATATGGCTGCGTAGAGTAGTGATGTACATATCAGTGCCACGTTCTAATTGATGAATACTTGCCGGTTCAATATCAAGAATATTGGCTAATTGTTGTTGAGAAAGTAGCCGAGCAGTTTGAAGTTCCTGAAGGGGCATTTCAGATAATGCGCGTTGAACACGCGCTTCGACACGCGCTTTGGCTTCTGATGTTCTGGCATTGTGCAAATCAAGAAAATTTTTAGCCATAGATTTCACCTGTTGTGGGTTGTTGTGACTTATTTCTTTGGTATTAAGCCTTCTTTTTGCAAGGCCTCTATGTGTTTTCCGTACAATTGTTCTGCCAAAGGAACCCATCTCTGATACCATTGATTGTCGCCTGTTTTGTCGCCACCGAGCAATAAAATAGCTGTACGGCGGGGATCAAAAGCATATAGCACTCGATAGGGCCTACCTTGATACTGAATACGTAGTTCCCGCACATTGTATTGGCTATTTATAATTTTACTGCTATAAGGATAACCTAATGTAGGCCCTCGTTCTCCCAGTAGTAAGACGACAAATTCTACATCATCCTTTTCTGCTTCTGTTAGGATATCCCACCATTCTCCAAATTCATCAGTATATTCAATATTCCAAAGCATAATTTCTCCTGACTCAACTCACCTATTTTGAAATGATTAGATGTCCTGATAGTACAAATAGTTTATGTCATTTAATGACTTAGTGCCTTTAAAAACGCATCTTCTGAGCTGGCTTATAAAGGGGGGCATTCCGACAACAAGTCTTGGCCGTTGCAAAATAACAGGAACGAAAATTAGGCCGCAAAATAAATAACAGGAACGAAAATTAGGCCGCAAAATAAATTTTGATTCAGAGATTTAAAGTTGATTATGATTAAAACTCCGCGCCTGAAAATCCGTTGGTACCCGTAACTTTGGTTTCCAATTCTTTTAAATCAGTATCAGTCATCATATTTTCATTTTATAGTTATTGAACCGAATTGAACAGATTAAAAGATCGGCAGGATTATACACTGAGTACAACTTCTGTTCGAGCTTCGATCATCTGTTCATCTGTTGGGTGTAATTAAAAGTGATAGTTGTCGGGACAACAAAACATCACTTTTAATTGCACCCTCATCTGTTGTACTTTAAGACAGTCGTTTTAAGACTTGACGGCCGAAATAATACCAATACTATGACCATATTCTAATAGTATATCTGTGGAAATGTCACTCGCCATTTCCCTCAAATTAATCTCTCGATCCTCATTATTTGGCATAATAAGACGCACCCAGATAGTATTTTGATAAACTGGACTTTCTACAATGTCCACTAATTCTATTTCTGGAAAGTGTTGTTTGAGATTTTCAAACAGTTTATGACTTAACTCTCTGACTTTAAAATTGATCATTTTTTTCTACCTCCTGTGTGACGAGTTCAACAAATTCTGTCGCTTTTTTTAACTGTCGCAAGGCCACTTTTTTGGACACTGATTTTTGTTCATAATCGGCATCATTTCTGACATCTTGTAAATCTCTCAAATAGGATTTCAAATGGTTTGGATAGACTTTACGCCTACGAATTAATTCAGTCACAAATTGAGCCTGTGTGGCTTCATGGCTATGAACGGTATCTATGCCAATATTCGCTAAGGCCGCTATTGCGGCATGAAAGGCCGCATAATAGACACGATTAGCACAAGCATTATATAAGTCATTGTCAAATAATAACGAGGCAGCTGTGATATTTTCTTTGGCTTTGGTTAAAAATTCATGTTTCATTTTGAGTTTTTGAATAGGATTTAACGGATTCAGGGCGGCAGACAGCATTAAATTTTCGGTTGCTTGACACTGTCTATTACACCATTTTCAAGAAGCAATTCTGGCACCATGACACGGAGCTTGCTTTCATTTTATGATCCCATTTTATGAAAATCTATAGAAGGCTGATGACGCTGATCAATCATGATTTTCGCTGATCAAACAGATGATCAGGATTAATATTGATTAATTATTAATAATAAAAAAAATCAGCGAAAATCATGATGATCTGCGTTATCAGCGTTCTATCAATACGTTTCACTTTTTAGACATTTCTGCGCCTAAATAGTTTTCTATGGATTGCGCGTCTATGGGGCGTGAGAAAAAATACCCTTGCACATGATGACAGTGTGCGGATTTTAACATTGTCAGTTGTGGCTCGGTTTCAACCCCTTCTGCTACGACTTTTAAGTCAAATGCGTTGCCTAAGGCTATGATGGCGTTGGCTATTTGGGCCGCTTTGGCGGATGCATCAATTTCTTGGATAAAGCTTTTGTCAATCTTTAAGGCATCTATCGGAAATTGGCGTAAGTAGCTTAAGGAGGAATATCCGGTTCCAAAGTCATCAACATAGAGTAACAGTTGAAGATTTTTTAAGTCATTGAGTACGCTTAGTGCAGCTGTTGGGTTTTGCATCATGGCCGTTTCAGTGATTTCTACACGGCATGTGGGGCCTTTGATTCCCGTTTTGTCAATAATGTCTTGGATTTGATAGACTATCTTAGGTTGTTTCAGTTGAATAGGCGAGACGTTGATATTCATGCCTAAGTCTGCGTAGGCTGAAAATTGGGTTTGCAAGTGGTGCAATTGCAGACACGCTGTTTCAAATACCCATAAGCCTAATTCTTTGATTAAACCAATTTCTTCTGCTACGGGAATGAATATGTCTGGGGGAATCATCCCTTGTTCAGGGTGTTTCCAGCGCAATAGGGCTTCTAATCCAATCGTTTTGCCCGATTCGAGTGAGACAATGGGTTGATAATTGAGAGAAAATTGTTCCCTATCTAAGGCTTGACGTAAATCTCTTTCCATCCTGAGTATGTTGACAACATGGATGTGCATCTTCGGTTGGAAAATGACATATTGATTGCCGCCTTGTTTTTTGGCTTCGTACATGGCGGTATCGGCATCACGTAAGATGTCATCGGCGTTTTTATATTTCTGATCGCTGATGGCAATGCCAATACTGGCTGTGGTATTGAAGATTTCGTCTTTTAAGTAATAAGGTTGACTGAGTTGTTGTTGTATAGTGTCGATGTGCTGTTTAAGGCTATCGATATCAGGCTGCTTGTCTAACATTAAGGCAAATTCATCGCCCCCTAAGCGGGCAACGACATCGTTTTCATTGACAACTTTGTCTAAGCGACGCGCAACACTGCTGAGCAGTTGATCGCCTACCCAGTGCCCCATGCTGTCATTGACGATTTTGAATCGATCTAAATCTACAAATAACACGGCGTAAGGGAGGGCTTCCTTTTCAGCTTCGCTTTTTGATTCTGGTGTTTCTGAACTTGAAAACGTCGTGAGTGTATTTGTCAACTGAGTGGTGAAGGCTGCTCGGTTGAATAAGCCGGTGAGATGATCATGGGTGGCATCGTAACGCAGTTTTTCTTCTGCTTGTTTGCGTGCCGTTATATCTTCAACAATGCCTTCGTAGTGGTGCATGTTGTCATGCTTGTCGCGTATTACCCGTACTGTTTCCTTGAGCCAAATTACTGAACCATCACGATGACGAGCTTGGTATTCAAAGTCTTCTACTTTGGCTTGATGCGCTATCAAGTGGGTAAATTCAACATACTGTTGTGGATCAATATACAGTTGTTGTCCAATATTCGTCATTTCGGCATAAATTTGTTGTGCAGAGTTATAACCCAACATGCGAACAAAGGCGGGATTGACGCTGAGATATTGGCCCGTTGGGCTACATTGAAATATACCTTCAATGGCATTCTCAAAAATATCGCGGTATTGTTTCTCTGCTTCCAGTCGGGCTTGTTTGAGTAGCTGGATATGCAGATGCGTTTTAATACGCGCTAGGAGTTCATCTTTAGAAATGGGTTTCGTTAAATAATCATTCGCTCCGCATTCCAATCCAAGCACGAGATCGGCGGTTTGAGTTTTAGCCGTTAATAGGATAATCGGTAATTCATCGGCTGCCTGAGTTTCACGGATTTTTTGCGTGACTTCATAGCCGCTGAGTAGGGGCATCATGATATCGAGCAAGATCAGATCAGGTTGATATCCTTTTTCAAGCTGGGCTAATGCTTCCACGCCGGTTTCCGCTTGAGTAATCGTGTAGTGTTGTAATGATAAATGGTTAACCAGTACTTGCCGATTCACGGGATCATCATCGACAACCAAGATATTGATTTCACCCTCTTGTGCAGGAAGCTGTGCTTCCTTTTGAACCGTTGTTACAGGTTTTGTTTGGGTTGTCAAGGGGTTTTCGCTTGTCAATGTTGGCAACGCTTCTGTCTCTGATGACTGAGGCGTGTTCATCTTTTCCGGCCCTTGGCTGACGGTAGCCTGTTCATTGTTCACTGTTAGCTGTTCACTGATAGCGGATAATTGTTCACTGTTCACTGATAAGGGTAGAATGAAGGTAAAATGCGAGCCTACCCCCATTTGTGATTCAACGGCCAGATGGCCGCCATGCAATTGAACTAATTGCTGTGTTACGGCGAGCCCTAAACCGGTACCGCCGTAGCTTCGCGCTGTCGAACCATCTGCTTGTTCAAAGGCTTCAAAGATGCGATCCCGTTTTTCTGCCTGAATACCAATACCGGTGTCGGATACGGTTATCGCTAAACCGGGCGTATTTTCAAAACCGTCGATGTTTTGAACGATTTTGGCTGATATGGTTATTGTGCCGCTGTCGGTAAATTTGATCGCGTTGCCAACCAGATTGTAGAGAATTTGTTCTACACGATTCTCGTCAGCATTGATGGGCGGTAAATCGGGCGAAATCGTATTGTTCAATTGCACCTGTTTGTGGCCGATCAGGGGCTGGCTGTGGGCTAACACGACTTTTGCGATGCTATGCATATCAACGGATTTCAGTTGTAAATCAAATTCTTTCTTTTTCAGTTTGGAAAAATCCAGAATATCGTTGACAAGACTGAGCAACCGTCGCCCACTTCCGACGATCATGCCCAAATTGGTTTGGGTTTGTTCGCTCAATTCTCCAGTGGCTCCGTCAACTAGAGATTCTGCTATGCCAATAATGCCATTGAGGGGGGTGCGTAATTCGTGAGAGGTGTTGGCTAAAAATTCATCTTTTAGCCTATCGGCTTCTCTTAATTGCGCGGCAATCTCTTTTTCACGTTCTAATTCTTGCTGTTTTTCCCGCAGTTTGCGTTTTTGGATGCGAATATAGTTTAGAATAATCGCGAGAATCGTGATGACGTATAACGTATAAGCCCACCATGTTTTCCAGGGCGGTGGTGGGATAATGATTTTGAGCGTGGTGCCTTCTTCATTCCACACTTTGTCGTTGTTGCTGCCCTTCACATGAAACTGGTAAGTGCCATGAGGTACATTGGTGTAGTTAGCACGGCGCTGAGTTCCGATTTCATTCCAGTCTTGATCAAGCCCTTCTAATTTGTAGGCATATTCATTTTTACTGGGTTGTAAAAAGTTTAAGGCTGCAAATTCAAAGGAGAAAAACGATTGTTTATAAGACAACGCGATTTTCTGGGTTTCGCTGATGTGTTGTTGCAAGGGAGAATCTGAGCCTAAGGCGATAGATTTATTAAAGATTTTAAAATCGGTTATCACGATAGGCGGAATAGAGAGATTATCCTTGACATGCTCGGGATAAAATGCGTTAAAACCATTGATACCGCCAAAAAAGAGTTCTCCGTTATGGCTTTTATGAGCAACGGCATTAAATTCATTGCTTTGTAATCCATCTAAAACATCATAATGCCTAAAGGCTTGCGTTTTTGGATTGAATTTGGATAAGCCTTTGTTTGACGATAGCCAGAGATTGCCTTGATTGTCTCCTAAGATGCCGTAAATCACATCATTGGCTAAGCCTTGTTTTTCTCGATAAACCTTAAAATGGCCGGTTGCTCGATCAAATTGGTTCAACCCTCCCCCATAAGTGCCAATCCACAAGGTACCGGCCTGATCGGTGTACAGGGCAGAAATTTCGTTGTGACTCAAACTGTTGGGATTTTGATCCTCATATTGGTAGCGCACAAATTGCTTTTGTTTGCGATTAAAGCGGTTTAAACCGCCACCTTGTGTACCTATCCACAACATACCTTGCGTGTCTTCGTAAATGACGGAAATATGATTGTCACTCAAGCTGTTGGCATTGTCAGGATCGTGCGTGTAATGCACAAAGGTTTGTGTTTTGCGATCAAATTGATCTAAGCCTTCTCGTGTGCCAATCCACAAGTTTTGGGTGCTGTCTTCATAAATTGATAACACGTAGTCACTGATCAAACTCTTTTGTTTGTCAGGATCATGAAGATAGGAGGTAAATTGATGATTTTGAGGGTTAAACTGATTTAAACCTCCACCGTATGTGCCAACCCAGAGTTGGCCGCTGTTATCATTAGCAATAGCCGAGACATCGTTATGACTCAAGCTGTTAGGCTTTTCGGGATCATGCTGATAATGCGTGACTTTTTGTCGCGCCTGATCAAATTGGTTTAAGCCGCTGCCTTGAGTGCCTACCCAGAGCCTGCCTTTTTGATCAGTGTCTATTGACAAAATTGTGTTATTATTCAAGCTGTTGGGATTTTTCGGTTCATGAAAATAATGCACAAACTTTTGCTGTTCACGATTGAATTGGCTCACACCACCGCCGATGGTGCCAACCCACATTGTGCCGACAGTGTCTTTATAGATTGAAATAACGGCATCATTACTCAAACTGGTTGAATTTTGTGGATCGTGCTGAAAATGCACAAATTGGTTTTGTTGACGATCAAATTGATTTAAGCCACCGCCATCGGTTGCAATCCACAATGTGCCCATACCATCTTCGCCAATAGCCCAAATCGAATCATCACTCAAACTGTGAGGATTTTGAGGATCGTGAGCATAATGCACAAAGGTTTTTTGTTGACGATCAAACTGATAAAGGCCGCCCAGTGTGCCAACCCATAACAGGCCCGTTTTGTCTTCATAAAGAGAGGCGATCACATTGCTCAAACTGTCAGGATTTTGCGCGTCGGGCAGGTAATAGGTAAATCTCTTGCGCTGACGATCAAATTGATTGAGCCCAAAACCATCGGTACCGATCCACAGTGTGCCCTGCTTGTCTTGGTAAATCGGCCAGACTGCGTCATTACTTAAGCTGTTGGGATTATTGGGATTGTGTCTAAATGGCACAAAGTGATTGCGTTTTCGATCAAACTGATTCAAACCACCGCCATTGGTGCCAACCCACAGCACCGCCTTATTGTCTTCCAAAATTGCCCAGACGGTGTTATGACTCAAACTGTTGGGGTTATTGGGATCATGGAGGTAATGAACAAATCTCTCTTGCTGACGATCAAAACGGTTCAGTCCATTGCCGGTACCAATCCACAGCGCACCAGTATTGTCTTCATAAAGGGCAAAGACTTCGTTATGACTTAAGCTGTGAGCATCGTTGGGATCATGTCGATAGACTGTAAATTGATATCCATCATATTTATTCAGCCCATCTTGTGTGCCAAACCACATCAATCCACGACTATCCTGTAAAATACTGTTAACAGTACTTTGAGACAGGCCATCTTTCAGAGACAAATGTTGAAATTTGAGATCGGATTTTTGGGCCGACACGGGTAAACTCAATATTATTGAGATGAGGCAGGTAAGCGTGATAAAGTGTCTATTCATAGTTAGATAGAGTACAACGATGGTCGAAATAAACGAATAAGCCAGGGCAACGTTGAGGAGCAATAATCAAATTCATCAACGTTTTCAAGGCATGAATCGCTTTTTAGGCAAAAGTTTTTGCGCGCAAAAACTTAAAGGCGAACAGTATAATAGAGTTGTCTCGGAAGCTAAGTCCTTGATTTTTATGTTCAAAGTATCCCGTGCGCCAATGGGTTGCGTTTATTTAGGGACAAGTCTAATAAAAGTACAACTTCTTTTAGGATTAAACAGATTGGTTATTGCCCTTAACAATGCGCTAAAAGTCATAACCAAAGTTCACAAAAATGAACATTATACTTCACCTTTGCATACCGAAGCGGCTCGAAGCGTATTTACCGTTCAAAAATATCGCTTTTCTGATAATGATTTAAAAAAATGTTTTTCTGAACATTTATCATTATGAACTGATACATTATGAACTGATAAATTGATGAATCAGCTTTTGAACAATCTCAAGGGTTTTGATTTTTTTGACACAATATACACGGCCGTTTTTGATTAATAATTAATAATTAACAATTAACAATTAATAATTAATATATCATTTGGATATTTTGACTTTTCTAAATTAGATCAAAGATTGATATAATGATTTTTTTTGTATTTGAACTTTTTCAGCAGTGCTTACATTCTGATAAGATAGCGTTTGAGAAAAATCATTTGTTTTACTCAAGTCTTTTGAATGGAACAAAATCATTATTTGAATACCTATAGTAAGCACGTAAGGAGAAATTAATAATGTCATTTTCACGTATTTCCATCTCGTTAGCACTTGGCTTGAGTCTCAATACAGGCTTCGCCTCTGAACCACTTGAACACATCAGTTCGGTTTATTCTCAAGAACAACCGTTGGTAATAGCCTTCAAACAGGATTCACGTCGCCGGGGTGTTGAAGGTGAGTGTGATATCCCAGATGCTATCTCAGATGATGAGGACGGGAAGCTCTGGATAATGAATCTGGCTCAAGCTTGTAAAATTGAGTCGTTTTGTTATCGTGCCCAAGAAGAGGTGAAATTTTGGTTGCCTAAAATCGAACGTTCTGGACGGATGACGTTAATACTCAAAACACCTCGCTCCAAAACCCAAAAACGACAAACCGAGAAATTACGTTGGTCTTCACAGAAAAAAACACTGCCTTGGCCGGAACTGATGCCAATCCAATCGGGTACCAAATATCGGATGCTGCTCAAAACGAGACAAGGTGTTGAGTTTGATAGGTTTATCACTTTGCACGAGATGCCGGCTGAATTAGAAACCACGACGGAACAGTGGATGAGGGAACAAGGCTGTACACAACAAGCAGATCAACTCATTCCTGAAGAAAACGCGGAACAGGAAGCTGAGGAAGCTGAGGAAGCACAAGAATCAATGGATGGTTAATGATAAATGTAGGGTGGGTAAGTTCGTTTCGACGCCCTGCGTCGAAACGAACTTGCCCACCATCTGCAAGCGAAGCAAACTAAAGTTGGAACGTAAAGCAACGCAAAATAAATTTGTACTTCATTCAATCGGGAAACGCTATAACTATAACTAAAAGTACAACGGATAAGGAATTGTTTCCATTCACCGAGTTTTAGGCAATCGCGTCAAGAAGAAACAAAGACGCGAGGCATCGCGTCTCTACGCTAAACCCATCCGACTAATTAATCCTTGGTGTCGCTGGCTTTTAATAGGCTTGAACACCATACTTGAGTAATAGCTTTGGAAGGACATCATCAATATTCTGAACTTCCTTGTCTTGCAACTCAATTAGATTAAAGCCATATTTTTTGTATAGCTCTATTTTCTTCTGCTTCCTTGCAAGATACTTAGGATCATTTTCATAACCCCAATACTCAATGTAAACCTTTCCAGTTGGAATATAAAAATCAGAGTAAACATCTTCTTCTATTGGTAGCTTTCTCTCGTATGCGTGAACAATTTCGGCCATATATAGCCAGTTGTCGATAATCATTTCTGCTTTTGATCTGACAAAGTGGCCATCCGCACTTCGGTGTTTGGCCTCGAATTTATCTCTAAACCCGACTTCCTCTTTTTCATTCTGAGCTCCTTGAGTACTTCCCGTGCCTTTTAGATGGCCTATTGTTTCATTCAGTGACTTTGAGTCTGTTATAGACTCCGGCCAACGGACATAAGGAATACCGGATTTATTGTCTTCTGCTTGAATGCCACCTTGTTTCTTCCCTGGCTCCGTTATAACCCACCCCTTTAAGCCTTTTTTAAGCCAACCCAGTTCTGATAAGATAAAATTAACCTTATTAGCTGATAGTTCAAACTGACGCGCTATAGCTGTAGCGGTTATCAGTTTTGTTGACTCTTTGTTAGATGTGGTTTGTGGTTTCTTGATACTAATGTCTTCCGGCCAGACAATGTATTTTCCGTATTCTTTTGACTCTTTATAGGCTCCGCCTTTCTCTTTTCCATCGCTTGTTAAAACCCATGATTGACCTTCTTTCGAGATGAGGCCCAGTTCTAACAAATGTGCAAAAAGCTCTTTCGTGGAGATGCCGAGAGATTTTGAAAGTGCTGTTGTGGAGATTTGTTTCATACAATACGACTCTTCCTGATTTTTGTTACCTAACTACAAGTAAACACCCCAAAAGCTGTATCAATTATAGTCACTTCTGGGGTAAAACTAAGCATTTTAAAAGGGGTAGGCACTTTATGCTTGCTTAACTTATTAATTATTAAGGATTTTATCTATCAATGGTTTGAAAAACGGACCCACCCAACCCATTGACAACCCATTTAAATATTAGCGCGTAGGCTTAATGGGGTTGTTAGCCGATGATTTATTAGCATGCCTTAAGGCATCTATAGTCACTACAGCTAAACCGCCGATGAATACCAATAAGACAACAATGACTAACCATTCCATCACAGTTCATCCAATTCATCAATTTTTCTGTAGGCTGCTCTATTGATCCAAATAATCCCAGCGGTTGTGGCGAATGTGGCGATTGTACCAATCATAAGAAGAAAAAGTTGGGACTTGATTGTCGTTTTGAACCAAGCAAGCAACTAGTGCAGGATCGCTCCAATCCTAAGACCACCTAGTAGGCCTAAAAAGGGGCAACCACAAGGGTTGCCCCTACGAACGGTTTGTAGGGGCAATCCCTTGTGGTTGCCCCAGTTTTTCAATGGTATGGAAACTGGAGCGATCCTGCACTGGTTTGATGAATGTAACACATTTTGCTTTCTAGTTCCCAAACACAAGCTAACGCGCTAATGCTACATTACCACCTATCAGTTTGCAAATTCTGTTCAAAATAAAACACATTTTTAGTGTCTCTTAGATCAGACATATCTTAAAAATCAAATTCACATTTCACTTAAGAAGTTGCACGCAACTTTATTTCACATTTCACGCGCTTTGTTTCGTTTCGCGCGTGAAATACAGTTTTTGCGCGCAAAAACGGGGGCCAAAATGACTTATTCTCTGTGGCACTCTATGGTACTCTGTGTTCGCCGTAAAGAAAAAAATTAGCGAAGGCTAAACTAATAAACCCAATCACATCAACAACTTATTTGTTTATCCTAAGTGTCGTTGTACTTGATATTCCATGAGTTGAGCAAAACTGATAGGTAATAAGGTTAAAGTTAACATCGTAGAGACGCGATGCTTCGCGTCTCTACAGGACAATTGACACTTTTCATTGTATGTTATTATTAAATCGTTTTGAAATGTTTTGATGGGAGCGTTTCGACGCTATCGCGAAGCGTCTCTGCTTCACGTCACCACGACGCTTCACAGAGACGCGAGGCATCGCGTCTCTACAATGAAAACCGAGACGCGAGGCATCGCGTCTCTACAATTCATCTTCGAGCGAGGCATCGCGTTTCTACGTGTCAATCAAGAGACGCGAGGCATCGCGTCTCTACGATCTTTTGGTAACGATATAATTCTATAACTCTATGAAAATATTAATCATTGGTAGTGGCGGCCGTGAACATGCTTTGGCATGGAAAGCGGCTCAATCAGAAACTGTGACACAAGTCTTTGTTGCGCCGGGTAATGCGGGTACGGCACAAGAGGCGAAAATTGAAAATGTCTCACTATTAGCTGACGATATCAATGCTCTCGTCAAGTTTGCCCAAAATAATACGATTGATTTAACGATTGTTGGCCCTGAAGCCCCTCTTGTGGCCGGTATTGTTGATGAATTTCAAAAACTGAATTTACCTTGTTTTGGGCCCTGTCAAGCGGCTGCACAACTTGAAGGTTCTAAAATTTTTACTAAAGATTTTCTCTCTCGTCATCATATTCCGACTGCTGAGTATCGCCATTTTACGGATATAGAACAAGCGATAGCGTATATTCACGAAATCAAAGCGCCGCTGGTTGTGAAAGCTTCTGGTTTAGCGGCAGGAAAAGGAGTAATCTTGGCTCAAACGGAAGAGGAAGCGATTGCCGCTGTGCAAAATATGCTTTCAGGCAATGGGTTTGGAGATGCGGGACAACGTATCGTGATTGAGGCCTTTTTACAAGGTGAAGAGGCCAGTTTTATTTGTATGGTAGATGGGGAACATGTTTTGCCCTTGGCGACTTCTCAAGATCATAAGGCCCGCGATGATGGCGATAAAGGCCCTAATACTGGTGGTATGGGTGCCTATTCACCAGCCCCGGTTGTGACACCTGATGTTCATGCGCGCATTATGGCCGAAGTCATAGAACCGACTGTGCGTGGTATGGCGGCTGAAGGCTATCCTTATACTGGGTTTTTGTATGCGGGTTTGATGATTGATGCTGAAGGTAATCCAAAAGTCTTGGAATATAATTGCCGTTTTGGTGATCCTGAAACACAGCCTATTTTGCTACGGCTGCGTTCAGATTTAATTGAGTTGTGTCTGGCCGCTTTAGATAAACGTTTGCATGAAGTTGAAGCGGTGTGGGATGAACGTGCGGCTTTGGGCGTGGTGTTAGCAGCGGGTGGATATCCGGGTGCTTATGAAAAAGGTTTTGTGATCAATGGGTTATCAGATGCGGCACGCTTGGAGGGCAAAATATTTCATGCGGGTACTGCGGAAAAAGAGAGACAAATTGTGACTTCGGGTGGACGAGTCCTTTGTGCTTGTGCGTTGGGGGAAACTGTGCGCTCCGCACAGTCAAAAGCGTATGCCTTGGTTGAGCAAATCAATTGGGCGGGTATGTCTTACCGTACTGATATTGGGCATCGTGCATTAATTCGTTAAAATTCAAACTCGGCAAAGTGTGTTTATCCACCATAAACATGAGTTAATGATATTAAAAAGCATCATTTTGGCTTAAATTATGATATTGTACGCACGTTCTTAGGGCAAACACGCAGGTTTAGGGCAAACACGCAGGTTTAGGGCAAACACGCAGGTTTAGGGCAAACACGCAGGTTTAGGGCAAACACGCAGGTTTGCCCCTACATTGCATTGCCTCCGTAGGGGCGAACCTACGTGTTCGCCCTTTTGTGTTCGCCCTTTTGTGTTCGCCCTTTTGTGTTCGCCCTTTTGTGTTCGCCCTTTTGTGTTCGCCCTTTTGTGTTCGCCCTTTTGTGTTCGCCCTTTTGTGTTCGCCCTTTTGTGT
>Ga0136651_10000335_pt1 | contig 25312 bp, 23 predicted proteins | sample Mar14236cmmetaG_FD_94867 | JGI IMG/M metagenome (GOLD analysis project Ga0136651, IMG submission 94867) | Marine hydrothermal vent microbial communities from Guaymas Basin, Gulf of California to study Microbial Dark Matter (Phase II) - Marker... ... | reverse complement strand
ATCGATAAGAGGACTGTAATCTTTCTTCAATAAATCAAAAACGTGGTGCCAAGAAGATTCCCCGCACCCGTATCTCCCCACAGAACAGGAAGTTAAGTTTTTGTGGTGTTAAAGATGAGCTAAGCCGGATAATACCAATCAACAAGTCAAATGAAATGCTGCCAGTATATGTTTTCTTCGATTTACTAATTCGTTATAAGTTTCTGATGCAACTTCTGACTTTTGAACGATCAATTCAATCGAAGAAGATTCACAATAATTAATCAGATCTTTCTGCACTTTCATTAGTCCGAATTTTCCATTTCCCACCACAAGCACTTCAGGTGTATTATACAGAAAAGCTTTAATATCCTCAAGAGATAATTTATGTGATGTCTTACGCCACCAATTATCATGTACTTGTCTGTTACAGATGATCAAGTCTGAGGTATATTCTCTCCCACCAATAGTCATTCTTCCGAAACTGTAAGAATCGATTTTCATACATCTAGGGATTTCATTTGGCTACACTTGTCAAGAAAATGCATGCAAAATTTGACAAACATATAGGAATAAAATTTCTTATTCGTAAGCATGCCAATATCAATAATAATTCGGGAGCTTACATGGAACTAAAAACAGTCACCTTAGACTTTCCTGAGGGAAGTAATATTATATTGGGACAATCTCATTTCATCAAATCGGTTGAAGATATTTATGAGATCATGGTGACATGCGTGCCGGATATAAAATTTGGACTTGCCTTCTCAGAAGCATCCGGTCCATGCCTTATTAGGAAAGATGGAACCGATGAAAAACTGATCGAAGTTGCAGTGAAAAATCTCGAGAAACTCAGTTCTGGACACTGCTTTATGCTGGTGATGAATGAAGCGTATCCTATCAATGTCTTGAATAATCTCAAGCAATGCTTCGAAGTCGTGAACATTTTTTGTGCTACTGCGAATCCTGTTCAGGTGATTGTTGCAGAAAGCAAGCAGGGAAGAGGAATTCTTGGAGTAATCGATGGATTCTCTCCCAAAGGCGTCGAGACCGATGAGGATGTGAAAAAGCGTAAAGAATTTTTGCAAATGATAGGGTATAAGAGATAATGAGATTATTTCTTGCAATTGATTTTCCTCAATCTGTAAAGCAGAGTATTTACAGGAATGTGGAAATTCTAAAGGGTTATATTCCCAAAGGCGTGAAATGGGTTGAGCAAAAGAACCTGCATGTCACTTTCCGATTTCTGGGTGAGGTTAACGATCCACTTCACGCTGAATTATTAAGTGATATAAACCGGGTAACAAGAACTTATAAACCATTTCTCATGTCATTTCTGGATGTAGCAATAATTCCAAATCCTGTACGTCCTCGTCTTATATGGTACGATATGAAAGATGAATCCAACACCGCACAGCAACTTTTTGAGAATATTGATGCTGCTCTGTATGATCTTGGATTCGATAAGGAGAAGAAACCGCTGGCATTGCATACAACACTTGGAAGAGTAAAATTTGCCAGAAATATTGATTGGAAGAATATACAGGATGAATTGATACCGATATCCGATAAAATCGATTGTAAAGAACTCGTGCTTTTTAAAAGCCAATTAACGCCATCTGGTCCGATATATTCGATAGTTGAAAGATTTAATTTTAAAGAGAAATAATAATTACCGGAGGTAATATATAATGAAAAAGGACACCTACAAAGAATCCTTAGATACCGCAATGGGACAGATTCGTAAAAAGTACGGCGAAGGTTCCATTATGCGGCTTGGTGATGGCATCAAAATTGATGTGGAAACCATTCCAACCGGAGCAATAAATCTTGATGCTGCACTGGGAGTGGGAGGTATTCCCCGTGGAAGGATCACCGAAATTTATGGTGAAGAAGCATCGGGAAAGACAACGCTGGCATTGCATATCGCTGCTGAAGCTCAGAAGTTGGACGGTGTGATCGCATTTGTTGACGCCGAGCATGCGCTTGATCCTACGTATGCACGAAAGCTGGGAATAAATACTGATGAGTTGCTCATTTCCCAACCGGATACTGGAGAGCAGGCATTGGAGATAACCGAAACACTAGTAAGGAGCAATGCGGTGGATCTCATTATTGTTGACTCTGTCGCAGCGCTTGTTCCTCAGACTGAAATTGATGGCGAGATGGGTGATTCACATGTTGGTTTGCAGGCACGCTTAATGTCACAGGCGCTTCGCAAATTGACTGGTATCATTAACAAATCCAATTGCGCACTCATCTTTATTAATCAAACTCGTATGAAGATAGGAGTTACTCCATACATGAGTCCTACAACCACGACTGGTGGTGTAGCACTGAAATTCTATTCTTCTGTACGCATAGAAGTAAAATCCGGCCCAAAGATAAAAACCTCAAACAATGACATTATCGGTAATGTGATCTGGGCGAAGATTGTTAAGAACAAGCTGGCACCACCTTTCAAATCAGTACAATTTGACATTATCTATGGAAAAGGTATCTCGTCTCTCGGCATTCTCATTGATGAAGCAGTGAATGCGAATATCATTCAAAAGAAAGGTTCATGGTACTCTTATGACAGCACCCAGCTTGGGCAGGGTAAGGATCAGACTAAAGATTATTTAATAGAAAATCCAAAAGTACTTGAGAAGATCGAAAAGAAGGTCAAAGAAGCGCTTGGTTTGATCGAATCCAAAGCAGATGAAAATAACAAAGATACAAAAGAGAAAAAATAGACGCTTATACGACATATTTGTCGATGAAGAGCTAAGCTTCTCTGTATCATCTAAAAAAATTATACATAAATTCGGGCTGGAACAAGGTAGTATGTTTCAGCCCGATGAGTTTGATGCAATCAAGAAAGAGATCGAGCTGTGTGAAGCAGAAATGATACTCATCAATTATCTGAAATATCGCTTCCGCTCAAAAAAAGAAATATTGCAGAAGCTCAAATTAAAAAAATTCTCACAATCAACGATCGATATTGTTGTTCAGAAATATGAAAAAAAAGGATTTATTAATGATGAGAATTTTGCCGAATCTCTTATGATTGATCTCATCTCAAAACGACCTCAAGGTGCTTATGCTATCAAACAGAAACTACGTCAGAAGGGTATCAGCCATGAAGTGATCCAGCGTCTGGAAGAAGAGTATCTTACTACAGAAGCCGAATATGATATGGCAAAGAGGGAGTTATCAAAACGGAAAAACAGATTTATGAAATATGAGGGAATGGAACGAAGAAATAAAGCTCTTGCATTTCTGCAAAGAAAGGGATTTTCTTACTCAATTGCGAGAGAATGTGTTGAGGAAATATTATTTTCTGAGGAGTAATACTTCTATCCTATTCTTCAGCTTCCCGAATTACTTTGATTGCATCTATATTCATGGTTCTACGTGCCGGGATTAGGGTTGTTACTAAAGTAATGATGAATGAAATGAGCGCAACAAGTATCAGATCTAATAACTCTATTTTCACAGGAAGCGCCTGAAAGGGCATTCCCGCAATTGGAATATGAATGAATTGCCATTTAATCTGTGCAAAAAGTAAACCAAGAGCTACAATAAATCCGAATATTGTCCCAATTAAATAGATAAAGATTCCATTATACAAGAATATCTTCATTACATCTTTTCTGGTTGCTCCAAAGGATTTCAGAATACCGATATCCTGTTTCTTCTGGGAGATCAGTTTCAAGTAATTACCGATCATGTTAAATGCGGCAATAAGAAAGATAAGTATCAGGACAAGGAACATGACCTTTTTTTCAAACTTAATGGCAGTGAACAAGTGTTTTTCAAACTCACGCCAGTCAAGAACGGCATAGGAGTTCCCAAGTTCTTTACGAAGTCTTTTTGCTACTCCAAGAGAGATATTAGGAGAAGTTGTTCTTATTCCCAAATAGGTAATTCGATCTCCCAGGTTTAGGAAATTTTGAAGCGAGTGAATATCTGTATAGGAATACTTCATGTCGTATTCTGGTAATCCTGTATAAAAAAGCCCAACTACCTTGAACGTCTTGCTACGGGGCATCAGCCCAAAAGGAGTAGGCTGATCTGCAATTGGAGAACTCAAAGTTACTTCATCACCCCAGTTCACTCCCAGAGTAAGGGCAAGATCAGAACCAAGGATGATGCCATCTTTGAGTTCTTCTTTAGTGGGCGCACCTATGTAGATCTTCGAAAGAAGGAATGTTATTTTATCATGTTTTAACAGGTCGATACCCTGGCAGATAGTACCACTTACTTTTTTTTCATGAAGAAGCATAAGTTCTGCTTGAACAACAGGACTTTTCGCAACAATATACCTGTCATTTATTTCTTCAACAAGGGATTGCCAGTTTGCTATTGGATTGTAGTCTTGCCTGAATACTTTTATTTCAGAATGAAGCCCGATGATTCTAGTGGTGACATCCTCCTCAAGTCCGTTCATTACTGACATTACAATAATAAGTGCAACGACACCAAGAAAGATACCAACCACCGAAATTACATTTCCAAATGAGAGAAATTTATGTCTGCCAGAGGAAAGATAAGTTTTGGCAAGATGAATGTAGAATTTACTCACGCTGATTTTTCCCAGGTAACTTTTTGTGTACTGAATATGTATTTGAAGAAACCGATCAAGGCAGCATAATTGATCATTGTGAGATAAAAGGGAGCAGTGAGATAAAAGGGAGTTTTTTGGGTTTTCGATACTACATACCCAAGAAAACTAAGAAAGTAGAATAATACCTGCAGCAAAAGAAAGATTCGAAATCCGGGAGACAGAATAAAAATATTTGATATGAAAAGTGAGATCATAAAAAGAAATGAGAAACTACGCAAAAGCTTGTGTGAAATAAATTCAAAGGCGATCCTTCCCCTGAGGGGATTAAGCAATTTCTTCAGCAGAAAAAGTTGCTGGAAATTACCCACAGAAATACGAATGCGTCGTTTCATTTCACCACCAACAGTTGCAGAAAGTTCCTCGATTGCCACTGCTTCGGGTTGATAAATACTTCTTTTCTTTTTCTCAACACCATACATAGGAAGAATGTAATCATCATTAATAGCATCTGGTGGTAATTTTCTGAACAGGCATTTCCTTAGGGCATACAGTGCGCCATGTGCTCCCAAGATTGAATAGAATTTGCTCTCATGAGTTTTCAGAAGGGTTTCATAATGCCAGTAGAATCCTTCTCCCTGAGCACGAGATGTAGAAGCTATATCTTCAAGAATGTATAGCCCGGACACGCTCCCAATAGATATATCTTTAAATGGAGCTATTAGTTTTTTTATTGCGTCGATTCTCAGCATGGCCGAAGCATCAGAAAACACAATGATATCACCAGAAAGTTTTGGAACGGTTTTATTCAAAAGAGCCGTTTTTCCCTCTCTTTCCTTATAGGCAAACAATTTGATCTTGTCGTTATAGAGGCTGGCAATCTCAACAGTTCGATCAGAAGAACCATCTGACGCCACCACGATCTCCATCTTACTTTTCAGATAATCGAGTGAAAGTACATTACGAATCTTCTTCTCGATAATGCGCTCTTCGTTATACGCAGGGATCAATATGCTGATGTTAGGCAAAAGTGAATCCTGTTTCAATTCATTGCCACTGAATTTCCTGTATGGTTTGGGAACAAGTTTAGATAGAAAAAGTATCACGATTGGATATCCTATGTAAATGTAAAAAAGTAGGATCGCAGAGATCCAAAAGGTGATGTGCCAGCACATAATTATTCGTACTTCATTTCCCAGAGTGAATGGTACAGTTTACTTCCCAGAATGCGTTGAACGATATATTTGATATGTTGTTTAAATTTCATTGATCTCCATGTTGGGTGATTGCCGGTTACTATTTTACCGAATAATTCTAAAGAAAAAGTACTTTTTATCGCTATCCTTCCAAGAGAAAAGGGATCTGAGTCAAAATTGTTCATTCTGTATTCAGAGGTACATATTGACTTATAACCGATCTCCTTTGCTACTTCTGTTATTTTTTTTATATTTCGTCCCCCCGGCAATGATAAACACGTTACTTCATCATTGATGATTTCTTCAAGCCTTCTCTTTGAATCTTTGAGTTCATAATAAAGCACCTCATCAGAAACGTTCGGAAGAAACACATGATTTACTGTATGGGAACCGATCTGCATTCCTCTTTTTGCCATGTCATCGATTTGTTTAGCCGAAAATCCGATCTCAGAATCGATCCATCCAGTCGTAATGAAAAACGTAGCTTTGAATCCATACTTTTTCAGAACAGGAAGACAAATTTCATAGTTTGAAGAATACCCATCATCAAAGGTTATTGAGATCAAATTGTTTTCTCTCCGTTCCTCAGCATTTCTTAACGACAGGAATTCGTCAACAGAAAGAGTAGAAAAACCAAGTTCATTGAGAAGATCCATCTGTGCTTTAAAAGAATTTTCTGATATTGTGTACGGATCTCCAGCAGGTTGTATATTATGGTAGTTTAGGAAGGGGATTTCGTTCATAAAAATATTTATCGTGATGAGAAGATCACTGGATTCAGGAATGCTTCGGCGATTTCTGTAGTATAGATCTCATCGGGATCGGAACCGTGGAAATAGATCATCACATCATGAGTGCGTGCAAAATCCTTATTCCTTAGATTTTTTATATCCGTTTGCATTTTGTATTTTTGAGTATATTGAATATCTATTTCCTGGGCGTAGGGAGGCCAAAGTAAAGCTGTGAGATCGTTACTTTGCACATAATATCCGAATTGAGGTAAAGTCCAATATGGTTTGATTGCAACGGTAATTCCACCCATAATATTACTTGCATCGATCCAGTGTGAAAGATCATGATCGAAGGTGAGTTTTCTGCCCTGGCTTCGCACTTCAGATTTTTCATCGTCAGACTGAAGTAGCATAACCGGAAGGTCCATCTGAACTCCTGTATTCGGAGAATAGATTTGGGTAAAATCTTCAGGATACCTTAGTGCAAAGGCGGCAGATTCAACTGGTGCTGTTTTTGAAAATATAAAATTAAGTGATATCTCAATAAAACTCTGGTCAGCATAAGCAGTAATGATTGTTTGATATTTGCAGAGGTCATAACCGCCATTACTTCTCAGATAACCATCAGCCCTGAAGGTGGTGCGTAGTGGACCGGCTTCCAACATTTCTATCTGATAGGTTGAGTAATCATAAGAACTTTGATAGAAAATGCCGTTATGTGTCATAATAATATCACCGGATTCGGCAACAACTTCATTCTCGCTATAAAATCCATCATCGTTTTTATCAAGCCATGCTTTATCCAGCAGAGTAAATGAGTTTTTGTTCAGGTTGAAGCGCAACTTACCAGTACTGACTTGGATTACGTCTTCTTTATATCGAACAGTAATTCCCGATTTAAAGTTCATTTTCGCCAGCTCATTACCATAGTAAAGTGCGAATTGTTTTTCTTGGTTCACATCGAAGCTTGCCTGAAAATCAATTCGAGCCTCCTTAAAACTATTGTCGTTCCAGAAAGAAGTAGCTTTGATCTGATAGGGGATGTCAAGACCGTCAGAGCTCTTAAGAAGCATTGGTGTTTTTTCGAACACCCTTCCCTGTGGAAAGTCGACAATACCAGAGCAAGGTATAGAGGTGATGCTTATCTTGTTGGGATTTTTCACGAAGAAACTGATCGTATTTCCTTCCGTATAATACGTTTTGGATATCTGATGGTCTTCTTCTGAGCTTATATCACGCACCTTTTGCTTTGAAGTCTCGGGTGTTGGATAGATGGTTTTATCTTTATATTGTGAGGTGATAAGTTTAACATCATCGATGTAAATTGTCTCATCAGTGGAGGGCTTCCACCTGAAGAAGTTCAGGTCAACGATTTTTTTAATATTGATCTTGTCAGCCATTTCATCAATGGGGATAGAGAACTTATTCCATTGTTGCGGTTCAAGAAACAGGTCATATTTGAATCTATTTTCGCTGCGGTCTTTAATTTGAAGAATGATCCTTACCTTTGCTTCGGAGGGATTGTATATTTCAAAATTTAAGGCTTCGAAGTTTGACCATCTCTTCGGAAAGTACTGCAAAAAAAGTTTCGGAGCGCTGCTGCGACCAGCAAGGAACTCAATTTTCCCGGAATGGCTTCCGCTGGAAACGTATTGGTTAGACTGGTAAAGAATAACATCTTCATGACGCCATTTCTGCAATTCTTCCGGTGTTTCGAAATCGCTAAGCATAAGATAACCCTCTTCAGGAGAATATCCCTCCATCTCCTGCTCGGCAAACATATCCTCGGTATCTTCGATAGTATTATATACTTTTTCTTGTAATGGAGAAACAAGTTCAGATAGTATTGATCCTTTTTCAAAAAGACCAAGAATGTGAAAACCAACAATTACTACTATTACTATTACAACAGAAATTACGTCTCTTGTATAAAGCTTCATGATTATTAATCCTCGGAAAAAAATTGATTGGTTTCTTTAAGAAAGATACTTTTAAAGTTATATTCCCTTGCGAGTTTGAATGCACATTCGATTTTTGCTCGCACTTGTTCATTCAAAGATTGCCTTTTCGAGTAAGGAGATGTACCAAGACAAAGTTCATTTGAATGGAACATGAAATTCACCCATTTTATCTGAGATTCAAACAATTTTCGAGTAATATGTTCAAAAACATTAAGGGGAATTCTAATGTCTGAAGGGCGGAACATCATAGAACCAACACCCTTATAGCCACACCTATAAAGAAGTGAACGGATCAAGCTAACTCCTCTCAGATTTTTCAGGAAATCTCCTTTTACTTCAGTTACGGGAACTTCGAGTAATTTTCTGGCATTATTATTTTCTGCCTTAATAGAAGGATTCGACATCGCTGGATGATAAGGAATATTGGGGATTTGAGAAGTATCTCTCAACAGAGTTTTTTTCACACCTTTAATTTTTTTTAGGATATTAGCAGGACTGAGCGAGCTATCTGCGATATAATTATACTCTTCAAGCCAGGATAATGTTCTATTGTCTACTCCCCATTTCCCAGCTCTATGAGATCGGGGAGTGATACCAAAATTCTTTTCTATCACTTTATGCAGAGTGAGCATTTTTTCTGAGAATAATTCATCGGGCAATTCCGCTTGTATACCCTCAATCAGGCTTTCTTCTACTCCAAATTCATTTGCATTTACAAAAGGCGGGGTACTCCAAACATGAAGATGATGACCAATTTCACATAGATTACGATCGCTATATTTTTTTAAAACAGAAACTGATTCATTTTTGGTTGCCATTTCATACGTAATCAGGTATGTGGGTTTAATATTATATGTAGCGCATAATTCTTGAAGGTAATGAACACTGAAGATGTTCGTTACACGATTCTCTCTAAACGAGAACCAGTCTGCTTCTGTGTCGATAGTTGTAATGAAATATTTATTCATACATTTTTGTACAATTTTTCGGATAATATATTATCATAAAGAACCATAGTATTTTTTACCATTTTATCCATGCTAAAGTATTTAATTACACGATCTTTTCCAGCTTTCCCAAAGGATGCTCGCTTCTGAGTATCATTTATTAGATTCATGATGGCTTCGGCAAGTTTTTCAGGATTTTGGGGTGGAACAAGTAATCCTGTCTGTCCATTAATCACTAACTCGGGATTACCCCCAACATCTGTTGCAATTACTGGTTTTTTTAAAGCCATTGACTCTAATATTACATTTGAACATCCCTCGATCAATGATGAAATTATTGAAATATCGACACTAGCCAAATAACTAAGATATCTCGGAGAGTGGTCTTTTAAAATTACTTTATCTTCAATACCAAATTTTTGCACAATTTCTTTCATAAAAGTATTGGTCATACCATATCCCATTGCAAGAAATGTAACATTTGAGAAATTGTGCGATATGATTTTTGCTGCTTGAAAAAATGTTTTATGATCTTTCACAGGATCGTTACGTGCAAATATGCCGACTAATAAATCTTCTTTTTTAAGACCTAAACCTGCTCTGATTTTTTCAGAATTGACCTTTAGCTCAAACAAATTTTCATCAATCCCATTATAGATCACTCTGATTTTTCGGTGGGGTATTTTTTCGACACTTTGCAGAAATTTTTGTATCTCCTTTGCATTGACAATGATTTTATCAGTTCCAGCAGCAAGGATTTTATCTGTAAGTTTATGCAATAGATTTTTCCAATTATCAACACTCCTCATTGATGCTATAACAACTGGAGTTGAAGCAAGTATAGCTGCGATCCTTCCATAGGTATCAGCAGTAAAAAGATATGTATGTACAATATCGAAATGATTAGTGCGAATATAAGAAAATAATTTTAACAATGCTTTCATGTCTATAAAACCGTACTGGTTTACTGAGAATACAGGAATATTCTCTTGTTCGATTTCTGGCTGAAGAGTTTTTCTATTACCATCAAGATTGCATACTACAATATCGTACTTTTGTCGTGGGAGCCTTCTTGCCAGTTCAATGATTTGCCTCTGTGCACCCCCCGAATCAAGATGATCAATAACCAGAAGCAGGCGGATCTTTTTGTGGACATCTTCGGGATAAATAAGTCTGACAAAAAGTCTTTCTGTGTGAGCTGTCATCATCTGTGATGTGAACTTATCCATAACAATCTCTTTTGCCTTACGCGCGAGCTGGTATCTCAATGCAGCATTTTCAATGATCTCGTTCATCTTTTTGGAAAGAATGGAACTGCTACCAGGTTTGATAAGAATACCATTTACCATATTTTGTATGATATCAACATTTCCCCCAACATCTGTTACTATTGCTGGAACTCCCGCAGCCATAGCTTCCAATAATGTGATTGGGAAACCTTCACGGTTTGAACAGAGCACGAAAAGATCTATAATCTTATATAGTTCAGGTGTGTCTTTTCTGAATCCAGCAAATATAACGTTATTTTCTAAATTAAGTTCATGAGTGAGTTCTTTGATCTTATTCTCGGTAGGTCCCGAACCTGCAAATAGTACTTTTACTTCTGAATGTTTTATTATTACATCCTTCAATGCTTCCAGTAAAATCTCATGGGCTTTTGCAGGAACAAATCTCCCGAAAAGACCAATTACAAAATCGTCTGAATGTAATCCGAATTCTTTTCTCTTCTCTTCAGTGTCGATCTGAATATCAAATGCTTTTGTATCAATGCCGTTATTAATTACTGAAAATTTCTTTGATGGAATTTTTGATCGTTTCTGGTGGAATTCTCTTACACTTGTTGATACAGCAATAATACACTCTGTTAAATGAGCAAGAATTCTGTCTGCAAAATGATAAAATTCTGGTCTTTTTTCGTCCGTTGTGTGCTCGGTTGCAACAATAGCTTTTACTCCTGCCAGAAATGCTGCAATTCTTCCCCAAAAATTCGCTGTCCAGAGATGGGTATTGACAATTCTGATCTTGTAGTGTTTGATAATTTTATAGATCTTAAATATAATAATGGGATCAAATTTGTGTCTCTTATTAAGTGGAATTACTTTAATACCCTTTTCTTCTATTTCTTGTGCATAATCACCTTTATCATTGAGGCAACACACAAAAGGAGAAAATAACTTTCTATCAGAGTTTTTCGCCAGATCAGTCACCACTCTTTCCGCACCTCCAAGTCTCAAAGACCAAATGATATAAAGAATAGTTACTTTATCCATCTATAAAGACGTTTGTTCTAGGAATATTTTCGCCAGCTCTCTCACATTTTTTTTTACATCAAATTCTTGTTCGACGAGTTTTCTGCCATTTTCTGTAAATTTTTGTGATAGTTCTTGATGTTCATAAAGAAACTGAATGGCATCTGCAAGTTTGTTTGCATTCCTTGGTTCGACCGTGATACCAGTCTCTCCATTTTTGATGATCTCAGGAACACCCGATACTGTTGTCGATATGACTGGAGTGCGCATTGCCAGCGCCTCGATCATTACATTAGGAATACCATCTCTATCACCATTTTTTGATATAACGCACGGGAGCACAAACATTCTAGCCCTGTTAAAAAGCTCGAAAATATACGACTGAGGTTTGAGACCAGGCAATTCGATCTCATTCTGTATTCCAAGCTCTTCTATTTTTTGTGTAAGCATCTTTCTGTCTGGACCTTCTCCAACAATAATACATTTGAAAATATGCCCTCTATTTTTAAGGATTCCTATTGCTTCCAGTAGATAAGGAAATCCTTTCTGCTCACATAATCTACCGATTGAGAATATCAATGTATCTTCTATTTTCTTTCTAATTTTGGGAAGCGTGTCAAAATCGATTCCATGATAATTTTTAATGACTTTACCCTCTTGTTCTCCAGTAAGCATCGAATTCAGATATCTTTTGTTATATCCTGTGCATGTTATCACAAATTCAGCACCTCTTACCTTTTCTATCAGCATAGGGTTTGTAAGGAAAATATCCCATGCATGAGCTGTGAAGCTATATGGAATATCGAGAATTTTCGATATAATCAACGCACTTGTGGCAGGGACCGTTGCCCAATGAGCATGTATATGGTCGATGTGATATGCCTGAATCAATCTTGCATAGTAAAGGGATATTGGAATGACCGCCAGAGACTTAACAAGATGTTCGAGAGAAGAGTAATTTTTTTTTAGTATATAAATAATCAATTTGAGGCATTGTATTGGCATGTAACAAAAAAAGTAGATAAGCGCATGAACAGTCTTTAAGGAGAGGAGAGAGGAGTATTGTGTTCGGGTTAAGTAGTTTTTTGCTTGAGGATGAACAATACCATCTTTACATTTTTTTAATGAAAAAAGTTTGATGTCTATCTCGTTTTTCTCCAGTTCAATGATTTCCCTTAAGATGAAAGTTTCGTGGATTTCCGGGAATTGTGATAAGAGGTAGGCAATTTGTTTATGCGGCTTCAGTTTGTGCTCCTCGTCTTTTCTTGTTTTCATCAATCTTCTCTTGTATTATAATCATTTTTAATCTTTGCATCAGAGCAGCAATTATCCAGAACTGGCCAGCAATTTCAAGAGAATTCATTCGTGAACCAAACATACAGGCAACAGCTAGTCCTGCAATCCCGCCGAGATAACCCACTGCACACCCCTTGAAGAAAGGGTCTTTCTCATTTCGAAAAACAAATAGGGTGGTAATAAAAACAATGACTAACATGCTGAGGAACACGAGCAAAGCCGGTAGTCCCATTTCCGATGCAATCCTTAAGTAAGTATTATGGGCATCCCGGGGCCTTTCGATTTCTGAGTAATCCATTATAAAATAATTAAATGTACCATAACCAAATCCAAGAAATGGATTTCTTTTAATCATGTTGAGTGCACCTCTCCAGATGATAATTCTGTCTGATGCGCTCTTTTCTACCTTTTCCTCAATTGATTGCTCAAGATAGGACTGTTCATGCGTAAAAGTTGCTCGGAATCTTGATTCTAAACTTTCTGGTAAAATTGATGGATTTAATAGTATCATGACAATTAGCAGCAATCCTGGAATAACTAATTTCCTGCTTCTTGTTAAAATTGTAACAATAAGGGTTCCTGTACCAAACGCAAGCCAGGTTCCCCTAGAATAGGTAACATGTGCTCCCCTCGCACATAGAAGGAAATAAAACATAAATATCCAGCTTTTTAATTTGTGCGCATTGTATACAAATACTCCAAGCAGCAAAGGACCATAATTGACAAAGAATGTTCCCAGTGTATTTGGATTGCCGGCGATCCCACCAATTCTGGCTTTTGCCCAAGTAGACACATTCCCCACATCCATATGTTGCTTGATCGTAACCAAAGCGACAACGACCGCAGTCATCATAACAATTATGAGCACTTTTTTTATTGACTCTCTGTCAGTAATATTATTAACCACTGCAACGTACAAGAACATTGGAAGGTACCACCTCCAGAACAATATTATTAGACTCCCACCCCCAAATTGAGCAAGATGATAGCTACCCTGTACTAGAGAAATTACTCCCATTAAGGCAAACAATAAAAGAAAGAAGTTTAGAGGAGTGCGAACTAAGAACGGTTCATCCCGGGATTCGTGACTAATAAACCATCCAAACAGAGTTATTATCAATAATGCATTAGTGTAATTGACAGCTGCGGCAATATCGCCAACAATTATTTTACTGAAGGGCACATATAATGTAATAGCGAAAATCGGTATTTCAGGTTTGTTGATGGAGAAGAAAAACAGAATTGTTATTGAGATATAGCAAAAAGCAAGAAATAATCTTGATTCTATATCGAGATATACTACCAAAGCTTGAATGAGGATGAAAAATGATACTAAGGTATAGAATAATCTGTTATTAATTATGGGATAATCAAGGGCTCCTGGTCGAAATCGATTAGGATATGTAAGCGTTCCCTGGCTTGCCATAGTAATTAAATATGTTTCTTTTCTACTGAGTTTATCATGACACTATGTAGTGTTATAACCAAAATATTAGGCTTATTTACCCATATTTGGTATAACACCAACCACCGGTACATTCAAAAGCCTTTCTATATCAATCGGTTTTTTTACATAATCCTTTAAATAATCGACCATTAAGGGAAGACCTAAAGCTACGAAAATGGCAAAGAGAAATCCAATGAGTCGAGTTCTCATTTTACTGGAGCCGGTTGGTTTATCTGGTACTTGCGGTTCATCAATAACTTGTATGTCGGACCTTACTAATCTCTCCCAAACTAAAATTTCACGTAACTTATTATACCAAGCATTATAATTTGCTCTGCTTGATTTAACTTCTGATGATAGTCTTGCCAATTCAGGGTCAATCTGCTCAATTTCCCACTCTTGCTGATAATCATAATGAGTTGGAACACCAATGTATTTTTTGTATTTAAGGTAATTCTCTTCCGCTTCTTTTAAACGTTGCGAAGCTGTTTCAAGTTCTTCCTCGATGAATTTTTTAGCTGAAATAGCGTCCTCTTTATTTTCCTGAAGGTTTAATCCTTGCCAGATAGTTATATACCAATTTACTATCTGATATGAAATTTCGGGATCTTCAGTCGTTGCTGAGATTGTAACTACACCATCTCCTCTGTATCTAATTGATGTACTCTGGGAAATTTTATCTAGAACCGTCTTTTCCATCTCCCGTTGAGAATTTTCGTCTTCAGTCGGTCTTCCCAGAAATCTTTTTAGAGAGTAATATGCCTTTTCGCCAATGATTTTTTTTATCCTCTGAAAAACTCTTTCCCGCAATGATAAAGAATTATACAATTCAAAAAAAGTTTTTTCTGGCAGGGCTCTCATTACCGACTGGGTAAAGTCCAAAGATCGCAATCTTACCATCTCCTTGGTTATATCAATACGTGATGAACCCCTACGGAATATGATTTCTTCGCTTTTGAGTGGAACTTTTTCAATAAATAGAGTAGCTTCACTTTTATACGTGGAAACAATTTCGAAACTGATGAAAAAGATCGGTATGAAAATACATAAAAAGACAATAATAATCTGCTTTTTATGCTCTTTCAGAACTTCTGTATATTCGGATAAATCAATTTGTTGCATAAATTATTTTACCTCTAGCATACCTTTTTTCTTTTTTTCTTGTGGTACATACTTATTATTCATCACAGCACCGAATATCTCTCCACCTGCCAAAACAACCAATTCGTTTGATTTTAAAACAGCAATTTTTCTTGTTCTTCGTGCAAGCACTACAAGTAAAACAATATCTATCAGAGAGCTCAGAATTGCAGGATCAATATTCTGTTTTGATGAAATCATAATAGGAGAAGATTCAATAATTACAAGATCAAAATTTTGTCTTAGTTCTTCGACGAAGTATCGTAATTCATTAAAAGACTGTCCAACAATACCACTGTAAGTTCCACTTGTTATGATTTTCAGATTTGGAAATTCAGTTTCTTTGAGAGTTTCTTCAAAGTGTACTTTATCATTAATAATATCGGTTACGCCATTCTGTTTTTGAAGATCGAATATCTTATGTAATTCAGAGTTTCGCAGATTCATATCTACCAATAGAATACGCTGGGGAGTAGAGGTGATAAAGTTAAGTGCGAGATTAACCGACATGAATGTTTTACCTTCTTTTTCACCCGCACTTGTAAATAAAATAGTCTTGCCGTTCTGCCTTTGGAGTTCCTTGGAAATAATTTTATTCATTCGATTGAACTCAACAAAATTGTATGTTTTAATGCCTTTGTTTGGATTCATAGTTTATTGCTTTGATAGTAGGTAAAGTGTGGTAAATGCAGAAATGAGATACATGATATCTTTAAGAAAATCAATTGAACCCTTCCACGCTTTATATAACCAGGTTTGACGTTTTTCTGGCACATAAATTGTTTCTCCAGAACCGACATAGGGAATATCTTGGAAGTTTTTATCTTCAATATATTTCAGCAAGTTCACTACTTTTGTCCTATAGTTACCGTCTTTAAGTTTTTTTACTAAGAAAATATGTTCAAGATCAGCATTTGATGTTGTTCCACCTGCCGCTATTAAATTATCGAAAAGGTTACTTCCCTTGATGGGATCAACCATACTGGCATTACGTACAGCTCCTGCAATTCGGATCTTTTCTTTTGTGTCTGTTTCAAGTTTTTCTTGAGGAGGACTGTAATCACTAAGAGTACGCTTAATAGTACCCATTCGAGGAGTCATTGGTACAACAATTACATCTTTGGATTTAATCTGGGGAAGAATATTGTAATCAGTTGTTGTTAAGAACTGGAACATATCAATGGGAATTTTTTTCAATTCTGAAGATTTTAGTGTATAGGTTGTCCTATAAAGTTCTATTTCATTGAGTATTGTTCCATCTATCAACCCACCTGCAGCAACAAATGCACCTTGAATTCCAGCATTCTCGGGTAGCAAATACCATCCAGGTTCAATTACGTATCCTAGCACCTGGATGTATTTACGTTTTTCTTTGATCTGGACTTGAACCTCATCTTGACGACGAAGATACAATGGGAGACTAAAAAAGATTGATTTTTCTAATTCTCCAATTGTAAGTCCTTCTGCCTTGAAATTTCCTAATTTGGGAAGTGTAATGTATCCTTCAAAGTTAACTTCAAATGTCTGAAATTCTTCATCGTCAGGCAACTTAACAATTAATATATCCCCAGCGGTAATGTAGTATGTTTTTTCCTCTGCAGATAAATAATCAAGGTCACCCTCTTGGAATTGTAATGATTTGTATTCTTCTGCACTAATGGGTGGATTGAGTCTGTTGATATCAACTTCAAGTTTATCAGTACCCTTATCTTCCAATGCTGTATCAATTCCTTCTTTTGTGAGAGGAAGTTCAATTCCACCAGCATAGACTATGCTCGATGACAGTATGAAAAGCACAAGAAAAATACAATATTTTTTGGACATATATGAAACTCCACAAATATCTGGTCTTAGCAAAAAAAATTGTCAACTATATTAATAATAAATTATTATTTAATTAACTGAATATAAAAGGATTACAGAAATTAGATTTCACTTTCTTGACAGCTACGAAAGTATAATCGGTTTAAGTTCATGAATCTAAAAACGATAATGCAAAAAATTAAATTCAGATTATTGCTTATAAGCAAATCAATCTTTCAACCGCTTATATATACTCGAAGTGGAAAAAAAATAATAATTTTTATCATTGCTTGTCAAAGATCCGGAACTAGTATTATGATGAAGGTCTTCAAAAAAGATTTTCGTAGCAAGGTTTATGAAGATGAATTCAGTGCTGTTACCTCTGAGGATGAAAGAGATCATATACGATTCAATAATTTTGAATCTTTGGACAGGATATTTTTCAATGCGCATGCAAAAATAATTATAACGAAACCACTTGTTGAATTGCAGAATATTCTTACCTATTTCAAACATTTCAATGGATCGAAGGCAATCTGGATGTATAGATATTATAAGGATGTCGCTTACTCGAATATTACACATTTTGGAAGAGATAATGGTATAAAAAATTTACTACCAATTATAAAAAATGAGCAGTCAAATTGGAGATCGGAGAATCTGCCTTCAGACATCAGAAAAATAGTATTAGAAAACTTCGATGAAAAAATGAATCCTTATGATGCAGCAGCGTTATTCTGGTATGTAAGGAATTCCTTGTTTTTTAAATTGGGCTTGGATAAAAGAACCAATATTGTAATATGCAAATATGAGGATTTTGTACATTATCCCCGGGAAAACATGAGGAGGATTTATGATTTCATGGATCTGAAATATCCTGGAGATAAAATAGTTGATGAGGTCCATGTTAGAGCGCTAGGAAAGGGACGAGATTTACAATTATCAGAACCTATTTCATATCTATGTGAAAGTTTATATCAAAAAATGGAAAGATTTTACAATCAAAGCATCGGGAAGTTAAGATAAAAACTTATATATCTCTTGTTTCGCTTTTGTTTGTAGGTCTTTATACTGATCAATTAGTTTCTTAAGCCGGTGTTGATACTGGAGAGAGTTGGCATAAAGTTCACATAATAAATCTTCAATTTCATTTGACTCAATCTTGTCCGTACGGATGTTATATTTTTCCATTCCTACAGACATCATATAATCAAGGCATTTTGGTCTGTATTCTAACATAATTGCTGGTGTATAGGCACAGTGAGCCATAACTACAGCATGCAATTTCATTGCAATGATTGCATCGCAAGACCTTAGGAATGAAAGGGTTCTTTTTATTGACTTATATCCATAAAAAATCCGCAGAGGACATCCAATTCTTCTCGAGAGTGTTTCTATGATAGTTACATCTTTATCCCAAACGGGGAAAAGTGTTATGTCCCAGTTTTTTCTGATAAGTATTTTGATAAGGTTGCTCATCGTATCCAACAGTATGTCCTCACTTCCCCACATCTTTCCGCCCGAAGAACCTATATTAATTCCGAGAATTTTTTTCTTACTCTTGTCTGAGATCTCATTATCAGCCAAAGAAAGAGCTAAATCACCAATTATCTTGGCCCTTTTAAAACCTGCATCATCAAGGATTTTTTTCGAAAGAGGTCCTCTTACACTCACATATTCACATTTATCAAGATATTGAGTCCATTCAGAAATATCATTATTCCATCCGCTTACTGTATTCCAAAACATAGGATTTTTTACACCACTACAGAAAGTAAATTTTGGAGAATCAGGATAATTTTGCCAGGTCGATATAAAGTTCTTAAAAGATCCCGAACTATTGATCAATGTTCCGCCACCAAGAGCAATAGCCCGAAGTCTCTTTGGTCGTATTCTTTCTTCTATTCGAGGGAAATTGTTTATCATGCTATATGGGAAAATTGTGTAATATGAAAATAATTTTGTAAAACTTTGCAGCATGGCTTCATCACCAAGATTTCTGTGGCCAACCCAACCAATGTATCCAATAGAATTATTAAAATTTCCAAAAATTGTCTTCCAGTGAGAGGTTAGTAGTTTTAATAATTCAAGACGGTTTTGCAATATCATTATTTGACCACTGCTTTTATTATTTCTCGCTCTTTTTTATCAAAGAAGAACTTATAACTAATAAATATGAAGAAAAACGTTTGTAATAAAGCAATAACAAAAATTATTTTATATGAAGGCGTCAGGAACCATTTTACAGCAAGATAAAACAATGAAAGGATAACTGCTGGTTTAAGGATGTTTGTGAAGAAAGATGTATAATATTTCTTGAGATCCAAATCCAGAATCTTTGAGATATACATAGGTTGTACAATTAGTTTCATAACTAACATAGGAATTGTTGTTCCGAGGGCGACACCACTTATCCCGAACTTCTTAACAAATACTAAGCTTAGAATAATATTAAAAATTCCTTCTATGATATTGGAGTATGCCCAGAATTTAGTCTTGGATATTCCGAAAAGTACGGTCTTTGTCGGGAACTGCGCTAGAAAAATTATAGTAGAGATTGATATGATGAGAAGCACTGGATACGAGTCTGAATAAGTTGATCCCATCCATCTTAGAATAAAGTATTTTCCATAGAAAATAAAGGATAGACCAATGAATACGGAAACATATGAGGATAATTTGGTCATAAACATAAATTTATCTCTGATAGACTCATAATTACCAGCCCCATCTTCCTGACTTATGTAGGTTTGGAATATTCCTGTTGCATTAGCGAAAAACATTATGAAATACATTATTAATCTAAAACCAATATTATAATGAGTAACTGCAACTAATCCTATAAATGTTGTAATTACTATCGTGTCAACCTTGAATCTTAAAGTATCAGCAAGTTGAGCAATAAATGTGAAGAAAGAGAAGGAGAATAATGATTTGAACTTGGATTTATCAAAATATTTTAACTTGATTTTTATCTGAGGATATTTATAATGAACATAAACAACATGAAAGGCAGATACTAAAACATTTGTAATTAAATATATCCAGGCTATTATAACTAATCCTCCTCCACGACTAACAAAGATGAATATAAGAACATTTTTTAGAATTAAAGTAAGCATATTCGCCATTTTTGAAACAAAATAATTCATATGCGCATTCAATATAGCCCCAAATACACTCAATGGTGGTGAGAGTGCTGTATTTAGACCGAGAATCAATATTATTGTCTGAAATAATTTCAGATCCGAAGGCTTCTTTACGAATAATTCGGCTCCGGAAATCAATACGCATGTAAGCACCAGCATTGCAATGGAAACACCCAGATATATGAAAAATGATGTACTGGTGATCTTTGATAAACTATTATCATTCTTTTCACCGATTGCTTTGGCTAAATATCTTACCACTGCAGTACTGAATCCTAATCTCAGCAGTACATAGTAGTCTATAAAGGTCATGACAAGAATCCAAAGACCGTACGTTTTGTCTCCAAGATTGTGGATCAAGAAAGGCAACATGAAGAAACCAATCACAATCTGAATAACAACAGAAGTTGTGATAAGTATTGATCCGCGGAATAGTTTTATACCACGATTTTTTAGATTTGAATTCATCATAAACGGTTTTATTACTTCTTAATTAAAAGATTATTATCTTATCCATAAAAAGAAATGTTTAAAAAAAGTCTTAATTATTTGTAAATAAATCATAATAGAAAATGGAAAATATTTATAAGCGTTCCAATATTCTAACAAAGATTCACGTGTGTATCCTTTCCATGATAGACTTTTAGCCATTTCGTAATGAATTGCGCTAAGTATACGCCTTCTAAAAATATTAAACAATCTTTTTTGAGGATAATATTTATCTACAACATAATATCTTCCCTTAACCATCTTTTCCCGATTATGACTCATACTATTCGAGCAAATTCGAAATTTTACTAGAGGTTCATCAACATAATAAGCATTGAAATGCTTTGTAAAGCGTATCCAAAGATCTCTATCTTCAACACCGATTTTTGATAGATTAGTATCAAACAGTCCTACTTTTTTTAAACAAGTACTTCTTAATAAGACTGTAGATGTTTTTATTGAAGCCTTTCTTAATAGGAGATATTTGCTAATTTTACCATTAAGATATTTAGCTTTTGGTTTATCAATATATAAAATTTTACCATCTTCAGAAATTCTTATATCGTTTGAATGTACCAATCCTATATTTTTTTTTTTATCGAGGATACCTACTTGCATTTCAAGTTTCCTGGGAAGCCATTCGTCATCTGAGTCAAGGAAAGCAATGTAATCAGAATTTGAGTTATGTATACCTGTATTACGAGCAACAGAGACCCCTTGATTCTCCTGATATATATAAGTTATTTTTTCTTGATATCTTGTTAGGATTTGTTTCGTATTATCAGTGGAGCCATCATCAATTACAATTATTGAGAAGTTCTGATATGTTTGAGACAGAACACTATCAATTGCTTTTGATATGTATTTTTCATTATTATAAGTTGGTATAATAACGCTAATTTTATTTGCCATAATACTTCTTCAACATTCTTCTTATATTTATAGGTAATAAACAAACAAATATAAACTTTATTTTAAATGATTTCCAATTATATTTATATGCAGAAATAAAACTTTTTAGAGCCTTAAAATTATTTCCATTATCCAAATAATCATAACCAAAATTAATAAAAAATTCACTAAATCTTTTTTTTATTTTATTGACATTCTTATTATAGAAGCTTGGATTTTTTTTTATAAATCTGATAAGGGTTTGAATGTCAATAATTCGATTGAGTTCAAAGTTTTGTTTGCTTAGACTAGATAACCAGACTCTCCTAAAATATAATTTCTTTTTTACCACTCCAGCTCTGAAATTTTTAGCGAGTCTTAAAAAAAAATCAAAATCCTCTCCCACTTCGAGCGCTTCGTCGAAAAGTCCTGTTTTTTTCAAACAGATTCGCTTGAGAATTATTCCCGAAGTAATTAGAAAAAAATCCATGAAGAAATCTAATAAAATATCTCCTTCGACCAATTTGACTTTTCTTACATAATCCTTTATTATTTTCTCATTTTTATCAATAAAATAATTGTCACAATATACAAAACCAATATCAGGATTTTGGTTAAATACTTCGAGCTGTTTTTCGATCTTGTCGGGTAGCCAGATATCATCTGCATCTAAAAATGCGATATATTCGTTGGAAGATTTCTTGATTCCTGTATTACGGGCTGCGGCAGGTCCTTGTTGTTCCTGATAATAGTAACTGATTTTGTCAGGAAATTTTTTTAGGAATGCTTGGATTAATTCACTTGTATTATCATTTGAACCATCGTCTATTACGATTACTTGCAGATTTTTGTATGTCTGATTTAGCACGCTTTCTATTGCTTCTGCAATATAGATACAGTTATGTGTTGGTATTATTACATCAACAGCTCGCATAAAGATATTCAACAAATAAGTCCCCAAAATGTCAACATAAAACATAAAAATTAAAAAATTCTTTACAAAGCAAATGACAGAACAGAGATTATAAAAAACAAAATAAGTAAGGTGGTAACTTATGCCGGCAACATTTACATTACCTGATGGTGATACTATTTTAATACCTCAAATCAAAAGGATATCGAAAATCTATGCCTATAAGATGGATATGAATAGAGGTGTAGTAAAAAGAATTGAAGATCATAAACAACCGAAAAATGTTTCCGAGCTTGTCAGTATAGAAAGATATATAGATGTGATTGATAAAAGTGATGTTGCTTCAGATTTCTCCTACATTGGGTTTGATATTGTGTTGTTCGATAATGATGTGAAAAGAGTGTTTGATGATTTTTATCTTGAGCTGAAGCGAATGCAGGAACGGGAGGATTTTACCTACGAACTTGCTAGAGGTAAACTAAGGGATATTATTCGTACTATTGTAACAGTAAAAGAGGATCTTATTTCAGCAATTGAGGATTTTTATCAAACTCATGGGATTCAAAGATCCTGAATATAAACATTGATGAAGAAAATTATCCCTCGATTTTCATTGTTAATTATTCTGAGCTTCCTTTTATTAAACTCATTAGTATTAGCTCAGGATTTTAAGATTTTCTGGCAAAAACAATATGAGGATTTTGAATATTTTCATATCAATAGTATAATACCAACCTCAGATGATGGTTTTATTATTGTAGGGGTAGTACAAAAAACTGCTGAGGATTTTAATTGTTGGATGATGAAATTTAATCATATAGGGAGTTCAGAGTGGTATAATGAATTCGGTGGTCGATTAACAGATGAAATTCCGTATTCGTGTATACAATTAAAGGACAAAAGTTATGTAGTATCAGGAAAAATTAAGGATCGAAAGAAAGGCATTTCACGGGCTTGGTCTATTAAGGTAGATTCCCGTGGTATTTTATTGTGGGAAAAGACATTTCAAAAAGGTATAGACGATGCGCTTTTTTCTGTTTGCAATGCACATGATAATGGCTTAGTATTTGCCGGAAAACATAATGCTGATAAAGAACAAAAAGAGGATGCGTGGATTTTAGGTTGTGACGATAAGGGGAACATAATCTGGGAAACTACATACGGAGGTTTATATGATGATGGCTTATATTCTATTATTAAATCATCACAAGGATATATAAGTTGTGGAACAAGAATTGTTGATGTGGGCAATAATGCTGATTTCTGGATTTTGGAATTAGGCAGACATGGAGAATTTCACCGGGATAGGTCGTTCGGAGGAGATGGAAATGATATAGCTTTAGAAATATTCCCAATGGACGACGGAGGGTATTCCATATGGGGAAATATGCATAACTTTTCAACCAACAAGGTCGATTCATGGCTTGTGAAAATTAGCAACGAAGGATTTATTGAATGGGAGAGAACAATCGGGGGATTTGGCGCAGAGATTGCCTCATCGGTGATAGAAACAAAGGATGATGGCTTTATGATTGCTGGTGAATCAGTTTTTTCCAATGAATATAATAGTAATTTTTGGATTCTGAAACTCGATAGTCAGGGAGAAATAGAATTTGATAATGAGTTTATAGGTCCCGGAAAAAAAGTACTTGGTGGAGTTATTCAGGTAATGGATGGTTCCTACATTTTTGCTGGTTTCAATGAACAGGAATTATCTATGAGAAGAAATATATTTCTCGTAAAATTTAAAGAGATCTTGAATGCACAGGATAGTCTTTATTCAAAAATATCAGATTATGTAACATCTGATTATGTTGGGGGGATGTTCCTGCCGATTCGTAGAAAACGGCTAAAACATTTTGAACCAATAATATATTTCACTGATCCTAATAAAATTATTGCTGAAAAAGAAAAAATAACGCCGAATACATTTATTTACAGAAATAGATATTTTCAAGAGACATTACAGTTTCAGGTTGAAACTAATACAAAAACATTAAGAGAATTTAATAAGGAGGGTGTACATGCTGAAGAGCCCGTTATTAAATATTATGGGAGATACGGTGCCCTTTTTGATAGATCAAGAATAAGATATATTGATAAATTTATTAATAGATTTACACCGGCCTTACGTCCAAGATGGCAACCAAGATTTGAAGAAAGATTTACCCCTTTTAAAGAAAAATATGAGTTAGAACCAAAGGAAGATATACGGGAGCCAACTCACATTCCAGGTAGATTTTCATGGAAAAGCGCTGATCTGTTTTCTAAAAGCCCTTTTCAGAAAAGGGGAAGTTATTTCACCTTTGAACAGATAAAAAAACCCAAGCAACAAATAAGTTTATCTGGCTACAAGATCACAACTCCGGTTCTTGTTCCCATGATCTTTCTCTGGTTGCTAATTTTGGCTGCTATTGTGGTTAAAATATTATTTTCTTTGCGTAAGTAGTATCCCAGAAAATTCCATAAGGGATTTTTTAATTAAGATTTTATGCTATTCTATTTAAATTTACTTTTTTTCATGTTTTATTTCAGGAGTTACAATTTTATGACAAGAAATTGGCTAGAATTTATT
>Ga0136651_10000332_pt1 | contig 25360 bp, 23 predicted proteins | sample Mar14236cmmetaG_FD_94867 | JGI IMG/M metagenome (GOLD analysis project Ga0136651, IMG submission 94867) | Marine hydrothermal vent microbial communities from Guaymas Basin, Gulf of California to study Microbial Dark Matter (Phase II) - Marker... ... | reverse complement strand
TTGTCTGATATCATTGAGGATTTTGTCTATGGCATCTAGTCCTGCCTCATCAACAAAGACTGCTGTGCCTATTACCCATTTCCATTCTGAAAATAATCTGACATGAGCCAGTTGCAGTACGTCTTCTTCTAGCCCCTTTTCGGTTTGTTTGGGCCAGAGGTAGTCTATAAAACCTTTGCCGTGTGTTTCACACAGTTCGACGGATGCAACAAACAGATTTTGTTTTTTGCCGTTGGCCGTGTTGTATTTGGGATCATCTAAAACTTGTCCATCAAGTGAGGCCTGAGTTGGGTGCATGATCATTTTGGGCGGTAAAGCGGTGTCGATGATCCAAACGTAGCCGTCGCCATTGTCATAGCGAAGCTGTTTTATTTCCTGCATGGCTTGTGTTTGGGCATCTTCAAGCTTCAAATCGCCGTTTTTAACGGCTTCTGCTTTGGATTTCAGCAGAGTTTCAGCAACGTCAATGATGTTGAGCAAACGACGACCATAGTATTTTTCTAAGAATTTTTTATCCCTCGAATCGTTGTAATGGCTGTCTATTATGGCGTATGCCATATCGACATAGTTTTTGAGAGCGTGTTTTATTCTCTCAACTTCTTGTTGATGGAATTGGTTAATCTCTTCATCACTGCTTTCGGTGATATGATGAATGGTGAATGTGAGTACAATGATTAACGCCATGACGAAACAAAACAGAACGAGTAAAGCTGTTTTGATGGTGGTATTCATTGTGAAGTGGCTCCTTTTTAATTAATGGGTGGGTATTTTTGATTTTCGATTTTCGATTATCAAAGTACGACGATGGTGGGCAACAACGTTGCCCACCCTACAAAAAATTAACTTAATGCCATTGCGGTTCCACCTAGGCGATTTTTTTTGCCTGAAAGGGGTACTTGGGGAAACCAAATGACAATCCGTTAAAATGTCCAGATTGTAATGCTTAATATGCTGCCCAAAATGAGCGGCCAAAAGAGTAGTTTGGGTATTAATCCTTTTTGATAGTTGATAATAATCATGTCTTTGTGGCTATGGAAGAGAAAGTAACTTATAGCAACGCCTAATATAGAAAAATACATGACGATGTAATAATAGTCAACGTAACTTAAGCTAGAAACGATGATGCTTTTCCTGATAGCCATTTGTGCAAAGAGGTTCCCAAAAAATAAGGCGATTAATGGGGCAATCACGTTGGCAAAGCGGTTGACTTTTCCTAAAAGTAATAGGAGTGCGAACAGTAATCCAACGACGACTAACACTGGTAGCATACTGATGATAAGGGGCTTGAGGAAGTCTCTTTGCATCAATACGGTGAAATACAGGTTAGACTGTTCTTTTTCCGCTTTGTCAGTCTGTTCTATTCTGTAGTTAAAAAAGCTACGGGTTAGGTGCCAGTCTTCTAAAACGAAATCGGGTTGAATACCGGGTAGCAAACGGGGATTGATCTCTTTGTAATCCTCTAAATCGGGTAGCAATTGGACGTTTTGCTCTGCCGCTTGGTGATGTTGTATCAGTATATTCATTTCTCTTTTGTCAAGAGGGTAGTTTGAGTCATCAATGGTTTGAGGTAGGGTGGCCTCAAAATGCCAGTGATGAATCTCTGTCTGCTTGTCGCGAGAAATTTCATTCATTTTGAATGATGTGGCTTCTGGCAAGGTGAAACCAGGAGTGATTCCCTGATGACTCTCGTACTTTTGCCAAATTTGGCCTGTGATAGACACTTGATCTTTTCTCGAAAAGGCTATGGTGTCAATTGTCACCTTGGTTGGAATGTAGATCGTTTGTGTTTGATATAATGACGGTTTTTTAGCATGGGATGCGAGAAAGTGATGCAAGCTGGCTTTATCAAGCATGATAACACGATCAGCTTGCTTACCCAATGGGGTTGTCGTTGTATAGTAAACAAAGATTATCTCCATTAATAAGAGTATAGCCGTTATCACCGTTACGATCCAAAGACGATGCGTTTCTCCTTTGTAAGCCTGAAACAGTATCGCGAAAAAAAAGACCATAAAAATCATGAGCCAGAGACTGATTCTGATGAGTTTCGGTGTCAAATGGGTTTGATCGAATAGCTCGTCTTCATAAATGACGGTACACATTAGCCACCCCGTTGCCAAAATAGGCTGGTAGAGGAGCCAAGCCGATTGTTTTGTCACTTTGTCGACATACTCTATCATGCCGCTATCACTATTAATAGCGTGCTGACTCAGTTGCTTCAATATTTGATCATCCCGATTTTCCGCTAGATTAAATAGGGTTTGACGATTTTTAACATATTTTTCAATAGGATGGTTCATAAAAACACCGTCCTTGGAAAGGATAAATCTATAACCCGTTTGACCTAAATTTTGGGTGCTTATGCCGGCCGTGATATCTTTCAAAGCGTATTCTACGAATACCACACATTTTGGAATGTTATACTGCTGGTTTGCAAAACGATAAAAACAGGGAACGGTGAAGCTTTCAAGCTGTTCCGTTATTTCCGCTGAATTTTGGCGATTGATGTAATCAGCTGAAAGTCGTCGACTTTGTGGATCATTAACGTAGGGAATGTAGGCGACGCCAATTCCAAACAGCAGAGGCGTTTTTCCCATCGTTTTTTTGAGTCGAGCTTTGATCAGAGATCGGTGTAATTTTCCTGTACTGATATCTGCCGCAATATTACTCGCTATAGACAAAAACAGATTGAGTGTTTTGTCTACTTGCTGTATAGCGGCTTGCGTTTCTTGCTTTACCCCGTTTTTAGCCGTTTGTATCTGATGGTTTTTTTTCTGTTCATAATCATACAGCAGAAATAAAACCAGTAATAGGCTGGTACTGCAAAGGAGCAATAATATTTGAAATGCCCGTTTTTGCCACAGAGTCAATAGCGCACCTTGCCCACCCTCTGAATTGAATTCGTGCTTTCTCATGTTTGTCTATAGCGTTATGTCAAAAAATAATGTGGGCTGCTCGCTGCGCCTTGATTAAATGCTCACAACACATCGCTTGCCCACTTGCCGTTTTGTATAAAATAGTTAATGGTATCAAAAAATTGATCTTGATGTCTATTTAATAAACCATTTAAGCTTAGCACCTATCAGTTTTGTTTTTCACGCAAAAGTCATTGAAAAGCGAGTACAAGGGATGACGGGCCGATAAACGAATAAACCCAATAATATCAATGATTTATTAGTTTATCCCCGTCATCCGTTGTACTATTTTTTAGAAACTGATAGGTGGTAAAACCATTTAAGGGATGCTAGGATTTTGAATTTTTAAAGTGGCTTGAAAATAAAATGACGTTCATTTATCAATCAAAACGGGAAATCGCTAAAGCGATGAATACAAAACTTAATAAAACTTAATTATTTTAATCCTTTGTGTAAAGGGACAAAATTAACAGGGCCTAATAAATATTGCTCATACTGGGTACGAGTACGAATAATTTGAAGGAGTATTTGTTCATTTTTTTGACCCACTGGAATGATTAAACACCCGCCTAGCGCCAATTGCTCTAACAAAGCCTCTGGCACGTTTAGGGGGGCGGCGGTGACGATAATCCCTTGATAGGGGGCCTGTTCGGCCCAGCCCCAATGGCCATCACTATGTTGTAATTGTACATTATTCAGGCCTAAAAAATTCAAACGATCACGGGCTTTATCAGATAAAGTTTTAATTCGCTCTACGCTATACACTTTGCCTACCAATTGGGCCAAAATAGCGGTTTGATAACCACAACCGGTGCCCACTTCTAATACATTATCTAATTTCCCTTGATTTAATAAGGCTTCTGTCATACGTGCCACAATATAAGGTTGTGAAATAGTTTGACCGTATCCAATAGGCAAAGGGTAATTAGCATAGGCGTGGCTAGACAACGCTTCATCAATAAATAAATGCCGAGGCGTTGTACGCATGATGTCTAAAACCTTGGCGTTAACAATGCCTTGTGTACGCAATTCTTCAATTAAACGCTCACTAGGGGATTTTGAAGAGTGACGTAAATTTTGACGTGAAAATCCAAATGCCTCCAACTCCCTTTTTTCGTACTTAAACAAATTGTCTGTAGCCATAATGATTTAAGGGTTTATTGTCAATATATTGAAAGTACAACGGATGATTTGAGGGCGAACATTTGAGCCCTGTCATAACTCAATGCGAATTAAGAGTTGAAATCGTTATCAATAATACAAATTATGAAGTCAAAAGTGAAAAATGAACCCTTTTTGAACTCGGTTTGATAACCTATTGATTATTGAGGAGTCCATTTAACATCATTCGTATTGGCCCTTGTGTTATCATGATAAGTATGAACGGTTGAACTTATAACGGACTGAATTTCTGCATAGTATATATCATGGCTTTACTGAAAATATTACACTTTCCTGATCCGAGACTGCGTACTCAAGCTAAACCAGTCCAAAAAGTCGATAAAGCGATACAATCATTGGTTGCTAATCTGTTTGAAACGATGTATCAGGTGCCGGGCGTTGGATTGGCAGCCACGCAAGTCAATATTCATAAACAGATTATTGTGATTGATATCTCAGAAGAGAGAAATCAACCTTTGTGTCTCATTAATCCCAAAATCTTAGCCTCTGAGGGTACACAACGTACAGAAGAAGGGTGTTTATCTGTACCCGATATATTTGAGAAGATAGAACGTTCTGAACGTATCACGGTACAAGCACTGAATGAAAAGGGAGAAAGCCTTACGCTAACGGCTAACGAGATTTTGTCGGTTTGTATTCAACATGAAATAGATCATCTCAAAGGTAAATTGTTTGTAGACTATTTATCATCCCTTAAGCGGCAACGCATCAGTAAAAAATTGCTGAATAAACAGCGTAAAGCGGCATAATATCAATGATTCAATGCTCACCTCTCGAAGTTTCACAGGGCGAACACGCAAGGGCAGCCCCTACAAACACAATGTAGGGGCGAACCTGCCGCCCCCTTGGTGTGAAATTATTTTTTTGAACCTCTATTATTTTTTTCAAACACTTTGTCAAATCACAACCGCAAAACTTCAAAACGACAGGCTGTTACTGATATAAACTATAAATAAATTCTAATGAGCAAAAAACGTATTATTTTTGCTGGTACACCAGAGTTTGCGGTGCCCAGTTTGCGTACACTTTTGAACTCTAAACACACCGTTTGTGCGGTTTATACGCAACCGGATCGCAAAGCAGGGCGTGGGCGTAAATTGCAAGCCAGCCCTGTCAAATTAGTTGCCTTAGAATCAGGCATTGATATCTATCAGCCAATGAGTTTGAAAGAGGCCGAAACGCAAGCACAATTACAAGAGTTACAGGCTGACTTGATGGTTGTCGTGGCTTATGGGCTATTGTTACCCAAAGTTGTTTTGAAAACGCCGCGCTTAGGCTGCATTAATGTACATGCCTCTTTATTACCACGCTGGCGTGGAGCGGCACCGATTCAACGCGCTTTAATGGCAGGTGACACGGAAACGGGCATCACTTTGATGCAAATGGATATCGGCCTTGATAAGGGCCCGATGTTGAAAACAGAACATTGTGATATATTGCCAAATGATACGGGGCAAACTTTACATGATCGTCTTGCAGAATTAGGCGCGCAAGTTTTAGCGAATACAATAGATGAACTTGAAAATTTACCCGCAACGCCACAAGATAACAGCCGAAAAACGTATGCTAAGAAATTGGAAAAGGCAGAGGCACAATTAGATTGGAATAATCCTGCAATTGTTTTGGAGCGCAAAATACGCGCATTTAATCCTTGGCCGGTTGCTACGGCCAACTTATTCAATCAAACCTTACGCTTATGGGCCGCTCAAACCTTGCCATCACCAACAACAACAGGGCAAATAGGCAATGTGATACGTTGTCAGCGTGATGGCATTGATATTGCCACGGCCGATGGCATTTTGCGTTTATTGAAAGTTCAAAGGGCCGGCGGAAAACCCCTTTCGGTTGGCGAGTTTCTCAATGCACATCCCGAATTGATTTTTGATTAACGATATTAAACCTGACAGGCGAAAGAAAACCTGTCAGGTTTGGTTCAAATATTTATTTAATTATTAAACCTGACAGGCGAAAGAAAACCTGTCAGGTTTGGTTGACAAGTCTGTATTAAAAAACACCCAAAGGAAACCATCATGGACGCTCGCAGCGTGGCTACTCAAATATTAACAGATGTCATTGGACATAAACGTTCCTTATCAGACAGTCTCGATACTCAACTCGACAGTTTAAAGGATGGGCGTGATCGTGCTTTGGCACAAGCCTTGTGTTATGGCGTATTACGTTGGTTACCGCGTTTACAAACACTGTTGCGATGTTTGCTTCGTAAACCGCTTAACGCGCAAGATTCTGATATCCACGTTTTACTCCTTATCGGTTTGTATCAACACCTGTATTTACGCATTCCGCCCCATGCCGCCACAGCGGCAACTGTAGAAGTCACGCGCCGACTTAAAAAACCTTGGGCAACCCCTTTAGTCAATGCCATCTTACGCAATTTTCAACGCCAACGGAATGTGTTATTGGATCAAGTCGATAAGCAGATTAACGCCAAACTGGCCCATCCCCCTTGGTTATTGGAACGCTTACAAGCTGATTGGCCCTCGTTCTGGGAAACAATAGTAGAAGCCAATAACACACAGCCGCCTTTAACTTTACGGGTTAATACGCGCTGTTTATCGCGTGATGCTTACCTAGAACTTCTGCAAGAAGCTCAGATTGCAGCAACCCCGACAGCTTATACCGAAGCTGGACTGACTTTAGTAACACAAGGAAAGGATGAAATCATCAATCCAACCCTAGCCAATTCCTCCCAACAAGGGGAGCTAACAGAAGGCGGGAAGCTTGCCAACAACTTATTGGAGACGAATACGTCTCCTTTTAATCAAAAAAACGATCAAGAAAACAATCAAGAAAAAAAGAACCGTATTTTTAATCTACCCGGATTTACCCAAGGGTGGATTTCAGTACAAGATGGTGCCGCGCAATTGGCAGCATCATTATTAGATGTACCGGCTGGCGCACGAGTATTAGATGCCTGTGCCGCCCCGGGCGGGAAAACAGCACACCTATTAGAACGCTATGAAATAGAAACACTACTCGCTTTAGACAATAAACCTGAACGTGTGGAAAAATTGGCAAACACTTTGCAACGTTTACAATTATCCGCTCAAGTGCGCTGTGCAGACGTGAGTCAGCCCGACACTTGGTGGGATGGTCACCCTTTTGAACGAATATTACTTGATGTGCCCTGCTCAGGTAGCGGTATTATTCGCCGTCATCCCGATATCAAATATTTACGCAAACCAAAAGATATCAAAACGCTGGCGGCGCAGCAGAAGCGTTTACTTGAAGCATTGTGGCCCCTACTTAAACCGGGAGGGCAATTACTTTATGTGACTTGCTCCGTTTTTGCAGAAGAAAATCACTTACAAATAAAAAGATTTTTAGATGTCAACAAAGACGCACAAGAAATCAAGTTGGCAGTAAACTGGGGTCACGCACTGCCCAATGGACGGCAAATCTTACCCGGTGAGGATAACCTTGATGGTTTTTATTATGCGTGCCTTTCTAAAAAAATTTAACTGGCGTGTACTAACAGGAATAGGCTTGTTCTGGTTATCTCAAGTGACTTATGCTGAATTATCAATACATTATGCCAAAACACGCTTAGTTGATGAAGTCTATGTATTGGATGCCCAAATCAGTTACGACTTGACAGAGGTGACTCGCGATGCCCTACAAAATGGAATATCACTGACTTTAGTGCTCACAATGGTGATTGAGCGTGATCGTTGGTATTTATGGAACGAAGAAATTGCAACACTTAAACAACGTTATCAAGTCAAATATTACACGCTCAGTGATCAATACGTTGTCGAATACCTGAATACCGGCATAGAAGAAACGTTTGGTAGTTTAAATGCCGCTTTAATTCGCCTTGGGCAACTCGACAGTTTTCCCTTATTGGATCAACACTTAACCCAACCTGATAAGCGTTACTGGGTTTATTTACAAACCCATTTAGATATTGAATCTTTACCTGTTCCCTTGCGTCCGATAGCTTATCTTTCCTCACAATGGCGTTTAAGTAGCAATTGGTATTTATGTCCATTAGAACCGTAACACTGAAAAGAGTACTCAAGATCAGCATAACAGCCGTCTTATTTGTCGGCCTGTTAGCCTCCTTATTGATGATTGTTGATGCACTCAATTCAGAACGCTTTGAGCATCTGTACTCAAGCCTATTAATTATCAATGCCATGGCACTATTAGCCTTATTGGCATTGATAGCCCTGAATTTACATCGCCTGTTCCATCAAGTCCAAAAAAAGCGTGTAGGCGCAAAACTAACAGTGCGTTTATTCACTTTATTAGTCATCTTATCTAGCGCACCCGTTATTATTGTCTATTATTTTTCTTTAGAATTTTTAGATCAACGCCTAGATAATTGGTTTGAGGGCAATATTGAGCAAGCACTGACTCATGCCCTTGATTTAAGTCGTGCCGCGCTCAATACACATTTGCGTGAAGCTTTGACAAAAGTTGAAACCGTTGCACAAGACATCGCTTGGGAAAGCAATGAACTAATCGCTTCACAAATGGACGAATTACGTCATCTCAGCGAAGCTTCTGAATTAGCATTATTAACACCAACTGGACATCTTATTGCCTATAACAGTCTTAACACAGAACAGTCTTTACCTCATCAACCCAGTAAAAGTGTGTTATTACACCTCGAAAAATCTAATCATTACATTAAACTCGAACAGAAAACCGAGCAAAATTTACACATTCGGGTGGTGCTTAAACTCACCAACACTAAACAGACACGTTTGCTACAGGCATGGTTTCCCATACCTGAACGTATTCGAGCATTAGCCGAAAGTGTAGAAATGGCTTTTGTCAACTACAAGAAAAAAACGTATTTACGGCAACCCCTGAAATTAAGTTTCACCCTCGTTTTATCATTAGTCTTACTGCTAACGCTTTTCAGCGCGGTATGGATAGCCTTTTTTGCAGCCCGTCGTTTTGTTGCCCCATTAGATCACTTAGCAGAAGGCACTTGGGCAGTCGCCCACGGTAATTATGATAAAAAATTACCCGTTAAACACCTAGATGAACTCGGCTTTTTAGTGCAATCATTTAATGAAATGACTCGCAATATTGCACAAGCACGCGATGAAGTTAAAGAAAGCCAAAAAATGGCTGACAAGCAACGTGCTTACCTAGAAGCCGTACTCGAACGCTTATCTTCAGGTGTCATTTCGCTAGATTATAAACAACGCTTACGCACAGCGAATCCCGCCGCCAATCAGATTCTCGGTTTACCTTTAAGCGATTTATTAGGGCAAAACTTAACACAACTGCAAAACAATTATTCTACATTACAACCTTTCTGTCGTTCCATCCATGCTTATTTACTCAAGCATGTGCAAGATTGGCGCGAAGAAATAACCTTATTTGGTGCTAATGGGCGTAAAATACTGATTTGTCGGGGAACACAATTACAACGAACCGCGGTAGAAGGACAACCTGAAGGCTATGTCATCGTCTTTGACGATGTGACCACTTTAATTCAGGCACAGCGAGATGCCGCTTGGAGTGAAGTAGCTCGTCGTTTAGCGCACGAAATCAAAAATCCGCTCACACCCATTCAACTCTCCACAGAACGTTTACGGCAGAAATGTTTACCTAAATTACCCGAGAAAGAAGCCGAGACTTTAGATCGCATGACGCATACCATTATTCAACAAGTCGATGCGATCAAAAGCATGGTGAATGTCTTTTCAGACTACGCCAAAATTCCCGCTATACACAAAGAACCGTTAAATATCAATCAACTCATCAAAGAAGTCTTAGACTTATACCATCATGTCAACATACCGCTTCACACCGATTTGGATAAAAAGATTCCAGAGATAGAAGCAGATCGTGGCCGTTTACGGCAAGTCTTACACAATATCATCAAAAATGCCCTAGAGGCTAAATCGACAGAGAATGCGATCACAATCACCTCCCGCTACTTAACAGAATCGTGTTTTGAGTGTGTAGAATTACGTTTTTCTGATAAAGGGCCAGGTATTCCAGAAGCACTGCTTGAAAAGATTTTTGAACCTTATGTCACAACAAAAACGAAAGGCACAGGATTAGGTTTAGCCATAGTCAAAAAAATTATTGATGAACATCATGGAGCCGTATGGATAGAACAAGATCAAGGCACCCATGTTGTTATTCGTCTACCCGTCAAAAGCAGTGGGGGTTGTCATTAAATGCCCCGTTATTAAATTCAAAAAGGCTTGCGCGGGGGATTATCCAGACGGAAGCCTTGGTAGGGGCAATCCCTTGTGATTGCGTAGGGGCAATCCCTTGTGGTTGCCCTGGTTTATAGCCAAAAAGCAATAGTAATATGATTAACTCTTTGAAAATTAAAAATTTTACAGAATTTGAACAAGCGCATTTTGACTTTTCTGACGGACTGAATGTCATCATTGGAGACAATTCCACTGGTAAAAGTCATCTGTTAAAACTGGTTTACGCTATAGCGTCTGTTTGGCATGAAGCAAAGGCAGAACAAAACGACATACCCGGACACATTTCTTCTGGTGGCAGTGACAGTTGGTGGCAACGTCGCCTTGCCGAAAAATTGGTCAAGGTATTTAAGCCTGATAAATTAGGCCATTTACATCGTTTTGGACAAGAAACCGAAACCGAAATAGAAGCCACCCTTTCAAGTGCCACCGAAAGCGAAGGCTGTACTCTAAAATTTCAGTTTTCTGAAACGAGCAAGACTGAAGTCTTGCTCATACAAAAGCCTATTTTTTTTCCAAGCGCGATGCCTCTGTTTTTGCCCGAAAAAGAAGTCTTATCGTGGTATCCTGGTTTCACCGGATTTTATAAAAAACATAGGCTGGCGATTGAAGAAACTTACTATGATCTTTGTGAAGCACTCAGTTATCCTTTATTGGAAAACCCTGATCAAATCCTAATTGAGCCACTAGAAAAAATTATAGGGGGGCAAGTGAAATTAGAATTAGATCGCTTTTATATTCATTATCCAGAACAAGGCAACCGAGAAATCTCCTTAATTGCAGAGGGATTACGTAAACTCGCTATGTTGACTTATCTCATAGCGAATGACTCCCTAAAAACAGGCACTATACTATTTTGGGATGAACCTGAAACCAATTTGAATCCAAGAATAATGAAACAAGTTGCTGATTTTCTTTTGAAATTTGTCAAAAATGGTGTCCAAATCATTTTAACGACACATTACCTATTCTTGATGAAAGAACTGTCACTACAAGTGAATCATTCAAAAGGTTCAAAAGGAAATATTCCCGCTAAATTTTTTAGTCTTGCTCAAGGAAAAGATGAACTTAACCACGTCAAAGTCGAATCTGGAGAAGTCTTACCAGACTTGCAAACGATTGTGGCATTAGATGAAGAATTAGCCTTTTTTGATCGTGAACAAGCCGCTTTTTATGCTACTAAAGGAAGCAAATAATGACCATTTTAGAGGAAGATAGCGGCACAAAACAGTTATGTTTTGAGTTTTCCAATCAATGGCGCGTTTGTAATTATGATGATGACTTTGAGGGCTTTTATCGTCAAAATATCCAAAAATGTCAGGGCGTTGGCGCAGTCGATTTTATCGCCACTGATGGTGAAAATCTTCTTTGGATAGAAGTTAAAAACTTTCGTGGATTTGCTGAGGAAACTCAACCTTACTTGTTATCAGAAGAACCAGAAGGCGTGATCAATTGTCGTGATTCCTGTAAAAGCCTTAAAAAAGAAATCAAGATAATTCGTCGAAAACCTTATTTAGCTGACTGGGTAGCACAAAAAATACGTGATACTTTCTTTGGATTCGCTGTAGGCCTTCACCAAGATGATACCTATTTAAAGCCTTATATTGATGATTTTAAACGGGGTATGCCAATAAACATTGTATTGTTCTTACATCAAGATGAAGAATTAGATGAGCCCGAAAAATTTAAAGATATGGCTCCAAAGTTAAAAACGAGAATTGAACAACAACTCAGGTGTCTCAATGTGAATGTTCGAGTTGAAAATTCATTAACACTACCTGAAAACGCTGGTTGGAAGCTGTGTCCATCCATAAACGCCAATTCCTAACGACGTGTCATAAAAAGACTTTATGGCCATTTTTAAAACAATTCTCTGAAAAATTATAAAATAGCAAAATCATTACGATTTTAAAATATTCTCATTTTGACGGGTTTAACGAGTTAAACAATCCAAAAAGGGTTGAATGTGAATAGGTTTTCAGGCAATATAGTTTTTCATTTTGTGAACACGTAGATTCGCGTCATCATAGGCATCTGTAAGAATAGAACGCAGATTTGACTGATTATCCTGATTTACGCTGATAAAAAATCAGTGTGAATCAGCCCGATCAGGCCATAATCAGCGTTCTATCTTTTGCTACCACCGCCGACAACAAGGTATTTTCATAACAATGACCGCACATATATTAATAGTTGACGATGAACCAGACATTCGTTATCTCTTCAAAGAAATTTTAGAAGACGAAGGATTCACTGTTAGCCTGGCACAAAACGGCAATACTGCCCGACAAATGCGATGTGAACAGCGTTTCGATCTCATCATACTCGATATCTGGATGCCTGATATTGACGGCATATCTCTACTCAAAGAATGGCATGATGGCGGATTATTAATAGACAGTTCTGTCATTATGATATCAGGACATGGCACAGTAGAAACGGCCGTCGAAGCTACCCGTTTAGGGGCTTATGACTTTATTGAAAAACCCTTATCTATTTCCAAACTGCTCATTACCATAAAACGCGCCTTAGAAATGGCCTCATTGCAGCGAGAAAACTATGGTTTACGCAAACATGCAGTATTACTCATAGAACCATTAGGACATAGCAGCATCATGGCGGCCCTACGCGAACAGGTTAAACGCATAAACCAACATAATACCGCCGTCTTGATTCGCGGCGACTCAGGCAGTGGCCGCACCTTATTTGCACGCTACATTCACCAGCACAGCCAACGCCATCAAGGCCCATTTGTATCCGTGCAAGTTGCCGGTATCAGTGCTGAAAATCAAGCACTTGAACTCTTTGGCCTCCACGGCAATCACACATTATCCCGTCTTGAACAAGCGAATGGTGGCACATTGTTTATCAAAGACATTGCCGATCTGGACGATACAGTACAAGCGCGATTATTAAGCAGTTTAGAAAACCAATCCTTTTTACGCACTGGTGGAATTGAACCCATTTCCCTCAATGTTCGCATCATTGCCGCAACCGCTTATGAACTCGAAACTGCAATCACAATGGGGCGTTTACGGGAAGATTTATATTACTACTTAAACGTTATCCCACTTCACATCCCGCCCTTGCGCGAACATTGTGAAGATGTGCCAGAGTTACTCGAATTTTATGTCAATTTATTTGTCAACCAAGACAATTTACCCTATCGCCGTTTCACGGTAGCCGCACAAAATCGACTCCGCAATTACCCTTGGCAAGGCAATATACGCGAATTAAAAAACCTAGTACAACGCCTCTTGATTTTAGGTGATCACCATAACATTGATATTGACGAAATTGAACCCATCCTCAACCAGCCTCCCGCTCAAACTGAGCATGCCTCAATTTACAACTTACCCTTGCGAGAAGCCAGAGAACAATTTGAAAAAAACTACTTAGAACACCAATTACAAGAAGCCGGTGGCAATGTCAGCAAAGTCGCCTCACGAGTAGGGTTAGAACGGACTCATTTATACCGTAAACTACGCGCCCTTGAGATTGATCCCAAACAAATCAAAAAATAAACTCAATTTCACAGTTTGTCGTTGTTTTTGTTCCAAATTTGTTTTACGTTTGTTTTGAGTGCAAAATTTATTTTGCGTTTGTGTTCCAAATTTATTTTGCGTTTGTTTGGAGTGCAAAATTTATTTTGCGTTTGTGTTCCAAATTTATTTTGCGTTTGTGTTCCAAATTTATTTTGCGTTTTTCGTTCAAGGTGTACGTCATGAGATCGGGAAACGCTATAATCCTTTTTATCAATCATGTAAGGTGGGCAAGCTATTTTTGTTTGTTGCCCTGATAAATAAAATGAAAATTATTATTTTAGGTGCCGGCAAAGTCGGTAGTTCTCTTGCCAGTAATCTGGTTAATGAAGCCAATGATATCACTGTTGTCGATCACGATAGCGTTTTATTACACAATTTGCAGGAACATTTGGATTTACGCACTGTCACGGGAAAAGGTTCTCATCCCTACGTCTTATTGCAAGCCGGAGCGGAAGATGCTGATATGTTGGTAGCCGTTACCAATAGCGATGAAACCAACATGGTGGCCTGTCAAATTGCTCACACCGTTTTTCATACGCCCACCAAAATAGCCCGTGTACGAGAAAGCGATTATCTCAATCACCCAGAAATTTTTGACCGCTTAGCCGTTGATGTGCATATCAGTCCAGAGCAATTAGTGACAGATTATATTCAACGGCTTATCAACTATCCTGATGCACTACAGGTATTGGATTTTGCAAAAGGCAGAGTACAATTAGTCGCCGTAAAAGCCTTTTACGGCGGGCCCTTAGTAGGACACGCCTTACGAGCCTTTCATGATTACTTACCAGACGTTGAAACCCGTGTCGCGGCCATGTTTCGGCGCGGTAAAGCCATTATTCCAGAAGGGGATACCGTAATTGAAGTCGATGATGAAATCTTTTTTGTTGCGGCCACTGAAAACATTAGCACCGTGATGGCTGCACTACGTGAACTGGATCGCCCCTGTAAACGCATCATGATTGCAGGAGGCGGCAAGATTGGAACCCGTTTAGCAAAAGGACTAGAAAAACAATACCATATCAAATTAATTGAACACAACATCGCCCGTACAGAAGAGATTTCTGAAATTTTAGATAAAACCATCGTTTTACAAGGAGACGCGGCCGATGAAGAACTCTTGCGTGAAGAAAATATTGATGAAACGGATATTTTTTGCGCGGTAACTGACGATGATCAAATTAATATACTGTCAGCCATGTTAGCCAAACGGATGGGCGCTAGAAAAGTCATGGCCTTAATTAATCGCCCTGCTTATGTCGATTTAGTCGAAAGCAGCACCATTGATATTGCCATTTCACCCCAACAAGCCACCATTGGCACCTTACTAGCTCATGTTCGACGCGGAGATGTCGTCGTCGTACATTCCCTACGGCGTGGCGCGGCAGAAGCCATAGAAGCCATAGCGCATGGTGATAAACGCTCCTCTAAAGTGGTAGGCCGTCGAATTGATCAAATCAAACTCCCCCCCGATACCACCATTGATGCCATAGTGCGCGGCGAACAAGTTCTGATGGCACACCATGATACCGTTATAGAATCAGACGATCATGTGATTTTATTTTTACTGGATAAAAAACGCATTGGCGCGATAGAAAAATTATTTCAAGTGGGCCTCATGTTTTTTTAAATTGGTACTATAATAATTAAGAGCAACCACAAGGGATTGCCTCTACTAAAAACGTTATTTTGTAGGGTGGGTAACGTGGTTGTCCAATTTATTTTGCCTTGATGGAGTATTTATTTTGCCTTGATGCAAAATTTATTTTGCTTTCAGCACGATTGATAATGAGCTTTATCCGGTTATTGAATTTAGCTTTTCACGAGCTCAATATGTGACAGCGTCAATTGAATTGGCGACAAATGCTTTTAAAAAGCATCTATATGGCACTTAAATGTAGGGTGGGTAACGGGTTTTTGTTGCCCACCATTTCCCAGTAGGGGGCCGGTAACGGGTTTTTAAAGCCCACCATCCTCATTAAAAAATAAATGATCACGCAAAATCGCATCAAGACGCTAAGATACAGCCAACAGCTTTCAGCCGTTGTCTGAAAGCTTAAGTCAGGTGGTGGTGACTAAATACAAAAAATTTTCGAGTGGGCAAAAGCGCAAATTATAACTGACGTTCACAGACACTCAGTCTGAAACATGAGAAACCATATAATCGACAGCGGATTTGATATCGTCATCCGGTAACCACATTTGCCCGCCTTTTGGAGGCATTGCCCCCAATCCATTCAAAGCACTGGCAAATAAAACGTCCATTCCCTTCGCTATTCGAGGTGCCCACTGTTCCTTATTTCCAAATAGGGGTGCCCCAGCAATACCCTGTGCATGGCATACAAAACAGGCGGAATTGTAGATTTGTTTACCCTTAGCCATATCAAGATCAGGGGAATCAGAACGGGCAGTTGTTCCAAACAGCATCAATGATGCACCTAAAATAGCCGTTATCAATTTAATCAATCTCATTTTCAGATTCCTATCAAAAAAAAAAGTGAAACTATTTATATGAACATCTATATATAAGGTGGGACAGCTTGGTGGGCAACAAAAAGACATTACCCACCCTACAACGTTTTAAGCCCGATGCGGTGTGAATTCCTGACGGCTTAGTCTTTCGTTATGCATCTACCCCCATCTGGACTCATTCCGCATCCCGCAGAGCGACAACCATAATAGCAGGCAGCCTTATGACCGCCTTCAGTATAACAATCGTGCTTCTTACCATCATCACAATTCCAACCATAAGCCACGCCGTTCACAAAATCACAGCTTGTGCAAGACCAACCTGCTTTTAGGCCCGAATCGGCGCGAATCCCTGACTGCTTAGTGTTTTGGTTACTTAATTTCATGAGGAATGTTTCCTTTTTGAAAATCAGTGGGTTGAAGTTTGAGTTTCAAAACCCGAATCACATTCATTGATGCTACTAGAATATGAGGGGGGTAGATAGACGGGTTTGAACAGAACCATTTTGTCTAACCCATCAAAAATATCAAAGTCTTAGAAAATGAGAATTGTTCATTGAGCATTGATATACACAATTGCCAATTACTAATTACCCATATTCTATTTTGATATGATCAATTAAAAAATCGCCGCGCATTATACACCAAATTTTGACATGATCTATAGATGTTCGGAAAAATAATTTGAGGGCGAACACGTAGGTTCGCCCCTACGCCCTGTGAAATCACGATCCCGCAAATAATTGCGTGTTCGCCCTCACTTTTGCCGCAACCAAATAATGAATTTAATCAATAATCCTGCCAAAATCGCGGCGCTAATGCTAAAGCCCACTGAAACCCCAAAATTTTGCCAACTACTGGTTTCAGTGAGTATAGGCAATTGCCCGGTAAGAGAGGCGACAATCGCGCCACTGGCTAAACCGGTTCCCCAAATCGCGGCCGTATTCACTAAATCACGATCCCGCGTTTCCTCTCGAATGGCTACGCTGGCGCGGATATAACCGATCATATTTTCTAATCGCCTCAATTTGGGGCTAAAACCCTCATAATCTTTTTGAACTTGTAAACAATACTTTTCTTGAGCGAGAGACTGAAATTTTGTCAAGACTGTCAATCCACTGGCAGATTTTTCGGCTAATCTCGCTAACCGTTTTTGATAATTGCCTAAATTGATTTCAATCGTGTGAATTTGATCATTGAGTTCATCTAAACGTGTCGCATAATCAGATAAAATATGCCAAGCCTCATTTAAAGTCGTTTGTAATTGTTCGCTTCCCAATTTCTGGGCATTCGTGCTATCACGCAATTTTTGTTCACAGGCTTGAATCTGTACTGCCCCTTGCTTCAATTTGTGAGCGACAGTGCGACTTTGATTGTATGCCCACGTTATTTTATGCCGATACCACAATAAACTCATCCAATCAGAATAAAATTCAGTTTCTCGATCTAAAGCGTTTTTATCCGCATAAAATGTAATGATAACATGGTGTTTGCCTTCAACTTGCGCCGGTGAATGATATCCCCAAAATTCAAAAATCACCCCACCTAAAAAATCACTTTGGCCGATTTGATTTTCATCAGCGTCGGCATCAGGCATTAACGTTTTATAAATCTTTGTCGCTAATTCGGCACTTTGTTCTAAATAATCTAACTGTGCCGAAAAAACCCACGTTTCTCCCAGCGTGCCTTTCTGATTGCCAACACAATCAGCCACTAATTTTTGCAAGGTATTAAGCCAAGTTAAATCGCTTGTTTCCTGATCCTCAGCGAATGAACAGTTTAACAATAATCCATAGCTATCATTGAAGCGCACCGGATAATAATAACCATCATGCTTTGGAAAATCGGGAACAGGTGATAATTGAATCACTCTGTCTTTGCCCAGTAATTCAAGATATTCTGTTTCAAATAATCCATTATCTGACTGATCAAATAACGCATTATCAAAACGAGCCGGTAATTTTCTTTTGAAATCAGCGCGATTTTGTTCGATGTCGGCCTCGTTTTGTCCCAAACCGGCACGCAAATCATACAGAAACAAATTTAAAGTCGGATAACCCAGCATGGTTAATCATTTCCTACAGGTTGAGGTGATTTAGGCTTTTCAGTCAGTGGTTGCAACAGTTTTTGGGCCATCTCAGCCGGCTTATCACTTTGCAAAATCACCACAGCAGTATTGGTAATTTCAATCGTCTCTTTATCAGGATTGCCAGGCAAACCACTACGAGGTATTGCGGGTTGAGGGTATTGATTCAGCACATCTTGACTCGGTAACAAGGCCAAAAGTGCTTGCGGCGTTTTGCTTTCTAATTGCGTTTTGCAGTGAGTCCACATTTGTTCTAATTTGGGATGCGTACTTAAAATATCATCCACTTTTTCTTGTACCGCCTCCCAATCAAGTGGTTGGCATTTCAACTCAGTCGCCAACTTTTTGAAAGCGAAATCTTGTACATTTTCCGTGAGTATTGCATATAAAAAAGCGAGTAAAGTCGTCGAATTCATAATATTTATCTCGTTATGCCATAATTGATGTTATGCTATTTCAGAACATTATTTTCAAAACAAAAATTAATTAATAATGCTTAATTGACAAAATGTCGGTACTTAATTATAAATACCGATATAATGTCACTTCAACAAATCAAATTTATGTCTCAAAAATACAGTTTAATTAAATCTCTTGCCAAAAAAAAAGGCATTCTTCGTCCGCGTGATTTGAGTGAGTATAATATTCATCGAGAATATCTTACTCGACTTTGTGAACTTGGACAACTTGAAAAAATAGGCAGAGGACTTTACACCTTGCCAAATTTAGAAATTGATGAAAATTTAAGTCTTGCCCAAGTCAGTAAAAGTATCCCAAATAGTACCATCAGTCTGTTATCGGCTTTACGTTTTCACAATCTAACAACCCAATTACCTTTTGAAGTTTGGATAGCCATTCCCAATAAAGCACATCAGCCTTCGCTGACAGAAATATCCATAAGAGTTGTGCGTTTTTCAGGTAAGGCATTGTCTGAGGGCATTGATGAACATCTGATTTTGGGTGTGAAAGTACCCATTTATAATCCTGCTAAGACAATAGCTGATTGTTTTAAATATCGTTATAAGATTGGAATTGATGTGGCACTTGAAGCACTGAGAGAAGGCTGGCAAAATGACTATTATACCTTAGATGACTTATGGTATTACAGCAAAATATGTCGTGTGACTAATGTTATCAAACCTTACTTGGAATCTTTGGTATGAAAAAATCATGATTGTAACGGATTTTTGGGTAAGGGCAAACACGCAGGTTTGCCCCTACGATATTTGGCACATTTTATAAACGTACCGGCATTCTTTGGAAACTAGGAGGAGAATATGAGTCATATTTGGCAATTACAAGAAGCCCAAATCCATTTAGGCGATCTGATAAAAGAGGCTGAAAAACATGGGGCACAACTGATTAATTATCAAGGAAAAGCGAAAGCGGTTGTGCTTTCCATTGCCAGTTATCGAAAATTGCTGAAACCTAAAAACACTTTAGTCGAATTTTTTCAACACTCACCGCTCGTCGGTATCTCATTAGATATAGATAGAGATCAAGATACGGGTAGGGAGATTAATTTGGAATGAATGCTTGACTTGATACTTGTTTGATTTAGGGGAATGGTGGGCAACAAAAACCCGTTACCCACCCTACGATTGACGCTGATTTTAAAATCAGCGCGAATCATGATAATCAGTGCAATCTGCGTTCTATTTCTTTATATTTCTTTATTAATAAAACATAACGAGGAATCCTCATGTCTCGCGACGCACTTGTCGTTGGTATTAATTTATATACCGATTTAAACGAACTAAAAAAGCCCGCTAACGATGCTGAAGCGATTGCCCAATTACTTGAAACGCAAGGCGATTTTCGCGTCAAGCGTTTGCCTTGTATTGAACAGGCCGGTCAATTATGTATTGACAATACTGGGGCCGTCAGCTTTGAAGCATTACAACAAGCGATTGTTCAGCTGTTTAATCCAGAGACGGATAAAACAGATCATTTACCAGAGACGGCCTTGTTATTTTTTGCGGGGCATGGCTTGCGAAAAGTGGATGGCGGTATTGCAGAAGGTTATTTAGCCACGAGTGATGCCAAGCCTAACCGTTATCATTGGGGATTATCATTACACTGGTTGCAACGATTATTACAAAAAAGTCAGATTAAACAACAAATTGTCTGCTTAGATTGTTGTTTTAGTGGCGAGTTTAATTTTGAGGAGGCTGATCCAGGTGAGAGAGGCTCTGGGTATGGACGGTGTTTTATTGCGGCATCGCGTGACTATGAAGAGGCTTATGAAAGTGCATCTAGCCGGCATGGCGTATTGACTGAGGTATTGTTGCGGGGGCTGGCTGTTGATGGCACGGTGGATAATTATGCCCTCACTGATTTTATTCAGCAAAATTTAAAGCAATCGGTACAAAAACCCGTCACCCACAATTCGGGTAGTCGTATTGTGTTGACGCATCAGCCGGTTGAAATGACGAGGGCTAAACTCAGTGGTGTTTGTCCGTATAAGGGATTGCGATTTTTTGAGGAAGCCGATGCCCAGTATTTTTATGGACGGGATAATTTAACGGATGTCTTAATTGAAAAAGTCCGAGTGGGGCATTTTTTAGCCGTGCTTGGCGTGTCTGGCAGTGGTAAATCATCGGTGGTGCGGGCAGGCTTGCTACATCAGTTAAAACTTGGGCAAAAATTGGGGGAAAGTCGTCAATGGCGTATTTGCAAACCGTTTACGCCGACTGAAAAGGATCAAACCCCATTGGAAAACTTGGCGCGGGTTTTAGTGCCAGAGGATTTACCGGATGCAACGTGGCTGAAAGAATTAGACAATGTCAGCTATTTATTACAAAAAGGAGCGGTTGGTTTCAAGCAATGGCTGGATAAAATTGAGGCTCCGCGTGTGGTGTTAGTCGTTGATCAATTTGAAGAACTGTTTACTCGTTGTGAACTCACTGAGCGACAGCCATTTTTGGAGTGTGTGTTAGGGTGTTTGCCGCCACCAGAAGCACCCGTGTCTAAGCTTTGTGTCGTGATAACGATGCGAGCGGATTTTTTGGGTAAATGTGCCGAACAGGCCTATGCCGGCTTAACGGGTTATATTGATGCCCATCAAGTGACAGTCAGGCCCATGAGTGAAACGGAATTAAAGGCTGCCATTAGTGAGCCTGCTAAAAAAGTGGGTTTAGACATTGAGGCCGAGTTAATCACGGCCATGCTCAAAGAGGTAGAAGGCCCTGCGAGTTTACCCTTGTTGGAATATACGCTGACAGAGTTGTGGCAACATCATCAGTTGAATTGTTTGACTTTGGCAGAGTATATGCGTTTAGGGGGTGTGCAGGGCACTTTGCAGAAAAGTGCGGATACAGCGTATGAGGCTTTAACCGCAGCAGAGCAATCCGTCGCGCAGTGGATATTTTTAGCGTTGACGCAGTTAGGGGAAGGCACGGAAGATACTCGTAGGCAAGTCTTAAAAAAGGATTTGGTTACCACGCAACATTCGGCAACCTTAATAGATAAGGTGTTGGATAAGTTGGCGACAGCACGGTTAGTCGTTGTGGATGCGTTGGGGAGTAGAGGCGATAAACAATCGTTAGTGACAGTGATAGATGTTGCTCATGAGACTTTGATTCGGCATTGGGGTAAGTTGCGTAGATGGTTGAGTGAAAGTCGGAGTGCTTTAAGCATACAACGCGAAATTGAAGCCGCCGCTCAGGATTGGGAAGTACATGAAAAATATAAAGATTATTTTTTACAAGGTCCGAAATTGGGTATGGCTGAGGACTATGTTAATCATTATGCTGATAAAGTGCCATTATCGAATTTGGCTCAAGAGTTTGTCCAAGCAAGTCAAATAGAACGTGATCGCTCCATTAAAGAAGAAGAAAACACACAACGAAAATTAAAAAGCGCTCAAAAGTTATTGGCTACTAACAAAGAACTTGAAAATGCTAACAAAAAACTTCGGAGACAATCAATAGCATTGAAATTGTCATTGATAATTCTGATAGGTGCTGGAATTTTGGGATGGTGGCAATGGGGAATGGCAGAACAACGAGGTGAAATAACAGAACTCAGATATAAAGGCCTGTTACTAGAAAGAGCAGAACAACATCAGCCTGCCTTAAATTACTATCAAAAAGCCCTGAAAATTTCTCAGAAGATCAATGATTATAAAGCACAAGCCAGCAATCTTTCTGATTGTGGGACGATGTGCTTGATTCTCAAGAAACCAGAACAAGCGTTGGACTATTTTAAACAGGCTCTGAACATTCGTGAACAACTGGGTGATAGCGAAGATGTCAAGTTTGAAAACAATAATATTGTTTTAGCGTATGGTAAACTCGGAGAAGTTGAAAAGGCTTTGGAGTTATACGAACAAATCACTGGACTGGAAGGAAAAGGAAGAAGACAATTCGTTGGTTTTATAGAGCGTTTAAATTGTTCGAGTGATGCTTTTGAATTATTGTCTGGTGACACTGTAGTCAAATCACTGTTTCCTGGTAGGCCTCTTTATCACGCTGATCAATTGAAGGTAACAAAAGAGAATTGTCGTATAAATTTGATTATAAATGGACAAATGCAGACTATTAACAAAGATAATTCTCCTTATATAGTTGATGAAAAAGGATATCCTTCTTCCGGAAATAGCATATCGGAATGGTTTGGCAATTTATGGATAGCACAAGAGTATGGCAGAATAATTTTTGCAGTTACTCGATAGAAAATCAAAAAAATTTAACCAACCTACTGTCTTACCGTTTTTGCGCGCAAAAACTTTTGCGTGAAAAGTCATTGAAAAGCGAGTACAACGAAACTTCGTTCTGGAACGCCTATGACGGGCGATAAACTAATAACTCATTGATATTATTTGGTTTATTCGTTTATCCACGTCATCCGTTGTACTAGATTTTAAAAAAACGGATAGGTGCTAAGGATTGGCAGGATTATTTTTATTCGTATTAGGGTTCTTATTCACTAGGAAATAATAAAATGGAAAGCAATATTTCGACTCATCAATTATTACCTGCGTTACAAGTCTTACCACGAGCCGATAAGCTACGCATTGTTTTGTTTTTGATTTCACAAATGGCCCAAGAAGAAGGCATAGAGCCGTCATTCTTCACCCAAAATTATCTGGATTGGAAACGTTATGATGCCTCTAGTGCGGCGAATACGCTGTTAAAAATGTTAGCGGAAGATAAACACAATCAGGAACTGAAACATGATTCATGCTGAACGATTTGCCTATCGTCAAATTTCAGATGGTTTTGGTGGCATCAATTTTTTTCCCTATCTACCACTCACTTTAAGCTATAGGAATCATAGCATAGAAACATCAGGGTTGTTAGACACAGGCGCGAGTGTCAACGTGATGCCTTACCAAATCGGCTTACAACTGGGTGCCAGATGGGAACAACAAAACACGTCAGTACAATTAGCGGGAAATTTAGCCAATTTACCCGCTTACGGGCTGCTTATCACAGCAAGTGTTGCTCAATTTCCACCTGTACGCTTGGCTTTTGCTTGGACACGGGCGGAAAATGTACCTTTGATTTTAGGACAAGTCAATTTTTTCATCGAATTTGATGTGTGTTTTTTTAGAACACAAAAATCTTTTGAAATCCATCCTAAACAGGACATCTAATTTGTAATAGGAATCAGCAAAATGAATTTTGCACTTCAATTGAGGAAATCGTCAAATGGCAAATGTAGCCAAATACCAAACCCATATTGAAAATTTGCTCAAGGAATATAGTCACTATAAACCGTCGTATGGTGATATGGAGACGGAACTGGTTTTTGATCGGGAACATAATCACTATATGCTAGTCAATGTTGGCTGGCATGATGATGAACGAGTCAGTGGTTGTGTCTTACACCTTGATATCAAAGGTAATAAAATCTGGGTACAGCAAGATGGAACTGAAGAAGGTATCGCTAATGAATTAGTCACGAAAGGTGTTCCCAAAGAAGATATTGTGTTGGCTTATCATGCGCCGTACATGAGAAAACATACGGGGTTTGCGGTGGGTTAAGCGTTCGGTTTTGAACAGGATTAGCTAGAGGGATGGTGGGTTCGCTCAGTGATAGGATATGAGCTATGAACGAGAATCTTGGCACTAAGCGATCCCACCCTACGAGACTTATGGGAAAAATATAAACGATAAAAATCAAGCATTAATGAAACTATATCGCTATGTTGGCCCTAATGATTTGCGCGAACTGGTTTCTTCTGAAAATTGTGGAACACCGATTCAAAGGCGAGAAGATATTTTGAATTGGCTAAAATCAAATCGTTCAAAAATACCCTATTATGATGATGTGATGACAACTTTTATTATTAATACGGATGGCCTTTTATGTCTTGCTGATAGGCATAGTGAACATTTAGTTTGTGCTTTCGGTGGCGCGGTTTTGTCGGCAGGAGAAATGAGGTTTTTGATGACAGGGGATCAAGTTGAAGTGATTGAGGTGACGAATCAATCCACGGGTTATTGCCCTGAACCGGAATCATGGCCAACTGTTGCTCAAGCACTTGATCAATTAGGCCTTTCTCATCCTAATGGCTTTTCGCATGAATTTGTATTTCGGCGTTGTCTGAATTGTCAAGCCATTAATATTATTAAAGAAAAATGGTTTTTTTGTGCCATCTGCACTTCTCCATTGAGTCAATTTTGGAATTTGGATGAAATCACACTTGTCTAAACATGAGGTTATAACCTTTGTACAGGACAAAAAATTTATTTTGCGGGTTGGAGTGCAAAATTTATTTTGCGGGTTGGAGTGCAAAATTTATTTTGCGGGTTGGGTTGGAGTGAATGTTATTTTGCGGGTAGCAGATCAATATGGTGGGCAACATAAACACGTTACCCACCCTACAGGAAAATGGTGGGCAACATAAACACGTTACCCACCCTACAGGGAAATGGTGGGCAACATAAACACGTTACCCACCCTACAGGGAAATGGTGGGCAACATAAACACGTTACCCACCCTACAGG
>Ga0136651_10000330_pt1 | contig 25450 bp, 23 predicted proteins | sample Mar14236cmmetaG_FD_94867 | JGI IMG/M metagenome (GOLD analysis project Ga0136651, IMG submission 94867) | Marine hydrothermal vent microbial communities from Guaymas Basin, Gulf of California to study Microbial Dark Matter (Phase II) - Marker... ... | reverse complement strand
CGACCCCCGCTGGCGGGGCTATGAAGTGCCACCGGCCAGCAACGCTAACTATGCCTGGGTGCTGAACATGGTTTCCAAACTTTCCGAAAACGGCACGGCCGGTTTTCTGCTGGCCAACGGTGCCCTTTCGGGTGGCGGTGACGAATACAAGATCCGGAGAAAACTCATCGAAAACAAGCTGGTGGACACCATCCTTATCCTGCCGCAAAATATGTTTTATACAACAAATATCAGTGTAACGCTGTGGATACTCAATAAAAACAAAAGGGAACGGACGTTTAAAACCAATGGGATCACCAAGCACTACCGCAACCGGGAAGATGAAATCCTGTTCATGGATTTGCGGGAGATCGGCGAGCCGTTCGAAAAAAAATACATCCAGTTCAGCGAACAACAGATAAAGGATATTGCCGGAACTTATCACGCATGGCGTGACCTGAACGGCGATTACAAAGATATTCCCGAATACTGTTATTCTGCCCGCCTGGACGAAGTGCGTAAAAAAGATTACTCTTTGGTGCCCAGCAAATACATCGAGTTTGTGAACCGCGACGAAAACGTGGATTACGATGAGAAGATGAACACGCTGCGGGCTGAAATAGCCGAACTGCTGAAAGAAGAGGAGAAATCGAAAAAAGAACTGTTGCAGGTTTTCAAGGAGCTGGGCTATGAGATCGAATTATAAACGGTTGGGCGATTTCATCCGCTTGGTGGATAAGCGGAACAGAGATTCAAGAGTACAAGAACTTTTAGGAATAAACATTGATAAATATTTTATGCCTTCTGTTGCCAATGTTGTTGGAACAGATTTAAGTAAATATAAAGTTGTTAAACCAAATCAATTTGCCTGTAACAGAATGCATGTTGGCAGAGATTACAGATTACCTGTTGCATTATCGAGATTCGATCATAATATTATAGTTTCGCCTGCCTATGATGTTTTTGAAATCATTGATACGGCTCAACTATTACCTGATTATTTAATGATGTGGTTTTCCCGGCCTGAATTTGACAGAAATTCATGGTTTTACACAGATACTGATGTTAGGGGAAAACTGGGTTGGGATTCTTTCTGTGAAATGCAACTCCCCGTTCCAACCATCGAGCGGCAAAAAGAAATCGTGGCTGAATACAACACCGTAGTCAACCGCATCAAACTCAACGAGCAACTGAACCAAAAGCTGGAAGAAACCGCACAGGCGATTTACAAGCGGTGGTTTGTGGATTTTGAATTTCCCGATAAAGAAGGCAAACCTTACAAAACAAACGGCGGCAAAATGGTTTGGAATGAGGAATTGGAGAAGGAAGTGCCGGAGGGGTGGGAGGTAATACCAATAAAGGATTTTACGATTGACATGAAAAATGGAGGCACTCCAGATCGAGGAGTTGAAAAGTATTGGAGTTCTCCAGATATTCCCTGGATAAAAACGGGAGAAATAGAAAACAATATATTGATTGAGGCAGAAGAGTATATATCAACAGATGGTTTTAAAAATAGTTCAGCAAAGATGTTTCCAAAAGATACTGTTCTTGTTGCATTGTACGGTGTAACAGCAGGGCAGGTGGCTTATTTGAAATTTAATGCCACAACAAATCAAGCATGTTGCGGAATGATTTGTAAAAATGAGAACCATTCATCATATTTGTATTACTATTTAATTGTTAACCAAGATGAAATTGCAAATATGGCTATCGGAGGAGCACAAAACAATTTGAGCAAAACCATGATAGAAGAATTGCCAATTTTAAAACCGGATAATAATATTTTGGGTTCACCTTCTTTTAAAACTATTATTGGTAAGAGAGAGAAAATTACAAGGGAAAATCAAAGTTTAAATAGTGTAAAAAATTTGCTGCTCTCAAAAATGGCGAAAGGATAACCATCAAATAACAACCGAATGACCGGTAAATACCGAAATAAATACCGCATCCAGTCGGCCCGTCTGCCCGGTTACGATTACACCCGTGCCGGGTTATATTTCATTACGATTTGCACCCAGAACCGCGAACATTATTTCGGTGAGGTCGTTGACGGGAAAATGCATTTGTCGAATGTGGGTGTTTTGGCCGACGTGTTGTGGCACGAAATAAAGAACCATGCGAAGAATGTGGAATTACACGCATTTACGGTGATGCCGAACCATATTCACGGGATATTGGAAATTATGGACAAACCGGATGATGATGATGATGATGTAGAGGCGTTGCATGCAACGCCTCTACATCATCACGTATCGTCACCGGATCGTCACAACCCGCCGTCGGAAAAAAATGAACAAATGGCCGAAATATCCCCCAAACCGGGTTCGTTGTCGCGCATTGTGGGTTCGTATAAATCGGCCGTGTCAAAACACGCACACCGGTTGGGATACGAATTTGCATGGCAATCACGTTTTTACGACCACATCATACGCAATGAAAATGATTATGTCCGCATCTCTGAATATATTGTCAATAACCCGCAAAAATGGGTGGACGATAAATTCAATGGAGACAAACAATAATGAACACCGTCGTTTATAACCGGATGGTTTTCCCGGCACGGGAACAGGAAAATTTCGGAAAGACTTCGGAAAGGTTTTGGAAAGAACCGGGGAATAAATACATCAAAATATGTCGCAAATATTGACTACATTTGCGACAAATATTACTAATATATATGGATTTAAATATTGAACTACAGGTGTTAACAAAAATGAAGAAAGCGAAGGGGGGCACGCTGTTTTTTGTGGAGGATTTTCTTCGTTTTGGAAATGCAAAGGCTGTAGCCAAAGCATTGGAACGACTTGTGCAAAAAGGGGAGATTACACGTGTTGCCAGGGGCATGTATGCCCGGTTGGAAACAGATCCGGTTATCGGCCCTGTAATGCCCGGCCTGGAAAGTATTGCCAGGGCTATTGCCAAACGTGATAAGGCACGAATTGTACCTACCGGTGTGATGGCCATGCACCTGTTGGGCTTGTCAACGCAAATCCCTATGAATATTGTTTACCTTACAGATGGTGCAGCCCGTAAAATTAAGATTGGACAAGGAAGTATCGTTTTTAAGAAATCCACACCCAAAAACCTGGCGGCCATCGGCAAGATCAGCTCTTTGGTTATTCAGGCCCTTAAGGCCATTGGTAAGGATAATCTTACGCCGGAGCAAAAAGAAATTGTCATCAGGCAATTGCAAAAGGAGGAAATTTCGCGCCTGGAACACGATATGCGCCTGGCTCCCGAATGGATTAGAAAGATCATGCGTGAAGCAATAAAACAGAGAACCAAATGAAAGTCTTTTATCAACTGCCCGATGAAACCAAAGAAAGAATATTCCGGCAGACGGGAACTGAAAGAGGAATACCTGCTTTTGCCGTAGAAAAAGACTGGTGGGTGGTTCAGACACTCCGTATCATTTTTAGTATGGATATGGCAAAACACCTTGTTTTTAAAGGGGGGACGTCATTAAGTAAGGCGTGGAACCTGATCAGCCGGTTTTCAGAAGATATTGATATTGCACTTGATAAGGCTGCATTAGGTATAGAGGATGTAAGGACAAAAAAGCAAGTCAAGACATTAAGAAATAAATCCAAAAAATTCATTAAGGAAGAATTTCTTCCTGAACTAAAAGAAGAATTTACGAAAGCCGGTTTTGATGAGGTTGAAATCAAAATACCCGAAGGTCTGGAAAATGATCCTTTATCCATTGAAATATATTATCCTTATGTAACACAATACTCGAAATACATCAATCCCAGAATTTTGGTTGAAATTGGAAGCAGATCATTGAAAGAACCCTTTGTTGAGAGACCCATTTCTACTTATGTAAGCGAACAGTTTCCCGAACAGGATTTTGCCGATGAACCCATTAATATAGCTGTTACTTCTCCGGAAAAAACATTCCTCGAAAAAATATTCCTGTTGCATGAGGAATTTCAAAAGGAAGAGGTCAGGACAAACCGGCTTACCCGACACTTTTATGACATAGAGAAGATAATGGATACAGATTATGCCGAAGCTGCTTTATCTGATCCTAAACTGTACCAAACAATTGTTCAACACAGGAAATTGTTGTTTTCTATAAATTCGGTAGATTACAATTTACATCAACCTCAGACAATAAATCTCATCCCTCCTGACAAACTTTTAAAAGATTGGGAAAACGATTATAAAAAATTGAATGAAAGTATGGTGTATGGAGATATACTTCCCTGGGAAGAGTTATTAGGCAGGATCAGAGAATTAATGGGCAGGATTAATAAACTGGAATTCAGAATCGAAATTGAATAATGTGCTAATGAAATTTACCGAAGAAAAACTGGAACAGGCTTTTATTGAACTTCTTGGTGAGGAGCAGATACCCTATGTTTCAGGACGGGATATTCCACGCAACACTTCCGAAGTGCTGCTGAAAGAAGACCTGAAAGCATTTTTACTGGAGCAATACAAAACGGAAGGGCTGACCGTTTCGGAAGCGGACATCATTATCCGGAAACTGGAGAGCTTGTCGTCGTCCGATTTGTACGAAAGCAACAAACGGTTTATGAAATGGCTGTCAGACGGCTTTGCGTTCAAACGGGAAGACCGCAGCCAAAAAGACCTGTGGATATACCTGATAGATTATTCGGACAGGGATAATAACACCTACAAGATTGTTAACCAGCTTGAGATTGACGGTTACGAAAAGCGCATTCCCGACGGGATTTTATATATCAACGGGCTGCCGCTGGTGGTTATCGAGTTTAAAAGCGCCATCCGTGAAAATGCGACCATTCACAACGCCTATATCCAGTTAACTGTCCGGTACAAAAGAGATATTCCGGAATTATTCAAATACAATGCTTTTTGTGTGATCAGCGACGGTGTCAACAACAAAGCCGGTTCCTTCTTTGCCCCTTACGAATTCTTTTATGCCTGGCGCAGGATTGAAGGGCAGGATAACGAAGCGGACGGTATTGATTCGTTGTACACACTCATACAGGGCATGTTTAACCGGTACCGCTTACGTGACATCATCCGTAACTTTATTTTTCTACCCGACAGTTCCAAAAAAGACGAAAAGATCGTTTGCCGTTACCCGCAATATTATGCGGCTGTTAAACTGTATCGCAACATCATCAAACACCAGCGGCCCGGAGGTGATGGAAAAGGAGGTACTTATTTCGGAGCTACCGGCAGCGGAAAGAGTTTTACCATGCTCTTCCTTACCCGCCTCCTCATGAAAAGTGCCCATTTCTCCAGCCCGACCATTGTGCTGATTACTGACAGGAATGATCTGGATGACCAGTTATCCACGCAATTTACCAATGCCAAAGGTTTTATCGGTGATGAAACAGTTGTTAGCGTGGAAAGCCGGAAGGAATTAAGGGAGCTGCTCCGGGGCAGGAACAGCGGAGGCGTGTTTTTAACCACCATTCATAAATTTACCGAAGATACTGAATTGCTTACCGGGCGAAACAATGTAATCTGTATTTCGGACGAGGCGCACCGTAGCCAGACTAATCTGGATCAGAAGATAAAGGTAACTGAAAAAGGGGTGGTCAAATCATACGGTTTTGCCAAATACCTGCACGATTCGTTACCCAATGCCACGTATGTCGGTTTCACCGGTACGCCCATTGATGCCACGCTGGACGTATTCGGCAAAGTCATTGATGCTTACACCATGACCGAATCGGTTAAAGATGAAATAACCGTCAGGATAGTTTATGAAGGGCGGGCGGCAAAAGTAATTCTCGACAACAGCAAGCTGAAAGAAATTGAAGAATACTATGAGAAATGTGCCGAAGAAGGAACAAATGAATATCAGATAGAAGAAAGTAAACGAGCTACGGCCACCATGAACGCTATTATCGGTGATCCCGACCGGCTGAAAGCCGTTGCCGAAGACTTTGTAAAGCATTATGAAACCCGTGTGCAGGAAGGCGCTACAATTATCGGGAAAGCTATGTTTGTATGCAGTAGCCGGCCCATTGCTTACAATTTGTACAAAGAAATCATTGCCTTACGCCCGGAATGGGCGGAAGTGAAAACAAGTGATGAAGGTGTTGAACTGACAGAGCAGGAGCGAAAGGAAATCAAACCGATGGAACGGATCAAGCTGATTATGACCCGTGGCAAAGATGATCCGAAAGAGATGTACGACCTGCTGGGGACAAAAGAATACAGGAAAGAACTGGACAGGCAGTTTAAAAATGTCAAATCCAATTTCAAGATCGCCATTGTAGTGGATATGTGGCTGACCGGATTTGATGTACCGTTCCTTGATACCATGTATATTGACAAACCCATTCAGCGCCATAACCTGATTCAGACCATCTCAAGGGTCAATAGAAAAGTTGAAGGCAAGGAGAAAGGGCTGGTAGTGGATTACATTGGTATAAAAAAACAAATGAACAAGGCCCTGAAGCAGTACTCAAGAGTGGACGGGGAAAATATTGAAGACGTTGCCGGATCCATTGTAGCCGTTAAAGACCAACTGGATTTGCTGGCAAAATTGTTCCATAAGTTTGACAGTTCGTTATACTTTACCGGAACGTCTGTACAACAACTGGAAACCCTGAATAAGGCAGCGGAATACGTGCAGTTAACAAAAAAGATGGAAACCCGTTTCATGGGATTGGTAAAACGGCTTAAATCAGCTTATGATATTGCCTGTGGAAGTGAAGAGTTTTCACAGAGTGAGCGGGATCATATCCATTTTTATCTGGCTGTTCGTTCTATTGTTTTTAAACTAACCAAAGGCGATGCGCCCGATACGGCACAAATGAACGCCAAAGTGAACGAGATGATCAAAGAAGCCCTGAAAAGTGATGGGGTGGAAGAAATCTTTAAAATGGGAAAAGAAGAAAGCAGGATTGACATCTTTGATGAAGACTATCTGGCCAAAATTGAAAAGATAAAACTGCCCAATACAAGGATAAAACTCTTACAACAACTGTTGGCCAAAGCAATTGATGATCTGAAAAAAGTAAACAAGGTTAAAGGAATAGATTTTTCCAAAAGGTTTAAGGAGCTGGTTGATAGTTATAACGAAAGAAAAGAATATGATGTCTTGCAGAGTGAAGTGCTTGAAGACTTTACAGATGAGATAATTGATTTGTACCACAGTCTCAAGAAAGAAAAAGAATCCTTTAAAGAGATGGGGATTAATTTTGAGGAAAAAGCATTTTACGATATCCTGAAATCCATCGCCCATAAATATGATTTCGAGTATCCCGAAGACAAACTCATTTACCTGGCCAAAGAAGTCAAGAAGATTGTGGATGATAAAACAAAATACACTGACTGGAATCATCGGGAAGACATCAAAGCCGAACTAAAAGTCGATCTGATTATCCTATTGGCCGAAAACGGTTATCCGCCCATTACTCGTGATGAAGTTTACAAAGAGATATTTGAACAGGCGGAGAATTTTAAGAGGTATCAAACTTGATGATTATTCATGGCGAATGTTCTTTAGGTACGCATGCATTAAATTGTGAATTGAAAGAAAACGGTTATTTATCCTCTTCCTCAATAATCACAAACACGTCCTCGTTGTCTTTTTTCATGAAGTATTTTTCGCGGGCATATTTTTCCAGGTGGGCAGTGTCGTTCTCCAGCACATAAATAGCATCTTCAATGTTACTGATCTCTTTTTGGTAGTAGTCTTTCTGATGTTCCAGGTTTTTTAATGTCCGGCTTAGCTTTATCTGGTCGATAAAATTTTCCTGGTCAAAAAACAGCATCCACACCAGAAATGCCAGACCGGTGACAAAATATTTATTGAGTATGTATTTTTTGAAAAACATAGTGCTAAACTGAATGCAAAACTAATGAGAGAAAATGAGTACTCGTGCATTTGTCGGCTTAATTTTAAACTTTTTAATGTTAACAGTTTTGATTCCATATTTTATACCGATATTTAACAGTTAAAATTCATTAAACACATTATCATGGAAGATGAAATAATCAATAACGAAGAAAACGTTGTCAGAGAAGTTTCTTTGCCTTTGTACGGAAGCAAAGGATGGATCAAATTTCTGGGTGTACTTATGATTATTTACGGAGCTTTGGTAGCGCTTTCGATTGTAGGGATCCTGATTGCCTGGCTGCCCATCTGGCTGGGCGTATTACTGAATCAAACTGCTAACCGGATAGAGCAGGCTCATGTAGCAGGTGATAAAGTAGCTTTGATACGAGCACAGAACAGTCTGAGCACCTATTTTACGATTTATGGTGTATTGGCACTCATTGGTATTGCTATGACAGCTCTGTTTTTCATTATTATGCTTTCAACCGGTATGTTTTCGCATCTGAATGAGTTGCAGGATATGATGAGGGAGGGATATTATTAGGCTTCGGAGTTAATTACAATATCTTTTTATCACATTGTAGGCTTCAGTAATACCCAGTTCGCCAGCCATGCTCAGGTCTTTGCATGCCAGTTTGGCCTCTCCCAGAAACAATAAGGTGAGGGCCCGGTTGTAATAAGCTTCTGCAAGTTTAGGTTCCAGCTTGATAGCCATCGAATAATCGTCAATTGCCCTTTGGTATTCTTTCAGGCTTAGCTTAACGTTAGCCCGGTTATAATATACAAACGGAAGATTCGCATTTTGTTTAATCACCCTGTTATAATCGTTCAGCGTGCTTATATGATCGGGTGGCTTAAGGTCTTTTTTCGGCGCGTTCTGTCCACTCATGCTGATCGTAATAGCACTCGTATATTGTTTTTCATTAAAGATGAATTCGTCCAGTTCAAACTGCATGGTTCCGCGGTTAAAATAGGCGTAGGAAATATTCGGATCGTGTTTCAGTGTCTGATCGTAAGCATTGATAGCAATACTGTAATTTTGCAGCATGCTGTTTACCACACCTTTCATAAAATAAGCGCCGGCAGTATCGCCACCAATTAAAATGGCGCTGTCAATACGCTGTAATTCCTTTAAAGCTTTCTCTTTGGATACCGGCCAGTCGCGGGTGGTGAATACAAGTTTTATCCCCAGTTTGTTACTGGCATTGAATTTGGCAATGCTCTCATCGTAATATTCGTTCTTTTTATATATTGTATAGACTGAGTCGGGCAGTTTGAAAGCATATACCAGCAGAAAATTGGGCTTAGGCTCGATCGCGATCCGTTCAAACTGAACACGGCCTTTTTTGATATTGCCGCTCACAAAATCAGCTTCCAGTTCTATGATCTTGTTGAAATACACCGAATCCTGGTATCTTTTGTATAAAGATTCGTGATCCAGGCTGTCGTCATTTTTACTGGCTATGATCTCCATAGCACGGTCATTGTCCTTCCGGGCTCCACGCCGGTCTCCTTTTTCCTGCCGCACCACCGACCGGTTGACGTAAGCTCCCACAAATTCAGGATAGATATCAATACATTTGGAAAAGTCTGCCTCTGCGTCATCCGTTTTATTCAGTTCCAGATTCACAATTCCCCTGTTGAAATATGTATAAACGTTCAGGGGATTGATCTGAGTAACGATCGTGTAATCTTTCAGCGCTTCCTCGTATCTTTTCTGCATCGACTTAATCAGCGCCCTGTTGTAGTAGGTGAGGGCATTGTCAGGCTCCATTTCAATTACTTTGTCGTAGTCCTTAAGTGCGGCAAGTGTATCGCCTGATTTGAGCAGAGCCAGCCCTCGCTGGAAATAAATAAGCGGATTTTTATCGTCAAGGGTTAAGGCGTGGTTGAAATCAGCAATAGACTGATCGAGGCTGTCGAGCTCGTATTGGATCATGCCTCGTTTGGCCCATGCTTCCACATTGAAATAATCCAGCATAACCGCTTTGTTGATGTCTTCCAACGCTTTTTCATTTTCTTTCAGAAGGTGTTCTGCAACGCCCCGGTTAAGCCAGGCGGCGGCTTCGTCGGCATCAAGGTCAATGGCCGAAGTGTAATCGGCAATAGCTCCGTGAAAATCATTGAGGTGCAGTTTCGTGTCGCCGCGGGCAAGATACACTTCCGGGTTAAAGGGGTCGAGTTCCAAAGCTTTGTCGAAATCGCTGATAGCATGGGCGTAATCGTACATACGATCGCGTGCTATGCCCCGGTAATGGTAGGCTCTCACATATAACGGGTGCAGCGAAATTGTTTTGGAAAAATCGTTGATAGCTCCCTGAAAATCACCCAGGCTGAATTTGGCAATACCTCTCAGAAAATAAGCGGCAAAACCATCTTTTTTGGCATAAACGGCTGTGTTGAAATTGTTAATAGCCTCAACAAAGTTGCTTTTTTCAAGCTCCATCTGCCCAAGGCGTACAAAGTGATCGTAGTTAACCTGTGCTTTTGCCGAAACGGAGATCGTTGCCAATAGCAACAACAATCCGTAAATTCTAAGGGTTGTATAATGGATTTTCAATGTGCTCAATCTATGGGCAAAAATAGAACTTCTTTTTTTGTTACGAAGAGTTCTTTATCTTATTAAATTTGTAAAGACATAAAATATGCGTGATTATGAAGAAAAACATAGTAAACGTAAAATTATTGTTTCTGTCCGCTTTGATGTTGTTTCTGATGACAGGTTTTTCACAGGATCAACAGAATGATGCTGCACAGATAAAGAAGCTTGAAACAAAACTGGAAAACATGACGCACCGGTTTGACCGGCTTGAAAAAATGAATGAAGACCTGCTGTGGTATCAGAAAGTTGGCGATGTAGCTTTTATTGACAAAGTTTATATAACAGGCCCGCCAAATCCTCATATCAAAAATCCGACAGCGATGGGGGTTGATAATCCGGTTAAATTCTGGAATTATGTTTTTATCCCTAAAAACATTGATCCGTCTAAAAAATACCCGCTGCTGGTTTTTCCGCATGGAGGTGTACACGGCGATTTTACCACGTATTATCAGCACATCATCAGGGAAATGATGGCGCAGGGGTATATTGTCATTGCACCTGAGTACAGGGGGAGCACAGGGTATGGCAAAACATATTATGAACGTATTGATTACGGTGGAGTAGAAAATGAAGATGTGTATGCTTCACGAAACTGGATGATCGAAAATTATGAATTTGTTGATAAAAACAGGGTAGGTATTATCGGGTGGAGCCACGGCGGCATGATCGCTTTAATGAATATTTTCGATCACCCTGAGGATTACCAGGTTGCTTTTGCCGGAGTTCCTGTAAGCGACCTGATAGCAAGAATGGGGTATCAGCAGCAGGACTACCGCGATCTGTATTCGGCTGACTATCATATAGGTAAAACAGCTTATGAAGATGTAGAAGAATACAAAAGACGTTCTCCTGCATGGAACGCACACAAATTTCAGAATACACCCTTGCTGATCCATACCAACACCAATGATGATGATGTAAATGTTTTGGAAGTGGAGCACCTGATAAAGTCGTTGAAAGCCGAGGGTAAGAAGTTTGAATATGAGATATACCAAGATGTTGAAGGCGGTCATTCGTTTGACAGGATCGATACCCAAACGGCGCAAAAGATCAGGGTGAAGATCTATAAATTTCTGGCGCAGTATTTAAGCCCGGCTAAACCCATAAAGACGGTAAAAGAATTGAAAAAAGCAGCGTACAGGTTCTAAGTAAGGCTTTCGTTTATCTTTGCATAGATTGCGCAAACAAAAGAAACAATGCTGATCAATATTTCTTTCCATTTTGATTATTACCCGCTGCTGATTGTAGTGGCCATTGCGTGGCTTACACCCGTGATGTTGTCGCTGTTGAAGCTGAAAAAGATACCCGTGGTTATTATCGAGATTTTGCTGGGTTTTCTGGCAGGGAAATATCTGTTTGGCAACCTGAGCGAAGGGAGCTTTCTCACACTCGATTTTCTGGCATTGACGGGGTTTATTTTTCTGATGTTTCTGGGGGGGCTCGAAATAGATATGGATCAGATTCTGGCTTCATTACCCAGGAGGAGGCTGACCGCTTCACGTTTTCTGAAAAACCCGTTGCTTGTAGGTTCGGCACAGTTCCTATTTGCTATCGTATTGGCCTATGCAGCTTCGTTTCTACTGGGACAGATTGTACATATTCCCAATATCTGGTATTTCTCACTGATTATGGTGACTACTTCGGTAGCCATCGTTTTGCCTGTGCTGAAAGACAGGGGTGAGATAGGCAGCCGTTTTGGCCAGATGATCATCATTGCGGCAGCAGTTGCCGACATATTAAGTATCATCTTATTTACGTTCACAGCCTTCATTGTAAAAAACGGGTTTCATTTGAAGCTGCTGTATATCCTGGCCTTGTTCATCCTGTTTTTCCTGCTGTACAACCTGATGAACAGGGTAAAGAATGTGCCTGTTTTCAAAAAGTTAAGCTACCAGTTGTCGCAGGCTGCTTCGCAGATAAGGGTAAGAGGAGCGATTCTGATCATCATGATCTTTGTCGTGATATCACAATATATCGGGAAAGAGGTTGTGTTGCTGGGTGCTTTTTTAAGTGGTCTGGCTTTGTCAACCCTGCTGCACCGCGAACGATCACTGATGCTGGTGAAACTGGACGGTATCGGATTCGGCTTTTTTATCCCTTTCTTTTTTGTAATGGTGGGGGTAACGTTTGACCCGACGGCTTTACAGGAATTTGACCAGTCACTCATTGGTTTTCTAACCTTTATGCTCATCTCTTTATTTGCTATAAAGGTTGTTCCTGCCTTGTTGTGGCGCCGTTTATTCGGAGCCAAAAAGGCCATGGCTGGAGGTTTTCTTATGTCATCGCGGCTGAGTCTCATCATAGCTGCCTCAGCTATCGGACTCGACCTTGGGGTGATCACACCCGGTATTAATGCCAGCGTGATCATCATGGCGGTGGTTACCTGTTTTGTTTCACCGGTTATTTATAACTGGTTGTCGCCGGCAAAACTTACGGAAGGCCATAAGATCATTATTATTGGCGGAAGCAGTACGGCTGTGCTGCTGGCCAGAAGATTACACGTACACGGGAAAAAAACAATTATTATTGAGCAGAACAAGCAGCGCTGCAAAGAAATAAAAGATAAAGGCATTAACGTAAAACTGGGCAGCGGACTTGACGAACACTTGTTCAGGGAGTTCAAATTGAGGCCTGACGATTATGTGGTTATTGAAACCGGTGATGACGAGCGGAATCTGCAAATCAGCAAGATGTTGCGTAAAGAATTTCAGCACGAAAAGATCATTTCCAGAATTACACGCTTTTCGCTGAAACAAAAATACGAGCAACTGGGAACCGAAACCCTCGATGTGACGCAAATACTGGCAACAGCTATTGAAAATCTGATCATCAGGCCGACCACTTACCATGCGTTGGTTGAATCATTCGAAAATTTCAGTGTGGAGGAAATTAAAATCACCAACAAAGAAATTGACGGTCTGCAATTAAAGGAGGTTCCTTTTCACAAAGATGCGATCCTGATGATGATCAAAAGAGGGGATTCATTCTACATTCCACATGGCGAAACCTATTTCAGGGTTGGCGACATACTGCATGTGTTTGGTACCGATACGGCCCTGGAGCATACACGGCAGAAAGTGGGATAGAAATGCTGACTTTTCAACAGATACTATTCGGATTTAAAAGAACTAAAAAACCCCCGTCCGGAAACGGGGACTCAGAGGATTTGGGTTTTAGTTAATAGTTTATCACTAATGAGAAAAACAGTATTATGTAAGCGGGTTTTCAGTATTATTTACATCCGTTTAAGTGGGCATCTGACGAATACACTTTATAGTTAATTTTAATATCGCACAAAATATCGGCATTTGTAGCGCCCATATCTCCTCCGTACTCAACATAGATACCGTATGAAGTGCCCTCGGGTTTGTCTTTATTTTCTGCTTCCGAGATGGAAATAGTCCAGATATGGTATCCGGAATTATCAACAGAGGCTGTTTCCATACCCGGATTGGTAGGGAACCAGCCAAATACAGTTTGAAATTCATATTGAAGCGGGGGGCGTTCACTACTGCTGGCTGCTTTGGTGTTGTCAGCCCAGCGAAAGACTAAAGTCATGTCGGCATGGCAACCTGCATCTGCGACAAATTGCCCGTTAGTGGCATCATAAGTAGAAAATGTTGTACTCTCGTTATCCGGTCCTACTGTTACTTGGTCTTGAGCTGTCTGGGTGCTCTCGCAATTGCAACCGGTTTTATTTTCGGAGCTTTTTTCACACGAGCCGAAAATCAGTAAAATGCTGAATAATGCAGCTGCTGAAGCATATAGGTTAACTTTTTTCATTTCCCCATTGATTTAATTAAAAAAAATATTTTCATGTCACTAGTTTCAACACAGCTAACTTGAAACAAAACTAAAAACCAAAGACATACAGGTCAATAACACATTTGTGTCATTTTTTAAATAAGGGAGAGCTTAACAGGTTGTCTTTCTCCGGAAGAATACGCTTGTTTAATTGGGGGTTAATTGCTTCTATTACGTTCATTATTTAAAAAAACGGTATCAGTTTGCTAAAGCAATCCGCAGCTGATATGGGAGAAACGCTAAGTAACCTTATCCGCCGCTTTTCTTGACAGGTTACAGACAGGAAAGGACAACGAGAAACCCGCTATTGCTGCCGGGAGTCACTTTATTGGAAATTTTGATGGAAGGATATAATGAAGGCGTGCATTGCGCACCTGTCCTTCCTTCTGGTAGTGGACGCGAAACATTCGCGCCCGAATAAGATAAATCCTGATATTCCGGATTTTTAATCCGGAATATCAGGATTTTAACACTTATAATATTGCCTTATTCGTAATAAAGAATCTATTTTCCGCTTACAGAAACAGATGTGCTGGCAGTAAACGAAGTGCCAACATGAGCACCACTTTTAATTGTGCCGGTTATAATAAAGGTCCAGGTTCCGGAAGTTCTTACAAAGTAATTCGGGAAGGTAATAGGCTCGCCGGTAATAAGTATCATTCCGTTTCCCAGATAAGTGTCATCCTGTAGCGCGCCGGGCGATTTAACATCAACTTTAATTAATTCATAGTCATCGGTAGTACATGTGATGTAAAAATCAATTGTAGTGGCGTCAATCGTGATAGAGGTGGAAGAAAATACAGGTACATAAGCTGCCGGAGGCGGCTCAGGATCATCTTTCTTACAGGATGAGAATGTGACCAATACAGCCATCATGATCATTCCCAAGGCTAAAAGTACATTTTTTGTTTTCATAGTGATTTTTTTTAAATGTAGGTTCTGATATTCATTTATTTATTTATTTGATTAAAGAAATCGCAGAACCCTTTTGCTGATTTCCCCAAACCATGTAAAATTACAATATATTAATTTAAGAAACCACATTATATAATAATTTACTCAATTACGATATGGTTTCTTAAGATAAGTAACGTATGAAACAAAACTAAAACCTTGTTCGCTTTCATGCAATAGCACAAATGCGTCATTTTTGAAACAGACCGAAAAAAAGTTATACTATACCAATCCTTTTCGTATAGCCATTACCACAGCCTGCGATTTGGAATGTACCTGCAGTTTGTCGTAAATATGGCGGATGTGGTTGCGCACGGTTTGCACACTGATAAACAGTTTATCGGCAATGGCCTGGTTTTCCCATCCGTCCACCAATAGGTTGAGGACTTCGGTTTCGCGCTGGGTTAGTGAGAAATCATCATTTTTTACGGGGATATGCTTTTTGAACAGGTTAAGTACTTTTTTGGCAATGCCGGGGGTCATTGGGCTGCCTCCTGCCATACAGGTTTTCAGTGAGTTAAGTATCTGGGGTGGGGCAGTTTTCTTCAACAGGTAACCATCGGCACCGGCCAGTATGGCGTTCATTATGTTCATATCATCATCGAAAACGGTAAGCATGATGATCTTCAGCTTGGGAAATTTCTCTCTGATCAGGGGGATGGCCTCAATGCCCGACAGGTTGGGCAGGTTGATGTCGAGCAACAACACATCTTCATCGCCGGTCAGTCCGTCTATTCCGTCTTCGGCACTTACAAATGTATCAACACATTCGAAGCCTTCGGAAGCTTTAACGAGGTAAGCTAAGCCCTGCCTGAAATCGTGATGGTCTTCGATAATGGATACTTTGATCATAGTTAATTATAAGAAGTGTAAAGGTGGTCATTTTAATATGGTTATGCAATGATGCATTTGTGTCATTTTAACTATTCAGGTTTGAAGCTCAAAAAGATATCCGTTCCCTTTCCCAAAGCTGATTTTATTTCAAAATATGCTTTGATGTCATCAGCCCTGCTGCTCATATTTGTCAAACCATGTCCTTTATTTATAACAGTTTCCGGATCAAAACCGATACCGTTATCTGCTAAAGATAATTGAACAAACGGTTTTTGATAGGTGACATTAATGTTTACTTCGGAAGCTTCCGCATATTTTAAAATATTATTAAGTGCTTCTTTGATGATCAGATAAATATTCTTCTTGGTTTTGGTATTCAGGATTATTTGCTCCAGATCTATACCGGAGTGTGTGGAGAATTTAATCCCCCGCTCTTTAAATAATGTGAAGAAATTATTGTTTATCCGCAGTATCAGGTTGCCCAGTGATTCAGGTTGCGGTTTAATGGCCCATATCAGGTCGGTAATGGCCGAAGAAGCATCCCCGGATAAAGCCATGGTTTTATCCAGCAATTCGGTTAATTTCTTTTCTGTGTTTTTCAGGCTATACCTGATGAGTGTCAGGTAAATGGCGATGGTGCTGATGGTGGAGGCAAGATCATCGTGCAGATCCCGTGACAGATTTTCACGTATTCGTTCCTGTTCGGCAAGTGCCAGCATTTTTATATTTCTTCGTTCAAAATATAAATGAACGAGAGAAATAAGAATGAGCACACTCAACACTGGAAATATAGTTGAAAACCAGATGTTTTTAAATTCGAAATATCCGGATTGAACATAAAAAAGAAAAATCAGAAGTGCCGAAAACCCAACTATAAATATCCACGACCAGCTGTATCTTTTATAACCTCTTTTCGTTGCGAAGGCAATAATCAAAACCACAAATATCCATGACAGCAGTCTGATCAGTTTGTGCGGGTCTTTCACCTGCCTCTTCCACCAGCGATTTGCCAGTAAAAGATTTTTCTGCGTACCCGATACATCTTCAACTACAAGTGTATTTCCCGTTTCAGCATGTCTTATAGTTTTAATCTTTCCGGTAGGAAAAACGATTTTCAGGTCGACAAATTCCCGTCCGGGTACAGGAACCGGCAAAGACCGCTGGTTCATTGATGTATAACCCGATCCGCCGGATATTTCTATGTAACTTATAAGTTGCTGTTTTTTATTCAGGCCACCGTCTCCGTAAACAAAGAGTTTGGCGCCTATTCCATCCCCGTTATTTTCAAAACCGACTATGCTCACCTGAATGACCTGCCGGCTCAGGTGGTTGTTATGCAGAAGCACACTGCTTTCGCCGATATAATTGGCCACATACAGATCGATGTTACCGTCGTTATCAAAATCGGCAGCTGCCGATCCGGTACTGTAGCCCTTAATCCCTGCACCATATTCTAATGTGTTATCAGTAAATCCTTTACCTCCCATATTCTTGTAAAAAATATTCCTGCCCACATTGGAAACGTAGATATCCTTGTATCCGTCACCATCAAAATCAGCAATGACAGCTCCGTATGATTTTAACGTATCAATACCCAGCAAAGAAGCTGTCTTGTCCGAAAACATACCTTGTCCGTTATTGATGTAAAGTTTGTTAGAGGTTTTACGGTTGGTTACGAACAGGTCGAGGTCGGCATCATTGTCTATGTCTGAAAACACAACAGCGTTGCTTTTTGTGTAAGTCTCGCCGCCAACAGCAGCTTCTTCGGTAATATTTTCAAAAACAAGCTGTCCGGTTTCTTGCAACAGATTCCGGTACAATATATTTTTCGCTGACCAATTGGCCACATACAGGTCCAGATCGCCGTCCTGATCAATATCACCAAAACTGCAGCCCATGCTGCCAAAATCCGTGGTCAGGCCAGCAGATTCGGTAACTTCTTTGGTAAATATGCCCGCTCCGTTGTTCAAATACAAGCGGTTTGTTGCATTTTCATTGGCAATAAAAATATCCAGGTCACCATCGTTGTCCACATCGCCTGTAATTACTCCGTTTGTTCTGTCAGTTTCACTTCCAAGGCCTAAGCTGATATCCGAATAATCGATAAAGTGGTTACCTCTTATATTTTTGTATAGTTTATTTTTTCCGTTAAGTGCCGTTACGTATAGGTCAGCGAAACCATCGTTATCAAAATCGGCGGCACATGCCCCCAGATTCAATTTGCGGGAACCGTCACCTTCATCTTCGCTTACGTTCCATTTTCGGGCTTTATCTGTAAACTTATTATTATCCCTGTTCATATACAGGTGATTGGCTTCAAACAGCCCGCAGGTAAAAATATCTGCCAAGCCATCGTTGTTAAAATCTGTCACTACTACCCCATATTCGTCATCAATAACTTTAGCGTACGACTTAAAAACAATGACTTTGAAACCCTTCCAGTAATCAGTCTCAGATGAATTCAAATATGCAGAATCGGAACATAACAACAGGCCATCGCTACCTGCTATCCAGTATGTACTATCGCTGGTCATTGTTACTGCATACAGATTTTCAGTCACACCACTTTTCATAAATTCCCAGGCACCTCTACTATGGCGCATTATCATTCCATTAACTCCTGCTGCAAGGACTTCATTTTTGCTGGCTGCAAAGAACGACAGAGCCCATTTCAGCTCATTATTGGTTGATATTCTGACGACGGAATCATATTTGTTGACAAATCCAAAAAAGTCATTCCCCACTACAAAAATTGTATCATGGTTATACGAAAACAGATTCACGGTTTCAGAATTTTTAATCTTTACCCATTTACCGTTATATTTTAAAAGCCCCAATTTCATAGTCTGGGCCCAGATGGTCGAATCTTTATCCATCATAACGGAAGTGAATGATTCGTTGTCAACAGGAGGAAGCCAGTGCCACCGGCTATTTTTCAAAACAGCGATTTCACCCATTCCGGCAACAATGCCGTTATTTTTGTCGGTAAAATACAATGCCGTTACTGAATTGGCTAGCGGTGACCATATCTTTTCCCATCGTCTTCCTTTTCCAAAATACAATTCCGATTCCTGATATTTTGTTTGTGTGGTAATAAAAATCGAATTGGTATCTAAAGGAAAAATAAGATCGATAGCAACGGGAGGCTGGTTGGCATATTTCACCCATCTGCCTTTTCTGTAAATAATTAGTTGCTTTCCGCTCGCTATGCCATTATCAGATGAAAAAAAAGTAATAAATCTTATATCCGTGTTGATAGGGGAGGGTACTTGTGCCCATTTATAAGAATTGTCTTCATCAGCCTGAACAGACAGGAATGATAAAAGAGTAAGAGTGATTGCAAAAAGGATTTTTCCTTTTATCCGAGAAGACCAGTTTTGTTTCCCCATTTACTTATGACAATAATCTTCTTTCCCCAAAGATAAAAATTTATATGGGATGATGTACCCAACAATAGATCAAAAAAAACCTGCCGCAGTATGAAACACCGGCAGGCTTAAGATTAAGATACAAGAGAAAAGATTACTTCTCTGTCTTTTTCATAATCTCTTTCGGAACAGCGTCTTTGTGGACGGCAATACCTATAGTTTGCAATTTTACATAGGCTTCCGATGCATAGAAATAGCCGTCATAAATATGGCCGTCGGCTCCCCATGAGTTTTTTATTTTGTAGTATTTGTTGCCATCCTGGTCTTCGGCAATACCCACGATCAGCATACCGTGGTCATCGGTTACCAGATAGTTATCGTAATGCTGTTGCCGCATTTCGGGGGTAATCTCTTTTTCCTTCACCGGCTCATCGAAACTGTATAATGCTTCTTTCTTTTCTTTTGCTGTCAGGCTTTCCCATTTTTCCTTTTCAGTACCTGCAAGATCGGGTTTTGTTTCATCTGGAATAATGGCGATGCCTTTCTTCCACGAAAATCCCTTATCACTCACATCGGCACCCCAGCCCACAGTATAGCCGTTTTCAAGAGCATTGTCAATTATGGCCATCATCTCATCCAGGTGTACGTTCCAGATAGGTGCCCAAAGCCAGTTGTCCGGGATTTCCATAACAAATTCCTCGTAATACGGATGCTTCATATATGATGAGATTTCTATGTAATCATCCGGATTGAATCCTGTGCTTTCGGCAAAGCTTTGAGGTGTGTATTCCTTTCCCTCATAAGTGAAGGTTTCAGGAAGTTCGCCCAGGTATGTATCCAGAAGTTTGTCAAATCCTTCGTGCCAGACGGGTGTTAACTTGCGGTTTTTGTTTTTAATGATCGCATCCACATAAGCCTTGAGCACTTCGTCAAATTCGCCGTGGGTGTGTTTTTCTTCTCCGTAGGCTCTTCCCGGATAAACCGATTCCGGAACCATACCGTATTTAGTGAATACACGGAACACATCTGTTTGCTCTGCTCCGCCACCGAATGTGAGGTTGCCGTGCATGCGGACATATTTCTCTGCTTTATCCGAATAAGTATGGTAAACAACGAACATTTCCGAAAGGTCATATTCTTTGTCTGTTGTGCGCAACAGCTCGGCTTCCATAAAGGCAATGCCTGAAAAACTCCAGCAGGTGCCTGAACGGTATTGGTTTTTAACCGAAGTGTTCGGGACAGAAACGATATCGGTAAACTGATACCCTTCTTTTTCGTCTTTCTTTTTTTCGTCTTTGTCCTGGGCCATAGCTGTTGAACTGACGAAAAAGAAAGCCAACAGTAACCAGGATAATGATTTCATACTCATAATCTAATGTGTTATATTAAGTGTTCTAAATTGTTCTGTCAGAAGAATGACAAAAGTAAAAAAAATGAGGGACGCCTAGGATATAAATCAGGTTTAAATAAGAGCCAAACCCTATTGAGCAAATTATAAAGAAAAAACAAACTAGCTGAAAACCACTAATTATTTTTTTCCTTGTTTACCGTGAAGGATATTCTAAAGGGTTCCTGTTATTTTGTCTTTGCTTGCTTTGTTGTTATATATAAATCCTGAATTCAGGATGAAAGGAGCGTGGAGCTTTGATACTGCAAACTTCATGTTCCTTTTTTTATTTGTTCCGGGTCTGAAACAGGTCGTGCTGATTTATTTAGTGAGTAAATGAATGAAAGTAAACGTATATTCCTTTTCTTTGTATTCGGAATCATTCTAAATAACTAAAATTTCAAACAGATGAAACAATCATTTTTATTACTGTCAGCGTTATTCGTTGCTTTTTCTTTTTCAAAAACAAGCTTTGCCCATTGTGAAGTGCCTTGTGGTATCTATCACGATGAACTGCGGGTGGAAATGATCAAAGAACACATACAGACAATTGAAAAGGCCATGAACCAGATCAGAGAATTACAGCAGGCGGATACTATCAATTACAATCAGTTGGTGCGTTGGATCAACACCAAAGAACATCATGCCAATATGATTCAGGAAATTGCCGAGCAATATTTTCTGACCCAGCGGGTGAAGTTTGCCGACCCTTCGGAAAAGGAAAAGTATGATAAATATCTGGCACAGCTAACAACACTGCATCAACTAATCGTATACAGCATGAAGTCGAAGCAGTCAACAGATCTGGTGCAGGTGAAAAATATGCAAAATGCACTGGAGGCCTTTGAAGAAGCGTATTTCGGAGAACACCGCCATAATGAGGACGGGACGCATAAAGAGTAAAAAATATAGTTACTTCATTTTAATCAGCATCACACTGCTGTCCTGATCAGTCAGTTGTATGATGGGCTCAGGGATATTAGCTGCAAATTCATTAACAGCTTTCATAATGCCGGGCCAGTCAGGATTGTAATCGTGGATAATGAGTACACCCCCGGGAATTAATCTGGGATAGAAAAACTCCAAACCCGCTCTGGTAGGGTTGTACAGATCGGCATCCATGTTCACCAGCGCAAAACGTACGTCAGTATCAAGTTCTCTTGTCGTTTCAGGGAAATACCCCTGATGAAAAATGAATCTTTCTGAATGTAGTTTTTCTTTAACCCGGTCAATGGAAGTGTCGGCAAAATTGTGTTTCGTATAAGTAGCTGCTTTTCCTGTTTCGTTTGCCAGGTCTTTTTCTGTAAAGCCTTCAAACGTGTCAAACAGGTGAAACTCTCTTGTTGGGTCCATCAGATGCAGCACATAGGCCGAATCGCCTTTGTAAACACCCAGTTCGGCAAAAGATCCGGGGATATCTTTTAAACGTTCGGCCTGAAACCAGAAATTAAAAAAACGGGATTTGTCTTTGTACTTCCTTTCGGCTGCCTGCAATTCTTTGGATATCTTTTTATCTTTCACGTGTTGTTTCCAAAGTCTCGGTTGGTAGCTCTTATCAAATAATAAAGTGTAAATATAATACACAACGTAAACTGCCAGAATGGCCAGCAGAATAATCTGTACGATTTGGAATAAACTGTTTGACATATGGATCAGATTATTTCAGCTACAACAAAGGTACTTCCTCCCACAAAAACAAGATCGTTCACACCAGCGTTGTTCACTGCCACATTCAGAGCTTCTGTTACCGAAGAATATGATTTCCCGTTTAGTCCTGCCTTAAAGGCATGTTCTCTGAGTTCATTTGCATCCATACCCCTGGGGATGTCGGGTTTGCAAAAATAATAAGTGGCATCTTTAGGCAAGAGATAAAGTATCTTCTCCGGAATTTTGTCATTTACCATGCCAAATACAAAATGCAAATGGCTGAATCTGGTTTGATTTATCTGGTCAATTACTGCCTGAATGCCTTCGGGATTATGGCCTGTATCGCAAATAGTGAGCGGATTGGTGCTTAATATCTGCCAGCGTCCCATCAGGTTGGTGTTTTCAATAGTACGTTCAATTCCATCGGCAATATCCTTACGGGTAATAGAAATGGTTTTATTTACGTTCAGCAACTCGATTACCTGCAACGAAGTTTTTATGTTTTTTATTTGATACAACGCCAGTAAGGGGGAAATAAGGTTCTCAATATACATCTCATTGTTATACCACACATCATAAAATAATTTGGTTTTATCGCGCCTTTGGATGGGCTTCAGATCAAAATGCTCATCAGCATATATAATGGATGTGTTCTTTCCGTTGGCGATTTCTTCAAAAATTTCGGAAATACCATGTTGTTTTTCACCTACAACAACGGGAATACCATTTTTAATGATCCCTGCCTTTTCCCGCGCAATCTTTTCCGCGTCGTCGCCAAGGAATTGTATGTGGTCGTGCCCAATGTTGGTAATGACTGAAACCACAGGATTACTTACGTTCGTAGAATCGAGCCGCCCTCCCATGCCTGTTTCCAAGACAGCAAAGTCGATTTTTTCTTTGGCAAAATGATCATAAGCCATAGCTACTGTCATTTCAAAGAATGACGGTTGAAGCTGATCAAATGTATCTTTGTGTTTTACCACAAACTCAACCACTTTTTCCTCCGGGATCATTTCCCCGTTAATTTTGATACGTTCTCTGAAATCTTTCAGGTGGGGCGAAGTGTAGAGCCCTGTTCTGTATCCTGCTTCCTGCAGTATAGATGCCAGCATATGAGCCACGCTTCCTTTACCGTTTGTGCCGGCCACATGCAGGACTTTAAATTTATCCTGGGGGTTTCCGAGTTTTTCCAGAAGTTGTATAGTTGTATCAAGATCGGCTTTGTATGCTGCTTTACCAACCCGCTGGTACATGGGCAGTTGACTGAAAAGCCAGTTCAGTGTTTCTTTATAGTCCATAAAACAAAAGTAGCAACATCATACTTAATTGACCAAACGAATACAGGAAAAGATATCAACCTCTTTCTCAGCAGGCCCTGATTATTTCATCAGGATGAAGTTGTAGGTAATGCTGCCTCGCTGTAATTCGAGGGCGGTCAGGTCTTCAGCAAAAGTGGAGTTCATAGCTGCGTCAATCGCGATTTGGTGCATGGCAGGATCGATCACATTCGTGCCTTTCCGGTTAATGGCAGCTTTTTTTACATTACCGTTCCTGTCCACCCAGATGTCCACTTTAACCGTTCCCTGTTCTTTGAAACTTGCCGATGGTTTGTCAATGTATTTGGAGCCCCTGCCTCCAAGACTGTAGGATATACCGTTTCCCAGACCTCCGCGTCCATCGTATTTGTTACTGTCTTCAAAACCATGAGGCTTGCCCTGGTCGCCTGTGCCTCCAGAAATACCCTGGTTGGTGCCGTTGGTGTTTTTGGAGCTTCCTTTGAACAAAGCCCGTTCGTTGACAACAGGTTCGGGCTCCGGTTCCGGAACGGGTTCCTCAACAACTTCTTCGGTATAAAACTGCGAGGAGTCCACCGGTGTTTCTGTAACTTCTTCCACTATTTCTTCTTGTGGTTCGGGTGGCTCTTCTATAATTTCTTCCGGTTCTTCTTTCTCCGGTTCTTCTGTTATTTCCTCTTCAAGTACCGGAGCTTCTTCCATATCCTGGGTAATATACTCCTCTTCCTGCGGTGTTGGTTCCGGCTCAGTTATCTTTTTTTGCGGAGGAGGCGGTGGTGGCGTCTCCGTTTGTTGCATTGGAGATTCTGTCTGAATATCTCCCATTCCCGTGTCATCGTAACCAAGGTTTACCTCAACTCCTTCTTCTCCGGGTAGTGGTAGCGGTGTTCTTAGTGCCAGAAACAACAATGCAAGCAATATCAATGCGTGTACTGTAACAGTACCGATGATGCCGCGGCGTTGGTCTTTGTCTTTGAGTATTTCTTTAATCTTTGACATGTCTGTTATTCAGTCTTCAGTCCACAGTCTTCAATCTTCAGTCTTCAGTCTTCAGTCTTTGGTTTGAAGATTGGCTATATTTATTGGGGTTTTAATCATATCATTTAACAATCTCCCGATTTCTTCAGACCTGGAAATATATCCATAGAAAGAGAAAAAGCTTTTTTAAAAACGATCAGATTTCTGAAACCTGTTGCCATATCTTATTTTTATATTTAATCCGTTTCCTAATTACCAACTACCAATTGCGGCTGCCGATGGAAGACTGCTAACTGCCGATTGCCAACTGTTGACTTTTCATCTCTTCGGTTTTGTTGCCAAAATCACCTTATGCTTTGTGCCGTTTTTTCGATTGATTTCGTTAACAGCATCAATTACTACCACTATATCCTGAACAGGAGCGGTTTTGTCAGATCTTAAAACGATGGAGCCTTCCTGTTCGTTTCCCAGTTTGTTTATCAGAACGTTTTCCAGCTTTGCCGGATCTACTTTTTGATCTTCAACAAAAATATTTCGTTCCTTATTAATATAGACAGTCACTGTTTGTTTCGACATTGTCTTGCTACTGCTGCTGGGCAATAAAAGTTTGATGGCGTTGGGAGCAACGAGTGTGGAAGTGAGCATAAAAAATATCAGCAGCAAAAATACAAGGTCCGACATGGAAGCCATGCTGAAGTTTGTATCTCTTTTATTTCGCATTTGTATGGCCATGGTGGTTTATTTTGCGGGTTCGTGTAAAACATCCATAAACTCACTGGCAGTTATTTCCAGTTTGTACACTACTTT
>Ga0136651_10000329_pt1 | contig 25496 bp, 24 predicted proteins | sample Mar14236cmmetaG_FD_94867 | JGI IMG/M metagenome (GOLD analysis project Ga0136651, IMG submission 94867) | Marine hydrothermal vent microbial communities from Guaymas Basin, Gulf of California to study Microbial Dark Matter (Phase II) - Marker... ... | reverse complement strand
TTTCAGTAGTGTATAAGTATACTTTTGTGAGAAAGGTTTGATAAGTAATTTTCTATATTTAATTGTTAAATTTACGAAAAAGGCAAAATTTTTAAAAAATCAAAAATTAGTTTAATTATGATTAAACTTAATGAAATATGTTAACTTTTCAATTAGTTTGTCAAACAACGTGTCGATTATTTGTAATTGTATTTTCAAATTATTTTACAGGGAGTGTTAGTATGTTTAAAAGATATGATATGGGAATTGATTTGGGAACAGCTAATACGTTAGTATATTTAAAAGGTAAAGGTATTGTTATAAACGAGCCTTCAGTTGTAGCTATAAATGTAGAAACTGAAGAAGTAATTAAAGTTGGAAACGAGGCAAAAAATATGATAGGTAAAACTCCAGCTTATATAAAGGCCATTAGACCTTTAAAAGATGGGGTAATTGCAGATTACAACATAGCATTAGCTATGCTTGATTATTATATTAGTAAGGCTCAGAAAGGATTTACATTTTTCAGACCAAATGTTGTTGTTGGTGTACCAGTTGGAATTACAGAGGTTGAAAGTAGGGCAATTATTGAAGCCGGTAATGAAGCTGGAGCTAAAAGAGTGTTTTTAATTGAAGAACCTATGGCTACAGCAATAGGAGCTAATTTAGATGTTGAAGAACCTTCTGGAAACATGGTTGTTGACATTGGTGGAGGTACCACGGAAATAGCTGTCATTTCTTTAGGAAGTTTAGTTACCTGGACTTCTATAAGAGTAGCTGGTGATGAATTGGATGAAGCTATTATACAATATGTTAGAGAAGTATATAGAGTGGTTATAGGTGAAAGAACTGCAGAAAGAGTAAAGATTGAAATTGGAAATGTTTACCCTGATAAAGAATACGATGAATTAGAAACTTATATAACTGGAATCGATCTGTCTAGTGGATTACCTAAAAAATTGATTTTAAAAGGTGGAGAAATTAGAGAAGCACTAAGACCAATAGTAATGCAAATAATAGAATCCACGAAAATTACTTTGGAAAAAACCCCCCCAGAACTTATTGCAGATATCACTGAAAAAGGAATTGTAGTTGCAGGTGGTGGGGCTTTATTGAGAGGTTTGACAAAACTTTTAGCCAAAGAAACAGGGATAGATGCTTTGGTAGCAGATGATCCATTAACATGTGTTGCTAGAGGAGCAGGTTTAGTTTTGGATAAAGTTTCTATTTTATCAAGGCTAAGGAGGAACGAATGAGAAAAAATAAAATTGAAATTTTACTTTTTTCTCTACTTATATTATTATCAATATTTTTATTGAATTTCCTTTCAAGTAATAATCTTGCACACAATGTTTCAAGTTTCTATACCAAGCTTTCTTATCCATTTTTTATATTCAGAAATTTTTTGAATAATGCATTAAAAAAAGATGAAACAAACTACATAGTAAAATTATTTGACGAAAATCTTGAAGTCCTTACCCCTTTAAGTTATACAGTTGATGGAATTTATTTTTATAAAATTGACAATCCAGGGTTAGTAATCACAGCTGATAAAAAATTTGTTGGCATTGCTGAGCGTACCGGAAAATTTGTATTTATAAGAAAATGGTGGTACGATACAATTGATGTTACGATAGTATCGGATAATTTTGAAACTGAGGCAATTATCAGAAATGGTGAATTAGAGGTAGAAGATAACATTTCAATAAATTTTGGAAAGGTGTTTTTATCAAAATATCAACCATATAGTTATTTGCTACACAAAGAGGATATTTCTTTGGGAGAGATTAAGGATGGAATTTTTATTAAAAATATTCCAGATATAACTTTTAAAACAAAGTTTATTATACTGAAAAATTATCTAATAAAATAATAAAAGTTGAGGATGATAAAAAATGGGTTTCTTTAGGGTGAAAAAATCGATTTTAAGTGGAAGTGTAAAAATTTCTGGTGCCAAAAATGCTGCTTTGCCAATTTTGGCCGCTTCTTTGTTAACAGATCAGGAAATTATTGTTAGTAACGTCCCAGATTTATTGGATATTCAAACTATGCTTTGTATTATTAAAGAATCGGGAAGAAATGTAGAATTTGAAAATGGTGTTGTTAAAATTAGTTCAAATGTTACTAACGGTACTATTTCTTATGAATTAGTAAGAAAAATGAGAGCTTCGTTTAATGTTCTTGGCCCGTTAGCAGCTGTTTTAGGTCAGGCAAAAGTTGCATTACCTGGTGGGTGTGCAATAGGAGTTAGACCTGTGGATTTTCATATAGAGGGATTAAAGAAACTTGGATTCGATATAGAAATTGAACATGGTGAAGTTTGGGCAAAATTTAGAAAAAAAGAAGATGAAGTAGTAATTTCATTACCTTTTCCAAGTGTGGGGGCTACTGAGCATTTAATGACTACTGCAACAATTTTAAATGGTACTACTATTATCGAAAACGCTGCGATGGAACCTGAGATAGAAGATTTACAGAAATTTCTTAACAAAATGGGAGCAAAAGTTAATGGAGCTGGAACAAAAACGATTGTTATAGAAGGTGTTAGTTCTTTAAGAAGTGTAAATCATGAGGTAATACCTGATAGAATTGAGGCTGGAACCTATGCAATTGCAATTGCTGCTAGTAGAGGTAAGGGATATATAGAAAAAGTAATTTCTTCTCACCTTGATGCATTATGGGATGTTTTGAAAAATACTGGAACAAAAGTGGAAATTTATGAGGATAAAGTTTTTATAGATGGTACAGGCAAAAAGAAAAGTACAAAAATAAATATATTGCCTTATCCTGGATTTCCTACCGATTTACAACCTCAAATTATGGTCTATCTTTCAGTTGCCAATGGAACAAGTACAATTTCTGAAAATGTTTTTAAAAATAGATTTTTGCATGTAGATGAACTTGTTCGAATGGGAGCTGATATTTATTTAACTAATGGAACTGCAATTATTAATGGTGTTAAAAAACTAAGTGGTGCTAAAGTAGAGGGAACAGATTTAAGGGCAAGTGCTGCTCTTGTAATTGCAGGGTTAATTGCAGAAGGCATAACAGAAGTTTATAATGACTTTCATATTTTAAGAGGATATGAAAGTATTGTTGAAAAAATTAGAGGATTGAATGGAAAAATAGAGCATCTGGAGTGATTTTTTTGAAAAGAAAAATATATTTGTTTTTTATTGATATTTTAGCTACTTTATTCGCAGCTGTTTTAGCGCTTTTTGTAAGATTTGGTTTTAATTTTCAAGAAATGAATAAGTATAATGATTTTATTTTAGTCTATCTTATAATTTCAGCTGTTGTATATATTTTTAATGGTAATTATAATATTATCTGGAGATATGCGACTCCTAAAGATTTTTTATTAATTTTTAGAGGGACGTTTGTATCATATATCGGAATTTTAACATTTCTTCATTTTTATAAAAGTATAATTCTTCCCAGGTCAGTGGGAATGATAACTTTTCTAGGCTCGTTTGTTTTGATAGTTATAACAAGATTATTTTATCAATACTTTGTTTTTAACACAAGAAAAGGAGACAAGAAAGTAGTCATTGTTGGTGCAGGAGACGCTGGAGTAATGATAGCTCGAGAAATACAGAATTCTGGATATGGGAAAATTGTATTCTTTTTGGACGATGATCCTTTAAAAATAGGTAGAAGTATTTTAGGAATAAAGGTAGAAGGCCCCATATCACGAATAATGGAGTTTGTTAAAAAATATGGAGTTGATGAAGTTATAATTGCCATTCCTTCTGCTACTGGAGACCAAATTAGAGCAATTTTAAAAAACATTGATTTAGAAATTGCAAATGTTAAAGTTCTCCCTCATATAAATGAGCTTTTAAGAGATGAAGTTAAATTAGAAGATATAAGGGATTTATCTCTTGAAGATATAATAGGTCGTAAGCCTGTTAAAGTTAATTTAGAAAAAATAGGAAAATATTTAAAAGATAAAATAATAATGATAACAGGAGCGGGAGGAAGTATTGGTTCGGAGTTATGTAGGCAAATTGCTGTTCAAGAACCAAAAATGTTGATTTTACTTGGCCGAGGAGAAAATAGCATATATGAAATTAACGAGGAATTATCATTAAAATTTGAAAATTTAAAAACAGTTAGAGTTATAGCTGATGTAGAGAACAAAGAATGGATGGAAGAAATTTTTAAAAAATATAAGCCTGAAATTATTTTCCACGCAGCAGCCCATAAACATGTACCTTTAATGGAAGAAAATCCATATGAAGCTATCAGAGTGAATGTTTTTGGAACATTAAATTTGGTTAAACTTTCATGTAAATACAACATAGAAAGGTTTATATTTATATCTACTGATAAAGCAGTAAATCCAACTTCCTTTATGGGTTTAAGTAAAAGAATTGCTGAATTATATATTCTTTCTAACTCTGATAATTGTACTACAAAATTTGGTGTTGTAAGATTTGGAAACGTTCTTGGAAGCCGTGGAAGCGTTCTTTGGAAATTTAAAAAACAGATTGAACAAAATCAACCTATTACAATTACAGATCCAAAAATGAAAAGGTATTTTATGAGTATTCCAGAAGCTGTTTCTTTAGTTTTAGAAGCGGGTGCTTTTTTAGAGAATAAAAAGCTTTTTGTATTGGATATGGGTGAACAAATTCCAGTAGAAAATGTTGCAAGATCTCTTGCGAAATTGATGGGAAAAAGCAATATAGAAATTAAATATATTGGTATTCGCCCAGGAGAAAAACTTTACGAAGAACTGTTTTATCCATATGAAAAACCTAAAAATTCTCATCATCTAAAAATATTTGATGTTGAATATAATTTAGCAAGCTCTAGAAAAGAAATTGAAGAGAAGTCAAGAGAATTACTAGAATTTTTAAAAACTGGAAAAATTGAAGAGGCCATTTCAATAGCAAAGGAAATTGTTCCTGAATTCAAATACAAAAAGGAGGTTTAAGATGAAGTTTATAGATAGTTTTGTTGTAAAATATGTAAAAAAGGATAAAAAGAATATTTTAATGGGAATAACAAAACAATTATCGGAGTTCTTAGAAAAAGGCTTTAAATGTGATCTTGTAGCTAACGAAAATTTTGGAAGAGTAAAAATTGAATTATATGAAACGAATGAAGAAGGAGATTTAGTGTATTTTAATGGTCTTTCTTTAACAAGAGATGTTTCTGAATGGTTATTAAATAGTTCCGAGTTTAGAACATTTTCTAAAGAATTAAAGATTGAAGATTCTTTCATTGTTGATATTGAAATTTCTGAAATAGTTGATAATTATGTAAAAGGTTTAATACTAAGAAATAATGTTATTTATGTTCTGTTATCTAAGCAAAAAACTGAAAATATGACAAACAATGAAATAACAAAACTTGTTATTAAAGCTTTAGTTGAAAAAGTTTTTGAATCCAATTTTGATGAAGAAGAATATGAATATGAATTAGAATCTGAATTAACTGATTTCTTTTCGTGAGGTGATATTATGTCTGGAATTTTTTTGTTGTCACTTGGAATATTGATAATTTTAGCTGTGTTCTTTTCTCTTTCAAATTCTTTTTGGCTTTTTATAGGCTTTTTTATTTCTATTTTTGGAGTTTATAAATTAATTAAATCTTTTCCTAATGGAATTGGTGCCTTAATAGTAGGTGTAATTATAATAATTTCATCTTTAGGATTTATCTATATTAATTTTTGGGAATTTATTTTAGTTCTTTTAGGTGCAGGATTAATTGAAGGTGGGTTAAGGATTGCTATTTCAAATGTCAGAAATAATGCAGAAAGATAATGTGATATAATTACTTTGGGATAAAATTATTAATCGGAGGTGAGCTAATGTCAACTGTGGACAAAAAAAGAACTCTTTCTTTAATTGGGCATAACGGTTCTGGTAAAAGTTACATGCTTTCCGCAATGCTTTTTAATGCGGGAAAACTTGATAAAATCGGAAACAAAGATGTTGATTACGACCCTATTGAAGGTGAAAAAGGTTCAAGTATATCTTCTCACGTTGCAACTTTTGATTTTGATGGTATTCAATATACTGTGATTGATACTCCTGGTTTTAGTGATTTTGTTGGAGAAGTTATAAATGCTTTGTTTGTTACAGAGAATGTCGTTTCAATAGTTAATGCAACTGCTGGTGTTGAAATTCAAACTGAGAGAACGTGGGCAATGGCAGAAGAAATGAAAAAACCAATTATGGTTTTTGTTAATCAAATGGACAAAGAAAGAGCAAGTTTTGATAACACTCTTGAGAGTTTAAAAGAAAGGTTTGAAAGAAAATTTGTGCCCATTTTCTATCCAATTGGTGAAGCCGAAAACTTTAAAGGAATTGTTGATGTATTTTCAGGAAAAGCTTTTCTATATGAAAATGGTAAAGTAAAACAAACAGATATACCTGAGGAGTTAAAGTCAAAAGTAGAAGAATTGAAATCTTCAATGATTGAAGATATTGTTTCCCTTGATGATGAATTGATGGAGAGATATTTTGCAGATGAAGAAATTTCTGCAGAAGAACTTTTAAAAACATTAAAAATTGGTTATAAATCTGGAGAAATTGTTCCTATTTTTTGTGGTTCTGCTGAAAAAAATATTGGTGTAGATCTTTTCTTAAAGACCGTTAGAACATTAGGTGTAAATCCTTCTGAAGGAGTTCCATACAAAGCAGTACTTGAATCAGGGGATGAAGTAGAAGTAAATCCAGTAGAAGATGAACCCGTAGTAGGATACACGTTTAAAGCTATTGTAGACCAATTTGTTGGAAAACTTAGTTTTATTAAGATAATTAGTGGAAAAGTATCCGCTGGAGATACTTTGATAAATGTTAACAAGGGAAGTTCCGAAAAAATAGGTCATATCTATTTTGCAAATTTAAAGGAAACATATGAAGTTTCGGAAGCATCATGTGGTGATATTATTGTGGTTCCTAAGCTTAAAGAAAGTTCAGTAGGAGATACTATGACTCATAAAGATAGAAAATTAAAAGTAGTTCCTCCTAATTTTCCAGAACCAATGATTTCTAAAAGTATAACTCCAAAATCAAAATCAGATATAGATAAAATTAGTAATGGCCTTGCAAGATTGGCTGATTCTGATCCAACATTCCGATGGGAATTTGATCCTGAAACTGCTGAAACTGTAATTTCTGGAGTGGGTAGTATTCATCTTGAAGCTATGGTAGAAAAATTGAAAAATATTTTTGGAGTTGATGTTGAAGTTGGAAAACCAAAAATTGCTTATAGAGAAACTATCACTTCTAAAGCAACTGGAGAGCATAAACATAAAAAACAAACTGGTGGACATGGTCAGTATGGACACGTTAAAATTGAAATTGAACCTGTAGAGAGAGGAAAAGGATTTGAATTTGTAGATAAGATTGTTGGAGGAGTCATTCCTAGAAACTTTATTCCATCTGTAGAAAAAGGAATACGAGAAGCTATGAAAAAAGGTTCACTTGCAGGATTTCCAGTTGTTGATGTTAAAGTAACATTATTTGATGGTTCTTATCACGAAGTTGATTCATCTGATATTTCATTCCAAATTGCTGCGATTCAGGCATTTAGGAAAGCTTTTGAGCAGGCAAGACCTGTTTTGCTTGAACCAATTATGGAAGTTGAGGTATTTGTCCCTGATGATAATGCAGGAGATGTAATGGGAGAAATTAGTTCAAGAAGAGGTAGACCACTAGGAATGGAACCTGCAGGTAAAGGAACTACAAAGGTTATGGCTGAAGTTCCACTTGCTGAGATGCTTGATTTTTCCGGAAGGTTGTCATCAATTACAAGTGGTAGAGGATACTTCACTATGAAATTCTTGAGATACGATATCGTTCCAAATAATGTTCAAGAAAAGATCATTCAAGAAAGAAAACGTGAATTAGAAGAAAAAGAGTGAAAATAAAATTAAAACGCATAAAACAAGGCTCTAGTTGGAATTCTAGAGCCTTGTTTTTTTATTGTAATTTGACAATTTTTAAACTTAATTATAAAATATGTTTGTGTTAAAAGGGGGATGTGATATGAATTTCAGATGTTATCATATAAAAGTTATAGATTTTTGGTTTTCCTTTCTATTAAAAGAAAGAAGGGATTATTACACTAAGAGAGAAGTCTAGGCTTCTCTCTTTTTATTTTTATTGACTAAAAAGCAGGAGGAGAAAATATGAAAATAGCTGTTATTGGGTTTGGAGCTGCTAGCGTAGGGTTTTTGAAGGAAGTAGAAAATGAGAATATAACCGTATTTGAGGCAAATAAAGATGTATTTTCTTCATCAATAAGTGGAATAAGGGCAGATGGAAAATTGTTTGTTTCGAGTGAAATGGGTGGAGATTTAGAAGAAATTCTTTTAAATCTTGATCTACAAAGAGAAATAATAAATTTTTATTGCAAGGTTGCTGACACTATTCCTGAAATGGGAAATCACGAAAATAGTTTGGAATTAAAAAAAGCTTTTCACAGATATGGATTTAAGCTTGTTGAAGCAAAATTTTATCATTTGGGAACCGAAAAATTGAAGATTTTTTTGCAAAGTATTTATGAAACATTTTTACAGAAAGGAATAAGATTTGTTTTTGGGGCGCGAGTGGTAGATGTGGGACTAGAAAAAAATATTGTAAAAATCAAGTATATAAAGGAAGGAATGGAATATACAGAAGAATTTGATAGAGTATACATTGCTGTTGGGAGAAGTGGCTTAAAGTTAGTTGATTTAATAAGCACAAAATATCCAGAACTTGTGGTAAGAAATAATATAGTTGATTTGGGGATAAGATATGAATTGCCCAACTTCGTAGTTCAAAAATTAAATGACATGCTGTACGAATTTAAAATAAAATACCAAGCTTCAAACGGACTTTTAGTAAGAACTTTTTGTAATAATCCATCTGGTTATGTTGTAACCGAAAAATATCCAAGTTTTGTAACTGTAAATGGACATTCTTTTCAAAGTAAAAAATCTAAAAATACAAATTTTGCAATTTTGGTTACGCACAATTTTACAAAACCTTTCAATGATCCAAATGGTTATGGAGAATACATTGCCCGTTTAGCTAACATTCTTGCAGGTGGTAGAAAGGTTATTTTGCAAACATATGGAGATTTTAAAATGGGTAAAAGAACCAAAAGATTATGGAATGTTTTTCCAACATTAAATTCAAATGAATATATTTTAGGTGATCTAAATTTGGTTTTGCCTCATAAAACGGTAAAAGCAATAACGGAATTTTTAGAGCAACTTGAAATGGTAATTCCAGGTATTTCTAATTATTCTCATTTAATGTACGGAATAGAAGTTAAATTTTACAGCAAGAAAATGAATAATGATTTAGTTCCAAATTTAAAATTTATAGGTGATTGTTCAGGTTTTACCAGAAGTATAGTGCACGCTACAGCACATGGATTATTAGAATATATGAAATTAAAACGTGAGTTAAAATAATTTTAGGAGGGAATTTATGAAAACGGTAATTGTTGGTCTTCAATGGGGAGACGAGGGAAAAGGAAAAGTTGTTGCTTATTTTTCAAGGTTTTACGATAGTGTAGTTAGATATAGTGGAGGGAGTAATGCAGGTCACACAATTGAATATAATGATGGAACAAAAATTGTAAATCATCTTTTACCGTCGTTTTATAAAAATAAAACAATAGAGTTGCTTATTTCAAATGGTGTGGTTGTTGATTTGGAAATTTTATGTGAAGAAATTAAAAATCTTAGAAAAAAAGTGGATAATTTTCCACAAATTAAAATTTCAAATTTAGCTCATGTGGTTTTACCTATACACAAAAAACTAGATGAAAAATTTGACAAATTAAATAAGATCGGAACAACAAAAAGAGGAATTGGTCCAGCTTATGCAGATAAAATAAATAGAATAGGTTTCAGATTAAAAGATTTTGAAAATGAAGAAAATCTAAGAATGAAGATTAATGAGATCTCAGTAATTTATGATAAAATATATGAAATAGTATTTGATTTTGAAAATCTTTATGAACATTATCAAAATCTTAGAACCTATATAATAAGTCAATTGGAGATTATAAATGAAATTAAATTGAAAAAGGTATTATTTGAAGGAACTCAAGGGGTTTTACTGGATTTGGATATGGGTACATATCCGTATGTTACTGGCTCAAATTGCAGTACTACAGGTGTGCAAAGTGGAGTTGGTTTTCCGGTAAAATTAGATAATTTTACGGGTGTTTTTAAGGCTTACTTAACTAGAGTTGGAAATGGGCCTTTTCCTACCGAACTTTCTGGCAAAGAAGCAGAAATATTGAGAAAAAAAGGAAATGAGTATGGTGCAACTACTGGCAGGCCAAGGAGAGTAGGATGGTTAGATCTAGTTTTATTAAAATATGCAACAACTGTTTCTGGAGTTCAGGAAATGATATTAACGAAAGGAGATATACTTAGTGGGTTAGAAAAAGTACCAGTATGTATTGGGTATAGAATAAATGGAAAATTTGTTGATAATATTTTAGATATAGATGATATAAAAAATGCAGTCCCCATTTATGAGTATTTAGATGGATGGAATGATATAAACGATATTTCCTTTAAAAAATATATTGGTTTTATAGAAGAATTTACTGGAATAAAAATCAAAGCATTTTCGTTTGGACCAAGAGTTGATCAAATCAAAATGTTGTGAGGTGAGTCAATTAATGAATTCAAATCGAACTGTTATTGTGCTGGATTTCGGATCTCAATATACACAATTAATAGTTAGAAGAATCAGAGAGGCCGGTTTTTATGCAGAACTTTTACCATGGGATTCCTCTGAACAAGAAATTATCGAGCTAAATCCAGGTGCAATAATTTTGTCTGGTGGTCCTTCAAGTGTATTTGAAAATGATGCTCCTTATTTACAAGATTTTGTTTTTGATTTAAATATTCCTATTTTGGGAATATGTTATGGATTACAAGCATTAGTGAAAAAATTTGGAGGAAGAGTGGAAAAATCTTTGAAAAGAGAATTTGGTTCTTCAAAATTTAGTGTAATTAGAGAAGATCCATTATTTGAGGGAATTCCAAAAAAAACAAAAGTATGGATGAGTCATTCGGATAGAGTTGAACAACTTCCAGAAGGTTTTGTTGTTATCGGAGAAAGTGAAAATTCTCCTTATTCTGCAATAAGAAATTATAAAGGTAGCATATATGGTCTTCAATTTCATCCTGAGGTATCTCATAGTGAGTATGGAAAAGAAATTTTAGTTAATTTCCTTGAGAAGATTGCCAAATTAGAAAAGAATTGGAAAATGGATAATTTTGTTGAAAAAAAGATTAAAGAAATAAGAAAAATTGTTGGAAATAAGAAAGTTATATTAGGATTGTCTGGAGGGGTAGATTCTTCGGTTCTGGCAATTTTGTTAAATAAAGCTATTGATGATAATCTTATTCCTATTTTTGTTGATACAGGTCTTCTAAGATTAAATGAAAAGGAAGAAGTGATAAATAATTTTAAAGAATTGAAGGTAAAAATAGAGATTATTGAAGCATCAGAAAGATTTTTAAATGCTCTAAAAGGTATTGAAGATCCTGAGGATAAAAGAAGAATTATAGGTAGGATTTTTATAGAAATTTTTGAAAAGGCAGCAAAAAACTTAATGAAGAAGTATGGAAATATAGAATTTCTTGCACAAGGAACTTTGTATCCGGATGTTATTGAAAGTAAAACAAAAGAGAGAAAAGATGCTTCAAAGATTAAAACTCATCACAATGTAGGTGGATTACCTGATAATTTACCTTTTAAGATTATAGAACCTTTCAGATATCTTTTCAAAGATGAGGTCAGAAAGATAGGAGAAATTTTAGGTGTACCAAATAAAATTTTAAACAGGCATCCTTTCCCTGGACCAGGTTTAGCAGTGAGGATAATTGGAGAGGTTACGAAAGAATCAATTCAAAAATTACAAAAAGCAGATTTTATATTTATTGATGAGTTGAAAAAGAATAATTTATATGATGCAACTTGGCAAGCCTTTGCAGTTTTACTTCCTATTAAAAGTGTTGGAGTTAAAGGAGACTATAGAACATACGAAAACGTAATTGCACTTCGTGCTGTAAATAGTCTGGACGGCATGACAGCAGATTGGTCAAAATTGCCATATGAATTTTTAAATAATGTTGCAAAAAGAATTGTAAATGAAGTTGAAGGAATTAATAGAGTTGTTTTTGATATAACTTCAAAACCTCCTGCAACTATTGAATGGGAGTGATTTTGTGGTTGAAAGATATGCACTTGAACCATTAAAGAGTTTATGGAACCTTGAAAGTCAATATAAAAGATGGTTAGAAGTTGAATTGGCTGTTATTAAGGCATATGAAGTATTTAATAGAGTTCCAAAGGGAACGTTTGAGAAAATAAGTAGAAATATTTATTTTAATATTGACAAATTTTTAGAAGTCGAAAAAGAAGTGGAACATGATGTAATTGCTTTTATTAAGGTTGTTACTTCTAAAATGGGAGAAGAAGCCAAATATTTCCATTATGGTTTAACATCATCTGACATAGTTGATACAGCCAATATGTTAGCCCTTCTTCGTTCTATAAAATTCATTGAAAAGGAATTAGAAGTATTAGGCAGCTTATTGTTTGAAAAAGCTGTTAAATATAAGTATCTTCCTACTATAGGTAGAACTCATGGAGTACATGCTGAACCAACATCTTTTGGTCTGAAATTTCTTTCCTGGTTTGATGAAGTTAAAAGGAACTTAAAAAGATTGGAAATTGCAAGAGAAGAGATTTCGGTTGGAAAATTATCTGGTGCTGTAGGAAATTATGCTAATATAGATCCTGAAATAGAAAAATTAGCACTTTCGTATCTTTCCCTAAAACCAGCACCAGTGTCTTCACAAGTAATTCCAAGGGATTATCATGCTCATTTAATAGAGGTTTTTGGATTAATTTCCGCTGGAATAGAAAGAATGGCCATAGAAATAAGGCATTTACAAAGAACAGAAGTTTTAGAAGTCCAAGAACCATTCAAGAAAAATCAAAGAGGTTCATCCGCAATGCCACATAAGAAAAATCCAATTCTATGTGAGCGATTAACTGGTCTTTCACGAATTGTTAGAAATTATATCAATGTAGCTCTAGAAAATATTTCTTTGTGGCACGAAAGAGATATTTCACATTCATCTACTGAAAGGTTTATGTTTCCTGATATAACTATGTTAATTTTTTATATGGTAAAGAAATCTCAATATTTAATTGAAAAACTTGTAATTTTTGAAGATAACATTAAAAAAAATATAGAACTAACTAAAGGATTAATTTACTCTCAGAGGGTTTTACATGCCTTAATTGACAAAGGTTTTTCAAGAGAAAAAGCATATCAAAGAATTCAAAAAATTGCACTAGAATGTTGGGCCAAAAAGTTATCATTCAAGGAAAAAATAGAAAAAGATTTTAAAGATTTATTTATTAAAAAAGAAATAGAGGAACTGTTTAGTCCCTCTTTTTATTTGAGAAATATCGATAAGATTTTTGAAAGATTTGAAGAAAATATTAATCAATAAAGCTAATTTTTTCAATTATTTTATCACAAAGTTCTCCTTTATAACCTTTTTCATTGGAAAGTTCACTTAAAAGTCTAACTAAACTGAAAAAACTATCTTTTGGAACAACTTTTGATAACTTTAAGAGATTTTGTGAAATTTTATCTATTTCATTTATTAATTTTTTTGCCTCTTCATCGTCAATGTTTGAAAAGAAATCAACTATTCTTATTATGATTGAATTTATTTCATGAATTTCCATTTCATTGGGAATGAGTCCTTTTAAAATAATGTCTCTTGCATTAGGAATATCATAAAAAGCACTTTCTGTAAAAATCTTAGCAGCTTCTGAGCCTAATATTCCAGAAGCTAATTGATAGCCAAATTTCTTTTTATCTTCCTCAGATAAGTTTTTTAATACATTTCCTAATTTGTACCAACTTCTAGGGCTAGGTCTTATATTTGCTTTCAATGAAACAGTTGAGCCAGGATGAAGAAATTCTGGATTTTTCATAATAAAGTTTTTAATCTCGTTAGGTAAATTCATCTTGTTAGCCCATTGAAGCCATTCGTCAACAGTAGGAGAAATTTCGAGTATGAAAAATCTTGAAAGAAAAGCAGGGTCAGTTATTAAATCTACTTGATCATAATCTTCATCAGGAGGATTCATAGAAGCAACTAACCAAGTGTTTTTTGGTAAAACATGATTATGAATTCTTTTATCAATTAAAAGTTGCATAATTGCATTTCTAATGCTCCTATGAGAACGATTTATTTCATCCAAAAAGATAATATAATTCTCTTCATCAGGCCACCAATCTGGTGCCAAGAAAACTGTTTTATTATTTTCTCTTGAAGGAAGTCCAATTAAATCACCTGGTTCCATTTGAGATAAAACGAGAATTACAAGTTTTCTATTTGTTTCTTCAGCTATTTCACGCACTAAATCAGTTTTTCCAACCCCGAAATGTCCAACCAAAAGTGGAACTTCTCCACTTTCCATAATTTTCAAAGCTAAATATTTAGCCTCTTGTAATGTCAAGTTCAGCACCTCCAAGATTTGAAACAAGTTCTTCTATCATTGTTTCATCCTTAAAAACATCAGTTAACGAATATACATAAGCCCTACCTTTTTTGTGCCTTTTAATTACTCCACTTGATAAAAGTTGTTTAAGTATATTGTAAGAGTCTTTTCCCCTTATATTATCAATTTCTGTTTTTGTCATTTTATTTCTTGTAGCCAATAATAGAACAATTTCAAGTTGTGAATTTGAAAGACTATTTAATGATCTTTTTCTAACAATTTTTGATAAAATTTCAGAAAAGTTTTCTTTTGAGTAAAAACGAAGATATCCATCAATATTTCTTAATTCAATACCATGCTCTTCTGAATTATTATAGTTTTTTTGAAGAAAATCTATAATTTCATCTAAATCCTTTTCAGAAATACTTGTAAGTTTTTCTAAATCTTGTTTTTTAATTCCTCTTGATGCAAAAATTATTGCTTCAATTAATGCTATTTGATTTTTTTGCATTTTCTCTCACTCTCTTAATCTTAAATTTTTTATCGAGATATATTTTATTTAGTTTAATTAATTCTAAAATAGCCAGAAATTTCACTATAAGTTCATATTTACTATTTGATTCTTTTAAAATATCAAAGAGATTTTTCCCAACATGTTCAGTAAGGATTTGTGACATTATGACTTCTATCGAAAGTTCCTCTTTTTTTATTTGATATACTTTTTGTTTAATTTCTATCTCTTGGAGTGTATTTTTAATTATTCTTTTTAGCTTTTTTTCATTTACTTTAGGAAAAACAATTCTAACATTTACTGGATAGTTTTTAAGTTCAATATTTTCGGATTTTTTGATGTTTTCGACCATTTCCTTTAATTTAGCATATTGTTCAACTTGAGTGTAGAATTTTTCCTTTGAGCTTAAAAATTCCTTATCTTCCTCACTTCTTGGTAATAAACTTTTTGATTTTAATTGCATTAAATAAGAAGCTGTAACAATAAATTCAGAAGTTACATTTAAATTCATTTCCTTCATTTTATTTAAGTATTCCATGAATTCATCAGCAAGCAAAGATAAGGGAATTTCCCTTATACTCAATTTATTTTTCTTTACTAAAAATAAAACTAAGTCCAACGGCCCTTCGAAATCTTCAAATTTAAAAAGTAGTTCCATTAAAAACCTTCTTCTTCTATAATTGAAATATAATTTATCTCGTAGATTTCAAGCAAATTGGCTATAGTTTCTGGATCTTCACATTGGACTTTAATAGATACCTGTCTTTTCCCATCATCTTTAAGGGTAAGAATAGAAAGAATATTCATTTTATTGTTAGCTAATACATCGATAACTCTTTTTAATTCACCGGGTTTATCCGGAAGTTCTAAAATTATTCTGGTCCCTGGTTCATCCATAGCTGAGAGTTCAGTAAATGCTTCTAAGACTTCTTGAACTGTTAAAACACCTATAACTTCAGCATTGTTATTAACAACGGGTAGAATCTGATCCCTGTTTTCAATTAACATCAAAGCAGCTTCTTCTACATTTGAATCTTCAACAACGTAAAAATCTGGAAAAGTTACGTACTCATCTACGAGAGCATCTAATTCGGATTCTCTAATACTGGATTTATATAGGACTCCTTCAAATTTGTCATTTTCATCAAGAACAATACAATAATCACATGCATATTCACGCATTTTTCTTAAAGCTTCTCCTACTGTTTGTGATTTTCTAATTGTTGGAAAATGACTTATAACCCATTTTTTAACATTCATAAAATTACCCTCCTTCTTTGTTTTCAATTATATTTATTTCACCATTTTCTGCACAAATGACGAAAATTTTATTATCAAAACTATAAACATCAACTGGAAAATTTCCTGTATCATATGTTTTAATATCTTTTCCTACAATTATTAATTTGTTTTTTGGAGCAGAAAGAATATACAATTTGTTATTTAGAATTTTTCCACTTGTAGGTGGAAAATCTAATTTTGCTTCACTATATATTTTATCACTTTCAAAAGCATAAATTTCTTTAGAAAACATTGAACCAAAATAAAATTTGTTATTCCAGATAACACCAAAAGAAATGTAAGGTGCGGTTTCATAAACCTTTTTAGTTTCAAAATTTAGAATTTTTCCACCTCTAAAATCAAGAATATATTTTGAAACCATTAAAACAGGAGTAGTTAAGTTAAAATTGAGTAATTTTTCTTCGTATTCCACATCGAATTCATTTCTCCAAATATAAAAAGCAATTGGTTTTGAGTTAAAAAAATCAAAGTAATCAGGATCTGATAAAAATTTGTGGAAATAAACTGTTTCTAAATCAAAGTTGAAACCATATAGATTTCCAGTAGAATCTAAAACATAAACAATGTTGTCAAAACGTTTGTAAAAAACTGGTTTATTCTCTAAATTTTTAGTGTTGACTACAGAATTATTTATGTTATATAAAATCAATTGTTTTCCAACAGAATCTATGATTAAAAGTTTATCTTTATATAAATAAGAAATAGCAGGGTAAATTCCAATATTATTAAGAAAATAATCAATTTTTTGAGTTTTCATATTAAAAATTACTATTTTTCTTTCTAATGAACTAGTTAATACAATATAATTTTCGTAAAAGGTGTTTCTAAAAGTATATTTTACACCAGTAGCTATTTTTAAAGGGAAAGATAAAGAAGCTAAAGTTATAAAAAGTAAGCTAAATGATAATTTTAAATATCTCTTCTGCAACTTTTTCTTTACTCCCTTCAAGCTCTTCTATTTTTGTTTTAGAAATAACGTAAACTTTGGTAAAATCTTTACCCATGACTTCTTTAGCATTATTTGCAATTATATAGTCAGCATTCTTTTTGAGAAGCTTTTCTTTTCCGTATTCTATAAAATTTTCAGTTTCAGCAGCAAATCCAATTAATATTTGATTTTCTTTTTTATTTTTCCCCAATTCAGACAAAACATCCATTGTCCGCTCAAGTTCAAGAATTAAGTTGAAATTTTCTTTTTTAATTTTTTTATTTGAAGTATTTTTAACTTTAAAATCAGCTATAGCAGCTGTCATAATAATTATGTCATATTCTAGAAATTTTGATAAAACTATTTCATACATTTCTTGCGACGAGGTTACTTCTATAAAATCGTCAATCAGATAGGGCTTTTCTAAACAAGTAGGTCCTGAAATTAAACATACATATGCTCCTAATCTTTTAGCAACTTTAGCTATCGAATATCCCATTTTCCCGCTGGAGTAATTTGAGATATATCTGATAGGATCAATTTTTTCTCTTGTTGGCCCTGCTGTGACTAGAACCTTTTTATTTTTTAAAATTTTTGGAGCTGTTAAAAATTTTATTGTTTCCACAATTTTTTGATTTTCAGGGTATCGTCCTTTTCCTATTTCTCCACATGCTAGATGTCCTTCTTCAGGTTCTGTAACATACCAGCCGTTATTTTTAAGTATTTCAATATTTTTTTGAGTAATAAGATTTTCTAACATTCTTGAGTTCATAGTTGGGACAAGAATTTTAGGTGTAGCGTTTGGAATAGCAAGAGCAACTGTAGTTAAAAGATTGTCAGCTATACCAGAAGCGATTTTTGCTATAGTATTAGCAGTTGCAGGAGCCAAAACAAAAATATCTGTTTTTTGTGAAAGTTCAGTGTGAATTATCCATCCATTATTTACGTTAAAAGTATTGGTATAAACATTACAATTTCCAACTGCAGAAAATACTGAAGGAGAAATTAATTTTGAAGCATTTTCAGTCATGATGATATCTATTTGAAAGCTTTCCTTTCTTAGTTTGCTTACCAGATCTACCGCTTTATAAATTGCAATCCCGCTTGAAACTCCTAAAAGTACGTGCATTATTTTCCTCCTTTAAAGACATTATCATCCAATGGAAATTTTTTCTCTTTAACTTCGTTTTTAAATTTTTCGATAGCATTAAGCATTATATCAAATGTATTGGCATATTGTTTGGAAAACTTTGGTTTAAATTCCGGATTAAGACCGACAATATCATGAAAAACTAGAACTTGTCCATCACAATATCTTCCTGCTCCTATTCCAATTGTTGGAATTGAGAGCTTTTCTGTGATTTCTTTTGCAACTTCTTCTACCACCATTTCCAGTACCAGTGAAAAGACTCCGCTTTTTTCCAACTCAACTGCGTTTTCGATTAAATAATTTTTTGATTTTTCACTTTTACCCTGAACTTTATAACCGCCAAAGACATTCAATGATTGAGGTGTTAAACCTAGATGTCCCATAACAGGGATACCAATTGAAATCATTTTTTTAATTAAATTTCCAAAAAATTTTCCACCTTCGAGTTTAATTGCATTAGCTCCGTTTTTAAGAAATAATCCCGCATTTTTAATTGCTTCTTCATCACTGCAGCCGTATGATAAAAAAGGCATATCTGCGATAATAAAAGTGTTGGGGGCTCCTCTTCTTACAGCCTTTAAATGAATTAACATTTCTTCCATTGTAACTGGAATTGTATTTTGATATCCAAGAACATTATTTCCAAGTGAATCACCAACTAAAATTATATCAACTCCTGCTTTTTCAGCAATTTTTGCTGTAGGAGTATCATATGCTGTAACCATTACAATTTTCTCTTTCCCTTTCATTTTCATTATTGTGTTTATGTTCATAAAAACTCCTCCTGGGTAGTTGATTATAAAATCCTAAGTTAATTATACCATTAAAGATTATAGATTGCTCAATTGTTTTTACTTTTATGATATACTTTTTTACGAGGAGGTGTACGTTTGAAAAAAATATTACTTATTGGCTACTATGGATACGGAAATTTAGGGGACGAATTAATGAGAAAATCTATTAAAGATTTTTTAATAAAAGAAAATTTTGAAATCTTAGAGTTACTTCCTAAAAGTGAGAAACACGATAATTCATTTAAACGATTTAATTTTTTTTCAATAATTAAAGCACTGATAAAAAGTGATATTGTTATTTGTGGAGGAGGAGGAATTCTACAGGATAAAACTAGCTTGAAGAGTTTCTTATATTATTATTTTGTTTTTGAATTATCCGCTTTTTTAGGAAAGCCTCTAATATTTTTTGGAAATAGTTTTGGCCCTTTTAAAAGATATTTGAGCAGAAAACTTTTTAGAAATCTTCTAAAAAATAAAAAGTTATACATCTTTGCAAGAGATGAAATTTCATATAATTATGTGAAGAGATGTAATGTAAAAAGTTATTTAGGAACAGATCCAGCAATTAATTTTTTAAAAAATGTTGAAATTAAACCGAAAAAAAATGGACAGGTTGTAATTATACCAAGAAAATTTAAAAGTTATGTTCCTATATTATTGAATTTGGCAAATCAAGGATTTTCTGAGGTTGTATTTGTTCCATTTTCTCCTGAGGATATACCTCTTGCAAAAAAAATGTCGAATTTTTCTGTAAAAGGATTAAAGCTTTCCTATATTAGTCAAATTGAAAATGCAATTGAATATATACAGCAAAGTGAAATGGTTATAAGTGAACGTTTCCATGGTTCTCTAATTGCTTCGTATTTTGGGGTTCCTTTTGTTTCTATAAAAGACGAAAAGTTCAGGAGATTTTTTCATAAGTATATAAAAAACTATGAAGGATATGCTAAAGATATTGTAGAGGCTTCATACAAAATTTCAATTATAAAGGATTATAAGATAGAAGTAAAAGAAAAAATGGAAAGAGATATGGAAGAGATGTATGAAAAATTTAAGAAACTTGTACATAACTTAACTTAAAAAATTACAATAGGATATTTTTTAGAAGGATGAGAAAGTATTTCAACCTCTGTCTCATATAATTTTTCAATATTTTCCTTGTTAATGACTGCTTCGGGATTACCTTCAAAAATAATTCTTCCATCTTTAATGGCATAAATATAATCGCAATATTTTGCAGCAATATTTATATTGTGAAAAGCTGCTAAAACGCTTTTTCCGATTGTTGTAAGGTGTTTAAGGATTTCAACTATATGCAAAGAGTGAGAAATGTCAAGATGAGCGGTTAGTTCATCTACAAGCAAAATAGGAGTTTCTTGATAAAGACTTCTTGCAATTAATACTCTCCTTTGTTCTCCACCACTTAAAGTAGAAAAATATCTGTTTTCAAATCCATCTAATCCGACAATTTTTAAACTTTTCTTGATTTTGTCAATTTCCTCAATATTCGAAAAGAAACTTTTATTTCTATGAAATCCTCCCATTTCAACAATATCTTTTACTTTAAATTCAAAAACTGGAGAAAAATCTTGTCTTACAAATGAAATATATTTAGCAATTTCTGATCTACTAAGTTTTTTTAAATCTTTTCCAAAAATCTTAATTTTTCCTGATTTTGGTTTTAACAATTTTGCAATTAAATTTAAAGTAGTCGATTTACCTGCACCATTTGGGCCAATTATACCAACAAATATTCCTTCGTATAAAGTAATATTTAAGTTTTTAATAGAAAATTCATTATATGAAAAACATAAATTTTCAATTTCAAGTATTTTTTTCATTTAAAGCAGCCACCTCAAGCATTTTTTGATAAGTTTGCATGATTCTTTCGGCATAGATATCCTTATAAATACCACCATTGTAATTTTTAACAGCGTCTACAATATTTCCAAACTTATCATAAAGATATTTCAAGTAATATGTTCCAATTTTTATGTTTAATTTATAGTCCCACAAAATTCTAATCCACCCTTCTTCGGGTTCGTTTATACCATAAATTTTTGCAACATATGCTGCAGTTTCAGGTTTGATTTGCATCATACCAAGCTCTCCATACAACCCAATAACATTTCTAAATTCACTTTCTACAATCACTATAGAAGTTATTAACAAAGGATCTATCCCGGTTTCTTTCGAAACTGATAATATTGTATTTTCAATATCATATAACATTTCATCATAAGTTTCTAGACCATGTGAGGTTCTATATTTTTTTATCATGTCTCTAAACCACTGACCAGGAAATGCAAATAAACTTGTCGAAAGAACTATAAGAGTAAATATTAAAATTGTTTTTTTCATAGTAATCCTCCTAAATTTTTTAAGTTATTATAAAAGCAATAATCATACCTAAAATAAAGCCAGCTATTGCTTCAATCATTGTATGTCCACTATTAGGATCAACCTTTCTTCTGAGGCCAACTGCATCAGAAGCTATTACTGCAAGTAAAATGGTTGAAATAGCAGTTTGAGGCGAATCGTATCCTGTTGTTCTTGCAACTGCCCAAGCCAAAGCTGAAAGTGTAGCAATATGAGCACTTGGCATGCCACCATATCTACCAAATGATTTAATGTCCCTATAAATTATCACTTTTAAAAACTGAGAAGATAAAAAAGCTAAAATTGAAGCGAGTAAAGGTATATTTTTAAAGAGATCTAACATCTACCACACTCCTTAATCTTCTAATTTCATTTTTATCCAGTATTTTGACTTTTAGGTTATATTTTTTTAGTTTATTCCAACCATTTTTCAGATTTAATTTTTTAGCAATTGTTTTTTCGGTAATCAATGTTTTAGGTTTAATTACTTCGATAAATTCACAAAAATCTTTGTATATTAATTCAAAAGTTTCTTTGTCAACGATAAAAATTTCAGGATCAAGAGTAAACTTTTCTAAACCTAACCTATTTAACTTTTTCTGTCTTTCAAGAAGCCTTTTTTGTTTTAATTTTTCTGTTTCTCTAAGAGAAAAGATACAGCCACAGTAATTTTGTCGGTATATATTTTTTTCTTTAATATATTTTAAGGCTTTTTGATATTCAATTCCTTTTCTAAAACGAGTTTCAATATATTTTATTCCAGTTTCTTTTTCAACAGTTTTTCCGATTTTGTTAATTTTATCTAAATTTTTTCGTGGAGATGAGGTTAAAGTTGTTGCAATTTCATTTTCACCGATTTCTTTTGCTTTTAAAGCAGTTTTAAATAATCTTATAAAAATACATTTATCACATCTTGTACTATTTTCTCCAAAGTTTTCAGTTCCCTTTATATATTCAAAAAAAACTTCTGGTTCATATTTGCTATCTATAATTTTAAAATTCCATTTTTTAGATAATTTTTCAACTTCAAACAATCTTTTATCATATTCTTCTTTAGGGTGTATATTTGGATTATAAAAGAATACTTTTTCAACATTTTTCAAATGAAAATAAGCTGGTACCAAATCAGGTGCACAGCAGACATGCAAAAGCATTAGAACACCTTCTTTGAATCTAGCAAAAGAGTTACTGGTCCATCATTCACAAGTGAAACTTTCATATAAGTACCAAATCTTCCTGTTTCAACTTTTAAGCCAGATTTTTTTGAAAAATCAACGAACAAATTATATAGTTTTTCAGCTTTTTCAGGAGTTGCAGAATCTGAATAAGAAGGCCTTCTTCCTCTTCTACAATCTCCATAAAGAGTAAATTGTGAAACTATTAGTAATTCTCCATTTACGTCAAGTAAAGACAAATTCATTTTTCCATCTTTGTCATCAAATATTCTCAAGTTAACAATTTTTTCAGCAAGATACTTTACATCTTCTTCTGAGTCATCTTTTCCAACACCTAGTAAAACTAACAATCCATTGTTGATTTTTCCAATTATTTTATTATCAACTTCAACAGAGGCTTCAGATACTCTTTGAACAACAGCTCTCATCTTCTTCTCACCCTTATAACTCCAGCTTTCTTTTCGATTTCATTTATTAATTCATTTAGTTCACTTAATGATTTTACCATAATTGTAAAATATGCAAATACTGTTTTCCAGGTTTCTGATTCTGAAACTTTCATGCTTGAAATATTAATTTTTTTATTTACGAAAATATTCATTATTTCTGGTAAACGCTCATTTTTGTCAATTTCGACTTCAATTGCAGTAGAAAAACCACCTGAGTCTTCTGAAATCCAGTTAGCTTTAAATTTTCTGGTTTTATCAATATTTTTTACATTTTTGCATTCTATTCTGTGAACGGTTATACCCCTTCTGCTTGCTATTCCAACTATTTCGTCTCCCGGGACTGGCATACAACATTTTGCTATATGTACTTCAATTGAAGCAATTCCATCTATGGCAATTAGATTTTTGTAGCTTTTTTTCTGTTTTTTTATTACTTTTCTAATTTCTTTTGGCTTTTCAATAAGATTAAGTAGATCATTAAAAGTTATACTACCTTCTCCAATACGGGTATATAATTCTTCAATAGTAAGGTTGTGATTTTTCAAAAAATCAGCTATTTTTTCATTTTCAAGTATCCCTTCAATTGAAGTATTAAATCTTTTTGCTAATTTTCTAATAACATCTTTTCCGGAATCAATCAATTTTTCTTTTTCTTGTTCTCTAAAGAACCTTCTTATTTTGGCTTTTGTACGAGGACTTTTGGCATATTTAAGCCAATCCAAACTCGGTCCTTTACTGGATTTATTAACTAAAATTTCTACGACATCTCCATTTTTTAATTTATAACTTATTGGGACAATTTTCCCGTTTACTTTTGCACCGGAAAAATGATGGCCAATTTCGGTATGTATAGCATATGCAAAATCTATAACTGTTGAACCTTTAGGCATGTGCATTATTTCGCCTTTTGGAGTTAGAACAAAAACTTCATCCAATTGAAGTTCATTTTTTAATTCGGATAAATTTGTTGAGCCTTTTAATAATTCCTTTCTCCAATCTAAAAGTTGAGAAAGCCATTTTTGTTTTAAATCAACTGTTTTATCTTTATATATCCAATGTGCAATTAGACCATATTCAGCTTCATTGTGCATTTGATAATCTCTAATTTGTATTTCTAAAGGTTCACCATATTGAGTGATGACAGTTGTGTGAATAGATTTGTATCCATTTGATTTAGGAGCTGCTATATAATCTTTGAATCTTCCAGGTAACGGAACCCATATATGGTGAACAATACCAACAGTAGTGTAACATGTTTTTACGTCATTCACTATTGCTCTAATTCCAATTAAATCATATATTTCATCGAAATTTTTGTTTTTTTCTTTCATCTTTTTCCAAATGCTATAATAATGTTTATATCTTCCTTCAATTTTTGCTTTAATATTATGTTCTTTTAAAGCTAGAGAGAGTTGCTTAACATATTCATTAGTTCTTTCTTCTCTTTCTTTTTTCTTTTCAGAAACGAGTTCTTTAATTTTATAATATTCTTCTGGAAATAATACCTTAAAGGATAAATCTTCTAATTCCCATTTGATTATATGTATTCCAAGTTTATGAGCGATGGGAGCATATACCTCAAGAGTTTCGAGTGCTTTATATCTTTTCTTTTCAACATCATCGACAAATTCAATTGTTCTCATATTATGAAGTCTATCAGAGAGTTTAACAAATATAACCCTTACATCTTCAGCCATAGCAAAAAGCATTTTTTGGATAGTTTCACTTTTCTTCTTTTGTTCAATATTTCCAACAGGAGCATTTATCTTACTAACTTTTGTTACTCCGTCAACAATTTTTGCAACTTCTATACCAAATTCGTTTTCTATATCTTTTAATGATACTTTTCCATTGCTGTCTTCAACTGAATCATGTAAAATACCAGAAATTAATGTGGTTGTATCTAATTTTAAGGAAGCTAAGATTTTTGTTACCTCTAAGGGATGATAGACAAAAGGTTCACCAGATTTTCTAAAAAATCCTTCATGTGCATAATTTGCCATTTCAATGGCTTTTTCAATTAATTTTTTTTCTTTTTCTTTAAATTGTCTTTTTGAAATAGTTTCAAGTTCATAAATGAAATTATCTGTTTTAATCACAAAAATCCACCTCTTATTTTAGATATTTTATCACAATTTTTTGGATAGTATGTTATAATGTTGTACTATTTTTATGAAAAGAAAAATTATACATTTTACATTAAATTAAAATTAAAGACTTGTACTTACCCCAAATAGGTAGACACAAAAAAAATTAACAAAATAATTTTGTGAATTAATATTTTTTCAACTCTTTTTCTCAATGCTTCATCTTCTTTTT
>Ga0136651_10000316_pt1 | contig 25916 bp, 25 predicted proteins | sample Mar14236cmmetaG_FD_94867 | JGI IMG/M metagenome (GOLD analysis project Ga0136651, IMG submission 94867) | Marine hydrothermal vent microbial communities from Guaymas Basin, Gulf of California to study Microbial Dark Matter (Phase II) - Marker... ... | reverse complement strand
TAATGATCGTTTGGTAGTAATGCGGCTGACAGAGGATTCCTTGGTTATGTTATACGATATGTATGAAGAAAAAGTTGGTCTACACAGTTTACACCCTGAGAGGTTTATCATAATAAATGGAAAGGTCTATATTAGCGCAGAAACACCATTAGATCTCACATCTTCAAGAGAAGACCTGGTTTCTTTGGAAGGAAACAAGTTTTTGTTTTATTCCGGAGATTCTTTGAAAAAAGAGTTGAAAGAGAAATGGAATATCCAGCAGCCTATTTATCTCCTTGATGTTCTCAGGATAGAGGGTGAGGATGTGTATTTTTTTAAGGACTATCGTCTTATCTGGAGGGTAAGGAAGGGTGAGGGTGTTATAGATAGCCTTGTTGAAGGTTCTGGCATATTTTCATGGGGGATGGCCGGTGGTGGCTTTTCATGTCCGGTTTTTGTGGATAAAAAGGGTAGAATATACGTGGTTGATGGAGATTTTGACATAAGAACGATGACCGGGAAGGTGATCTTGAGGATATACGAGTCTGAGAAGGAGGAGTAGTATGAAGTTCTTCATCCTTTTTCTATTATTGTGGGATGGAGAAACCCGGTGTCCAATGTCGAGGCAGGAGATACTCCGGTTAAGAAAATAAAGTTTTGATTTCTGTATTTACCACAGGGAGGCTAAAGAATGGACAGATGAGTTTTTAGAGTGATTTTTCTTTTGAAAGATGTGTCTTTTCTTTAAAATTAGATTTTTTTGAAATAACTAAAGAACTACTTTATCCAATTGCAGGAAATTATTTTACGAATGTAGTTTTGCTTTTTTACAAATAATATTATACAATTTAAACAGTGAGTTATATTTATGAAAAAGGATATATTATTGCTGATATATTAACTTTTTTAAGGCTTATAATTTCTCTTTTTTTATTTGTCCTTGCACTTGGAGGGAGAAAAACCTTCGATTATTTCGTGTCCCTTGTTCTATTTGCATGGGCAACTGATGTTCTGGATGGTTATTTCGCAAGAAAAAGTGGACATTCAGGAAAATTTGGAAGCCGGGAAGGTTGGGTGGATTGGATCTTTTATATTGCATGCTTTTTTTACTCAACTTGTCTCGGTTATTACTCCTATTTTTTCTTCATAGGTATAATTCTGATAAACCTTTTTGTCTACTTTTTTATAAAAAAATCTGATAGTGTTCAAATGAGCTTTGAATTTATTTATATACTCCTATCTTTCCGGGTGCTCTATCAAGAAAGTCCTTTCTGGACCCTCGTAGTTGTAGGCTGGACAGGGTTTGTTATTGCGTTTAAATGGAATCGACTCAAAGGCCTGGTTTCATACTTTTTAAGAGGTTGGAAGTAATTTAAAGAGTTTTGGCCTATTGGCCTCAAGGAGTCTCTCTGGCTCGTTCATAAATTCTGCCGCCGTTAATATTTTTACTTTGGAAGGAGACTCTTTGAAGAGTCGTGCATAGGCTTTACGCCAGTTTAACTCTCTTGTACAGTGATGATCCAGAACTAAAACTTCAGGCATTGTTTTCCAGAGAACCTCCAGCACATTATCAATGCTTTCCTCAAGTATTTCCTTCTTGTAATACTGTCCTATTAGATAAGTGGGAAAGCCATCAAGCAAAAGTATATTTATCTTTTTTTCCATGAAAAATTCCTTCTGCGAATCTTGAAGTATTCCCATCACATCCGAGCTAAAGAGCACAGAACCCTTTTCTGTGTTAATATACACGGATAAGATATACCCCTGGAACTTGTTTTTTCCATGAATTAATGGTGGTGAAAATTCGATAATCGTTTCTTTTTTAATTTTGATTTTTTTACCGTCTGCGTAATGTATATTTGCTTTGGGATTATTGTTTCTGATTTTTTGAATCAGTAGCTCTGCTCTCATCCTGTGTTTTCTGGTGTTAAATTCATATGGATGCTTTAAAAAGATCATCTTGCTGGATAGTTGAGAGACATTTCTATAAGTATGATGATCATAATGATAATGGGTAACAATCACAATATTGGAAATTTTTAGATATTGATCGAGAATTTGCCATCTATTGAACATGGTCTCTATTTCTTCTTTGTGGGGTGGTAACCCATATCTTCTTGGACCAAGGGCCATTGATGGATCAATTATAATTTTAAGCTCTCCTGTATCGATAAAAGTAGCATAAGATCTCACTCCAAGGCTTTCTGAAGCTAAAATCTTGACTTCCACATATCTTTTATAAACTCAAAGAAAAGAAATTTCAAATTGAGTGGTTGAATATTATACTGTATTCTTACGTATATTCTTATGGATGACAAAGAAATTGTTAAAAAAATACTTGCCGGCAATAAAGAAGCTTTCAAATTTATTGTGGAGAAATATATGAAATTAGCATATAGCATAGCATACTCAATTGTAGGTTCGCGGGAAGAAGCTCTGGACGTCTCTCAGGAGGCTTTTATAAAAGTTTATAAAAATCTTAAAAAATTTGATGTTAACAGGCCATTCTTCCCATGGTTTATAAAAATTTTAAAAAATATTGCTATTGATAAAATAAGGAAAGACAAAATTAAATTAATTCCCCTTGAGGTAGTGGAAAACAAGGGAATAGACCATAAAATAAAATTTGAACTTGAAAGGGCTTTAGCAAATTTGAATCAAGAAGAAAGAGAGATAATATTCCTTAGACATTTTGATGGTTATAGTTACAAAGAAATAGCCGAACTCCTTGATATACCGATAGGTACAGTTATGTCACGCCTTTTCTATGCAAGAAAAAAATTAAAAAAGATGCTGGAAGGCCGGATATGAAAGAGAAAAATTTAGACCGGGAACAATGTGAAAAACTTATACAGAAGTCTATGGATATGGAATTAACTCCCGAAGAAAAAGAATATTTAAGAGAGTGTCTAAACAATCCTGAATTGAAGCAGGAACTAGAGATTTATAATAAAATTGTAGAAATCCTCAATATGACAAAATACGAAACTCCAGAAGATGAAATATGGAACAATTACTGGAGTAAAATTTACAACAGATTAGAAAGACAAATAGGATGGATTTTGACATCTATTAGCGGGATAATCCTTATTTTTTATTTCCTTGTCTCGCTTTTTAAAAATATTCTTGCCTCCAATATTGCAGTTTGGTTAAAAATAGTAATTATTTTATTTCTCCTGGGAATCTCAATACTACTTGTATCCATTATTCGGGAACGCCTTTATATTATGAAAAAAGAAAGGTATAAGGATATTAAAAGGTAGGAGGTTTAGATATGTTATTGGTTACTACAGATGAAATACCTGGAAGGAAAATAAAAAAGGTTCTTGGACTTGTAAAAGGGAATACTATAAGAGCTCGCCATCTGGGGAGAGATTTAATGGCTGCTCTCAGGAATTTGGTAGGAGGCGAAATTACTGATTATACAAAAATGTTAGCTGAATCGAGAGAGCAAGCTATAGATAGAATGGTTGAACAGGCCGAGGCAATGGGGGCAAATGCAATTGTCGGTATAAGGTTCACTACTTCTTCGGTAATGCAGGGCGCAGCGGAGCTCCTTGTTTACGGTACAGCAGTAATAGTGGAATGAAGGAGGGAAGATGGAATTTATAACCCTATTAAAGTCAGCGTACTTAGCACTAAAAGCAAATAAGACCCGCTCACTTTTAACTACATTAGGTATTATTATAGGTGTTGCGACTGTTATTTCAATGGTCTCTATTATAGAGGGAATGAATCGATATGTATATCAGATTTTGGGAAGTCTGGGTTCGAAAACAGTGTATGTGCAGAAATGGAAATGGGCTATACGCACAGGTCATATGCCAAGAGAAGAAGTTAGAAAAATATTGAGGCGTCCAGATCTTACACTTGAAGATGCAGAGGCTATAAGAGAGCTTCCAGAAGTTGAATTGGCTGCTGCATCACAACCGGTATGGGCTGGTTTAAGAATGCGATATAAAAATAGAAGCGTTGAACTGGACCCTCAAGGTGTGGAAGAAGACTACCTTCTCATCGCAGGCTATGAAGTGGAATACGGAAGAGGATTGAATAGAAATGACATACTTTATAAAAGAAATGTAGTTGTTATAGGTAAGTATGTGGCTGAAAATTTGTTTCCAGACGAGGATCCTATTGGCAAGGAGATGGAGATCGGAAGATATAAATTCCTGGTAATAGGTGTGTTAAAAGAAAAGGGCGAGTTAATGGGAAATAATCTGGATGAAGTTGCGTTTATTCCCATAACTACAGCTCAAAAATTATTCATCAATAAAAGTAGTAGAAGATATAGAATATTTGCTTCTCTTGGAATAGTTGCCAAAATCAGAGATGATGTTTCAATGGAAGAGGGACTTAAAAGCATAGAAGTTCTCATGAGAAAACGTAGAAATCTCAGGTTTAACGAAGAGAGCAATTTTTCATTAAACACTCAGGAGATGTTACTTGATGCTTACAAAAAATTAACCAATGGTATCTTCTTCGCAATGATAGGTATTGCTTCTTTAGCTTTAATAGTAGGTGGTATAGGGATCATGAATATTATGTTAGTTTCTGTAACTGAAAGGACAAGAGAAATTGGTGTAAGAATGGCTGTGGGAGCTAAAAGAAAGGATATATTGATGCAATTTTTGGTAGAAGCAATTTTTCTGACGACAGTAGGGGGTTTTATTGGGATAGTAATAGGATCAATAATTGGTAAACTAGTTGATATCGCTACTCCTCTACCTTCAGCTATACCATTATGGAGTATTTTGGTAGGTCTTGGTTTTTCGACCTTTGTTGGTCTTTTCTTTGGGATCTATCCTGCCCAGAAAGCAGCTAAACTTGATCCAATTGAAGCATTGAGATATGAATAAAAGGAGGTTTTAAAGTGAAAAAATTAATCGAAATAGTGTATAATCCAAGAAAGGTGTTCCAGGAGGATGGTAGTTTTATCATTCCATTTATTACTGTCATAATTCTAAGTATTCTCTTTCTCGTTATTTTGACGCCTTTGAGGTTTGAACAGATTCTCCAGAACGTCACTGAAAGGATTCAGGATTTACCCCAAGAACAACAGAAGCAAATACTTGGATCTATGAGCGTGAAAAATATCATAATTAGAGGAGGAATTGCTATTCTTATAATGGTTCCAATAAAGATAATCCTCCAGGCACTTATTTATCAGGTCTCAATTCCACTCTTGGGGGGAGAGCTTAGCCTTAAAGACTCTTTATTTATACTATCTTACGCCAATTTAATCTCTACTCTCAGTGGCTTTGTGAAAGTTCCAGTGGCATTAATTTCCAGAAATATAAATGTACGTACAGATCTCTCAATCTTCCTTCCTCAAGGAAGCGGTTACCTCTGGAAGGTACTCAGTCAGATTGACTTATTTACCATATGGTCTCTCGGCATTTTGGGATTAGGGCTTTCTATCATGGGGAAGGTGGAAAAGAAAAAAGCTTATATCCTTGTGGGAATTCTCTGGCTTGCATATATATTGCTGGTGCCACTGATTCCTTGGGGAAGAGGAGGTTTGGGTAGATGACCTTATTATTGATGATCTGTTTACTTTCCCAACCTCTTTCACTCACACTAGAAAAAGCAGTAGAAATAGCCTTAAAACGATCACCTGTTCTTCAGCAGAGTTATTATGCTAAACAAATTTCTACTTTCTCACTAATAAACTCTACCGGAGATCTTCTTGCTTCAGCTTCTATTACAGGAAATTACACCAATTATGACTATTTCTCCGACCAGAATGCACTTTTTATCAATCCCCCAGAATATTACACTATTAATGCGGGAGTCGAAACCAAAGCTTTTTCTCCTACTGCGTTATGGAATGTACTAAATGCATACAATAATAGGACAATCTCCACTTTGCAATACGAATATACTCGGAATCAACTTATTTTTCAGGTTAAAAGTGAGTACTTAAATGCATTGAGAAATAAACACCTCTTGGAAGTTTCAAAAAAGGCACTTGAGAGAGCAGAAGTTTATTACAGACTTACGAAGGAAAAATTTGCACTTGGCTCAGCTACAAAACTTGATCTTTTGAAATCTGAAGTGCAGATGAAAAAAGCAAAACTGGATATTCTTAATGCAGAAAGACTATACAGAACATCTTTATATAATTTATTAAAGCTAATTGGCTTGGGCTTAAAAAGTGAAGTTATCCTCGAAGACATTCAGATAGCAGATACCATGATACACCTACCTCCACTTCATGAAGTTGAGGAGATGGCCCTTAAATATAACAAGACATTAAAAGAAGCAAAAGTTCAATATAACAATAAAAAAATTGACCTTGCCTATGATTTTCTGTCTATAATACCGAGTGTGACTTTTGGTTATTACTGGAATTATGGAGGAAGTGCAAAACCATCGTCAATAAATGCTTTTACTGAAAAAAGGGGATGGAGTATATCGTTTTCCTTTAACTTGCTAAGTTACCCCATAACTGTCTTGAATGGCTATTTTTATAAAAAACAAAAGGAAGTATATTATAAAACAGCCCTTTTCGAAGTCATAAAAAATGTGAGAGATGCTTATATGGAGTTGAAAAATAGTTTAGAAAGTTTGTCTCTTTCAAAAAGCAGTCTTCAGCAGGCTAAAGAAGCATACAACCTTGCGAAGGAGCAGTATGCTCTTGGGAAAATTTCCATTTTAGAACTCCTTGATGCAGAGGAAGCTTTAAGAACATCAGAAGTTTCGTATATTGAAACAATCTACAATTTAGAAATTACAAAGGAAAAACTTAATTTCCAAACAGGTATGGAGGTAATAAAATGAAAATCAAAAGGATTTTAATTCCAGTAGTAATCCTTGTTGTTATAGCCCTGATTGTTGCTGCAAATCTCAAGAAGGGATCTTCTCCTCGATATAAAGTAGAAGGGGAAGTAATTAAAAAGGGGAAAATAGAAGAGATTGTAAGAGCAGACGGCCAACTTGAGGCAGTAAGTCAGGTAAATATAGGTGCAGATGTTATGGGAAGAATTGAAAAAATCTATGTTAAAGAAGGTGATAGAGTTAAAAAAGGGGATACTTTATGTATTATAGATAGAAGCACCTATTTAGCTAAAGTTAAAGGACTGGAATATTCACTAAAACAGCAGGAGGCACGATTAGAAAAAGCAAAAAAAGATTTTGAAAGAGTAAAAGAATTATACCAAAAAAATCTTGTATCAAAAGCAGCTTACGAAGAGGCGGAGGCGACTTACAAGGCCCTCAGCGCTCAGTTAGAAGCCTCCAGATATTCCCTGGAAGAAGCACGTAGACAACTTGAAAAAACTATAATACTTTCCCCTATAAATGGCGAGGTGGTGGGGGTAAATAAAGAGGAAGGCGAGATGGCAGTCGTGGGGACCATTAATACCCCTGGTTCTGTAATTATGACCATTGCAGACCTTTCTGAGATGATGGTAAAAGCATATGTTGATGAATCTGAAGTAGTTAAAATAAAAAAAGGAAATAAAGCCCGGATTAAAATTGACGCATATCCCGGAAAGGTATTCATAGGTAAAGTAATAAGTGTGGGAGGTATTCCTCAACAATCTACAGCCCAGGAATACAGTATTAGCTATCCTGTAGAAATTCTTATAAATGATACAGCTTATCTATTGCCAGGAATGTCTGCAAGTTGCGAGATAATTACAGGAGAATCGAATAATGCTATTAAAGTACCAGTAGTAGCCCTTGGTAAAGAGAAAGGAAGTGATAAAGACTACTGTTTTGTTGTAAAAGGTGGGGTAGCAAGAAAGAGGTACGTAAAAACAGGAATAGAAGGTGAAGTTTACATTGAGGCTATAGAAGGTGTTGAAGAGAGTGATACAGTGATAACAGGACCTTTTGAGATACAAAGAAAATTAAAGGATGGAGATCGAGTAAGCGTAATTTTAAAAGAAAAAACAAGCAAAGGAAAAACTGAGTAAGATAAAATGATCGAGTTAAAAGGTATAAAAAAAATCTATCAGATGGATCATGTAAAAGTCGAAGCCTTAAGAGGTATTGATTTAAAAATTGAAGAAGGAGAATATGTAGCAATAATGGGACCATCAGGTTCTGGCAAATCCACTTTAATGCATATTATAGGCTGCCTTGATAGACCAACAGAAGGCTTGTATGTTTTCCGCAATACCCCTGTGCATGAACTCACTGAAGGAGAGCTAGCAGAAATAAGGAGAGATAGAGTAGGTTTTGTTTTTCAAAATTTCAATCTTTTACCGCGTATTACTGCCAGGGAAAATGTAGAGCTTCCTATGATTTATAAAGGAATAAAAGCAAAAGAACGCCACCAGCGAGCTGTGGAATTATTACAGAAAGTTGGCCTTGGTGCGAGAGTAAATCATAAGCCCACAGAACTCTCAGGAGGAGAAAGACAAAGAGTTGCCATTGCACGAGCACTTGCAAATGAACCCGATATAATTCTGGCAGATGAACCTACAGGCAACCTGGATACAAAAACCGAAGAAGAAATACTCAAAATATTTGATCAGCTCTGGGAAGAGGGAAAAACTATAATAGTTGTCACTCACGACCCCGAAGTTGCAGCACACGCTAAAAGGATAATACATATACGCGACGGCAAAATAGTAGACTGATTATTATTTTACTTCAAAACTCGGCTTTTCAAATAGATATCTTTTTATTTTTCTTGTAGTAGTTTTTGGGAATTCTTCCTCCCTTATAGTAAATCTTTTCACTCTTTTATATTCCGCGAGATCCTCTGACCACTTTTCTATTTCCTTATCAATTAGTGCATATATATCTTCTTCTTTTGGATTTTTAACACCCTTGGAAGCGAAAAACTCATCAACTGCCTCAAAATTGGGATATACAATAGCTTGTACTTCTTCAGCTCCTGTCTCCGGATTATATCCCCTCAATACAAGAACTTCTTCAATATAGGGTGATCTGAGCAGTGCAGTTTCAACCTCTTCAGGGTATACATTTTTCCCACCAGGAGTGACGATTACTGCTTTCTTCCTACCTGTAATATATATATATCCTTCATCATCTATATATCCCATATCTCCCGTCAGTAACCATCCATCTTCAGTAAGCACTTCTCTGGTTGCCTCTTCATTCTTATAATACCCTACCATTATATTCGGACCTCTAAAAGCAAGTTCCCCCACTCCTTCTTCATTAGGGTCTACTATCTTCACATCTACATAGGGTATAGGTAAACCTATACTGTCATTCTTAGGTCTGGTAGGTGGATTCAATGTGCATACAGGTGAAGCTTCAGAGAGTCCATAACCCTGCAGGATTGGGAATCCCATTTCTTCCAGAGCCCTGGAAACCCACCGAGGTAAAGCAGCACCTCCTGAGACAAGATATCTTAAATTCCCCATCCCCAACTCATCTCTGATCCGTTTAAACATTGTTCTGGAAGCTTTCCCTTTTAAGATAGTATCAAGAGCCCTGGAACTCCCTTTCATCAGGCCGAATATGCCTTTAACTATAGGATTGGCCTTTGAAATTTCCCTCTGAATTCCCTGGACTATTTTTTCCAGAAGTAATGGAACAACTAACATCACCGTTGGTTTAATCTCCTGCATTTCTTCTCGCATTATTTTAGATTTGAGTGACCTCGCGTAGGCAATGGTTGCACCACCTGAAAGGGGGGTTAGAAAACCCGCTGTCCCTTCAAAAACATGATGGATGGGCAAAATTGAATAAAACACATCTCCAGGACTGAAGATAATACACTGATATAAAGCATCAACATTGGACATCAGGTTTTTATGAGAAAGCATCACCCCTTTTGAACTCCCTGTTGTTCCTGAGGTATAAAGAATAACCGCAAGGTCATCTAATAAGACCTTCTCCTTTGGAATTCCTTCTCTATATTTCTCAAGAATTTGATTTAGATTAACTATATTGAACTCGTTTTCATCCATTGATATCAATCTTTCCAGAGTATCAAGTTCATCTTTAATTTCAATTAGATCTTCAAGAAAACGACCTGATGCTATTATTATTCTTGATTCTGAGTCTTTTAAGATATGTTTGATTTCAGGCTTTTTAAGTCTTGCATCAATAGGTACTACAGTTACACCAATCCACTGATATGCAAGGTACGATATCCCCCATTCCGGTCTATTTTCACCAATTACCGCTGCTTTATCGCCTTTTTTAAGTCCAATCTCTTCTTTTAAGTACTTTGCAAGTCTTTTTACCCTGTCCAATAGTTCTCCGTATGTTATTTTATCCCATACTCCACCCCGTTTCATCGTCATAGCCACATTATCATGATAAAGGTACGCACTCCTTTCCAACATTTCCGGGATTGTCATCCAACCTATGCCTGGTCTTACAGTCGGATATCTCATCATACCCCCCTTTTACAAAATTAATAATATTTTATCAAGTACAGAAGATGCTTATGTAATCTGGCAATCTAATCTTTATATTCCACAAGTTTCATTTCGTACAATTCACCTTCGTCTCCGATGAACTTAACGTAGATAGGCAATGCAACTCCGTGGGCTATACATGATTCATAGATACTCTTATCATTTTCCTTTATCAATATTTTTCTCCCCTTCTGTCCTGCATATTCACATTCAGATGGGATCTCAACAGTTATTTTGTTACCATCCTCATCTTTATGTGACCATTTAGAGCCTACCTCCCATCCTGAAGTTATTAGCATAGGGGCATATGCAGTTACCCACATGTTGGAGAAAAGAGTTACACTGAGGGGAGCCAACCATGGATTTAAAAACATTTGGGCCAAAATCGCACCTGATATGTCATTTACATTTTCTACTGTAGTTGTCATATTTCCTTCATTATCGCCAAGTTTCCCTTCGATATGAAGTTTATATTTTTCTCCTGCTTTTTTAATATCTATTATATACCAGCCCTCTTGCTTGCCTTCGTCATCCTGTTGAACTATTTCGTATTTAAAATGTTCTGTGCCCTTGAATTGATAAGGTTGCCAATATGGTTCATCACCAGCATGAAGACTGGTTACTGCTGCTAAAATTACAAGCAAAACTAACCCACGCATTTTAATACCTCCAATTTTGTAAATAAAGTATAGGGAGGGTTGGTCAGTTTGTCAAAGATTATACCTTTCTCACATCCACCCAGGTAGAATGAAAAACAGACGCATTACCATAGTCTTTGTTTACATCGCTATTAGTAAGAAAATTCACATTCCATCCGAGCAATGAGGGCCAGAAGGCTTTATACATAAGTACAATCCCGGGTGGTATATCTCCAGTTATTTTTATTTTTGTCCGGATTCTACCCCTCTCATTGAAAACTTCTACAAATTCATCTTCCCCAACGCCTCTTTTCGCTGCATCCTGAGGATTCATATATAGAAATGGATCAACCTTTTTATATACATTGTGATATTGACTGGAAATGGTCATCTGGTATGTAGGACTCAATAATCTCAATTTTCCTTCTCCACTTGGTTTCTTATATACAGGGAAGGGCTGCAACCCTCTCGAAAGTGCCCTGCGAGAATAAAACTCAATTTTTCCGCTTTTCGTCCTTATTGCGGGGCGAGGAACAATTTTAATAAATCCTTTTTCCCTCAATTTGTCAAGACTGAATCCCAATTTATTCAAAATATTTTCAGCTATTTTCTCTTCGGACTCGTAGAGAAATTTATTTTTTATTCCCATTTTTTTTGCGAGAAGCACGGAAAGTTCATAATTATTCATGCCTGCAATTTCCATTACTTTTTCATTTAAGAGAATGTATGTGTGGAAAAAGGAATCGACAATGTCAAAACGTTCAAAAAATGTATTCGCAGGAAATACTATATCTGCATAGAGAGCTGTATCGGTTAAAAATAAATCGTGAACTACTATAAAAACATCTTTCTCCTTCAGAGCCTTTCTAAGTTTATTCTGGTCAGGATATGAAGCCAGTGGGTTTGCGTTGTATATAAAAAGAAATTTTATTTCATCTTCTCTTACGTATTCATGCAAAAGCATCTGCGGAATTAACTGTAACTCTCTGGTTCTTAAGAAGGTTCCTGAAACGTAATTAATGTCTATTCCCACTTTCATATCGTATAGAAAACCTATCCTATGCCCAACTAAAGCCGGGAGAAAAGAAATTGCTCTTGTAGCTTCTCCTCCTTCAAAACTTTTCTGAAAGCCGTATCCTAAATGTATAATACCCCTTCTTTCGTAAAATTTCCTTGCAAAATCTATAATTTCCTGTTTGTTAATTCCTGTTTCAGACTCTGCATATTCAAGACTTATTTTAAGTACATAATTTTTAAACTCTTCAAATCCATAAATATTCTGAGACACAAATACCTTATCGTATAGTTCTTCCTCAATCATAACACGCGCCACAGCAAGAGCAAATAGAGTATCTGTTCCTGCCTTTACTGGAAAATGTTTGTGTGCTCTTTTTGCAGTAGCAGTTTTTACGGGGTCCACAACCCAGAGCTCTAAGCCATACTTCCTGGCAAGATTGAAACCATGCAGATTTGTCCATACGGGGTTTATTCCCCAGTATACAAGGAGTTTATATTTCTTCAAGTCTTCCGGGTCAATGCCAACGGACGTTCCATAAATATCCAAAAGTGCCTCATGACCAGCTCTGTCACAGATAGCATGATCCAGAAGAGATGCGTTAATATAGTTAAAAAAACGGAGAGGGAAATAATGATTTATAATACCTCTATCGCCGGAGAATTCGTATGCAAGAATCTTATCACTTCCAAATTTTTTGATGGTTTCTTTAATTTTAGAAATTGTGATATTTAGAGCTTCATCCCAGGATATTTCTTTAAAATTTGGTGTACCTCTCTCTCCTACTCTAATTAAAGGCACCCTTAACCTATCTTCACTTGTGGCCCATTTCGGCATCAGGTTTCCTTTTGGACATAGGAATCCACTGGTGACAGGATGTTCGGGATTTCCGATTATTTTTAAATTACCATCCTCAATTTTAGAAATAATAGCACAAGTATCATAACAATCTCTCATGCAGGCACTGAATTTCATATTATGCAGTTTAATTTATACCATGGGTTATTTCAAGAAATTTCATAAAAATAGTCTGACTTTTGAGCTGGAGTAGCGTCTTCACTATAGTGTTCTCTCGTATACGGAATAAATATTGAATCTTTTCCCTCTCAAAAAGCCAATTAAAGTGAGATTCTTAGCACTGGCTGTTTGGACTGCCAGACTTGTGGGAGCAGAGCGAGAAATCACAACAGGAATTCCCGCAATTATTGCCTTCTTCACTATTTCCAGAGAAATGCGACCACTGGAAAGTAGAACAGTTGTCCCAAAGTTTACCCCATTTAGAAAGGCCTTGCCAATCACCTTGTCCACAGCATTATGTCGGCCGATGTCTTCACTGAAAAAAAGTATATTTTCTCCATCACTTATCGCTGCTGCATGCACTCCTCCAGTTAATTTAAATACCTTTGATTTTTTATTGAATGTTTCAAAAAGTTCAGGAAGTCTCTGTATTTTCAATTTAAAGGGTGAATCTATCTGAGGTAATTCCTGAATGCAAAAGGTGAATTCCCCACCTCCACAACCGGAACTTCTCAAAATATAACCTGTAGGTTTAATATCTCTGTCAATTGTCAAATAAAATTCCAGGTTTTTAACTTCATAATCAAATTTAATGTCATCCTTAATTATTCCTTCTGTAAGAAGAAATCCGAGTCCAAGATACTCAATTTCTGCCGGTGAACAACTTAACCTTGTATATAATGTATTGTTTATGTAAATTGAGGCTATTTCTTCAGAGACAATGTAATCCTCTTCATCTCTACATGTATCAAAAGTACATCTTTTTATATTTTTTTTCTTATAGATCATCTAAAAAAGAAGCATATTTTTTGAGATCTTTTGGTGTATTCAGGTTGATAAAACTCATAAGTTCTGGATCATATTTTCTAACAATATGTTCTGGAATTTTTTTAACATTAACCCTCTCATAGAATGATGTTACCTTAAAATTCCCCCTTCCAATCTCTTCTTCTATTACATTTATTATGTTTTTTGTATATACGGCATGCAGGGGTTCAAAATATCCTCTCACAACAGGAACAACCACATCATAATTTCCTGTTATTTCCAGCATATATTTTACAAGATTCTTATTCACAAATGGCATATCACATGCCACTACAAAATTAAGTTGATTTTTTGATGCCTTTAATCCTGAGTAGATGCCAACGAGGGGCGAGCGATATTTATACAAATCTTCAACGAAAATAAACTCTCTTCCACAAATCCTGTGATTGGTCTTTCCTACAACAATAATTTCAGAAAATAAAATTTTCAATTTTTTTATAATTATATCAACTATATTATTCCTGTTTATAAGGAGGAGGGGCTTCGGAAACCCCATCCTCCTTGATTCTCCACCAGCAAGAACTATTAATGAAGCTTCAGGAAGATCTCTTTTCACGCCAGATATATACAAACCAATATAGCGTTGCTACAAAGAAAGCACCACCTATAATATTACCTAAAGTCACTGGAAGCTCATTGCGGATCCAGAATCCATACATATTAAGGTTAGAAAGATCAGGATATCCAGCTGCAGCAACAACCTGAGGAACATTCTTGAGGAACATCCCCATGGGAATAAAGTACATGTTTGCTATGCTGTGTTCAAATCCTGATGCAACGAATGCCATTATGGGGAAGAAGATAGCAAATATTTTTCCTATGGTCTGTCTTGCAGAGAATGCCATCCACACAGCAAGGCAAACAAGCCAATTACATCCTATTCCCCTCGCAAAGGCTTCAAGAAATGATAAATTTACTTTTGCATTAGCTATTTTAAGAGCAGTCGCTCCCACTAAATAGCCATTAGTTTTCCATAATCCACTCCAGTACATGATAACAACAAGGAGTACGGAACCAATTAAATTTGCTATGTAAACAACAACCCAGTTGTAAAAAAGTCTCCATACTGGTGCACGTTTATCCAGAACTGAAAGAAAGATCAGGTTGTTCCCTGTGAAAAGTTCTGCTCCTGCAATAACCACAAGCATCAGTCCAACACTAAATACTGCACCCATCATGAATTTGGCCATTCCAACACCTAAGTATTTTGCTATGTCATGACCCACCATAGTGGCAAGCTCTGCCCCGAATCCAATATAAACCCCGGCTAATATACCCAATATAAAGAGCTTATAGAATACATAGTGGGTTTTTTTGACACACACATTACTAGTCAGGGTATCAGCAATAGTTGCTGGGGTGCGACATTCAAACTGCATAACACACCTCCTTTTTAAATTTTTTCAATTTTACATGCTGCGACTTTAAGTTCAGGTATTTTCGCAATTGGGTCCAGTGCATCATTGGTAAGGACATTTGCGGCAGCTTCCGCAAAGTGGAATGGTATAAACACTGAACCCGAACATACTCTTTCACTTTCTACTGCTTTAATCTTTATAGAACCTCTCCGTGTGGTCACCTTCACTTCTTCACCATCCTTAATGCCGAGTTTTTTCATATCTTCAGGATGCATTTCCATATAAGGCCCTTCTACATATTTAGGAAGCGCATTTGTGCGTCTTGTCATAGAACCGGTGTGGAAATGGAAAAGAACTCTTCCTGTGGATAAGAGGAAAGGATATTCATTATCTGGCCATTCTGCCGGAGGTATGTAATCTACTGGATGAAACTTACCAAGACCTCTGGAAAATTTGCCTTTGTGAAGATATTTTGTGCCTGGATGAGATGGATCAGGGCATGGCCATTGCAATTTTTCGCCACGCATAATCCTTTCATAAGTTATCCCTCCGTATATAGGAGTGAGTCTATTTATCTCATCCATAATATCTTTGACATGGGTATAATTCATTTCATAACCCATCTTTTTTGCCAAATCACGTATTATCATCCAATCAGGCTTTGCTTCTTGTGGAGGTTCAATGGCTTTCTCTACCCAGAGTATTCTCCTCTCAGTATTTGTGAAGGTTCCACATTTCTCAGCAAAAGATGCAGCAGGTAAGACCACATCTGCAAACTGGGCTGTTTCGGTCATGAAGATATCCTGACATACAAGGAATTCAACACTTTCTAAAGCCTCTTTAACATGAGGAATATTGGGATCCGAAACCATGGGATTCTCACCCATGAAATAAAATGCTTTTATCTTGCCCTCTGTGGCGGCATACATCATTTCAACAACTGTAAGACCGGGTTTGTCGGATAATTTCACGCCCCAGGCCTTTTCAAATTTCTCTTTAATCTTGGGATCATCTACTTTCTGATAACCTGGATAAACATTGGGCAGTGATCCCAGATCACAGGCACCTTGTACATTGTTTTGTCCTCTTAAAGGATTAACTCCAGTAGACTCTTTACCGACATTACCAGTTAACATGGCAAGATTGGCAAGTGAAAGCACATTATCGGTTCCGGTGGTATGCTGAGTAATTCCCATAGCATAAACTATACTGGCCTTTTGGGCTTTCCCATATATTCTTGCTGCCTCTATTATCTTTTGCTTTGGAATACCCGTAATTTCCTCCACTCGCTCAGGAGTATATTGCTCTATGACCTTCTTAAATTCATCAAACCCTTCCGTCCTTTCTTTTATGAATCCTTCATCATAAAGACCCTCTTTGATTATCACATGCATCATTCCATTTATCCATGCGACATCTGTACCGTTCTTCTGCTGCATCCAGAGTGTAGCATACCTAACAAGGTCTATTTTCCTCGGATCCACGACAATGAGCTTGGCTCCATGAAACAGAACTGCCCTCTTTATCAGAGTTGCAATCACAGGATGGGTCTCAGTAGTGTTGGAACCTGTGACCAGAATAACATCGGCGTATTCCAGCTCTTCTATTGAATTTGTCATAGCACCAGAACCAAAGGCCCTTGCTAGACCAGCAACGGTAGAAGCATGGCACAATCTGGCGCAATGATCAACGTTATTGGTACCTATTACTGCCCTCATGAATTTCTGGAATACAAAATTTTCCTCGTTTGTACACTTCGCAGATGCAAGCCCGGCTATTGCATCAGGACCATACTTTTCTTTAATTTCTCTTAATCTTTTTGCAACGTAATCCAGGGCCTCATCCCATTCTACTTCTACAAATTTCCCATCTTTTTTGATAAGTGGCTTTTTAAGTCTATCTTCTCTATTTACAAAATCCAGTCCAAATCTTCCCTTAACGCATGTTTTGCCATAATTGGGGATCTCATCTGCACCTTTGACTTTCACAATTTTATTATCTTTAATCCATAGCTCTAATTGACACCCTACACCGCAATAAGGACAGGTGGTAACAACTCTTTTATCTACGTCTTTTTTCCTCACCCTCATGCCATAAACAGGTTTTTCCAGGAGAGCACCAACAGGACATGCCTGGATACATTCACCACACCCATCACACTCTGAATCTGCCCACACTCCAAGACCTGCAACCACATATTCATTGATACCTCGCTGTGCAAAGTTCAATACACCTTTGCCTTGAATTTCATAACAAGCTTTAATGCATCTTCCACATTTTATACACTTTGAAGAATCATAAATGAGTACAGGCGAGCTCCCATCCTTTACCTGTGGAACATCTTTCCATATAGGAGAAAAGATTCTGTTTCCCAGACCAAGACCATATTTATATGCAAGATCCTGAAGTTCACAATCTCCGTCCCTATCACAGTTTATACAATCATCATTATGTTCCGAGAGGAGCATATCAAGCAAAATTCGTCTTGTTTCTTCCAGTTCATCATCAAAAGCAGTAACTTTCAATCCATCCTCAACTTTAACAAGGCACGAAGGCACCATGCCTGGTCTACCTTCTATTTTCACTACACAAAGACGGCATGCGCCAGTGGGTGTGATTTTTTCAAAGAAACAAAGGCCTGGTATATTAATTCCATTCTCACGGGCTACTTTAAGCAGATTATCGCCTTTTTTGGCCTTTATTTCTCTGCCATCAATATATATAGTAACTAAATCATTCATAAAAAACCTCCTTTTACTCCAAGTAAAAAGGTTTTATAACTCTTTCTAAAACGCCATGAAGTTTAGAAATTGTTACACCATAATTGGTTATAGGTACTCCTCTCCTCTTGCATTCTTTTATTCTTCTTTTCATTTCCATACCTGTTATCATACACCCTCCACAGTGAATTACAAGGCTGTATTTCTCAAGATCTTCTGGAAAATCGTGACCTGAAGCCACTTCAAATTCAAGATCTTTACCGGTATATTGAGTCAACCATCTTGGAATCTTCACTCTTCCAATATCATCTGCCTGAATATGATGTGAACAGGCTTCTGCAATCAACACCTTATCTCCATCTTTTAATTTATCAATTTCATAAGCCCCTTCAAGCAAAATATCAAGTTCTCCTTTGTACCTTGCAAATAGAATTGAAAATGTGGTAAATTTCACATCCGGAGGAACATCTCCGGCAACTTTCAACACCACCTGGGAATCTGTTATCACAAGGGCCGGCTTTTTTTGTAGATTTCGTAATACCTCCTCAAGCTCCCTTTCTTTAACCACAATTCCAATAGCATCGTTATCGAGTATGTCTCTTAAGACCTGAACCTGGGGTAGTATTAACCTGCCTTTTGGAGCAGCAAGATCTATAGGTACAACAAGAACTACAATATCCCCTCCTTTAATTAAATCCCCCACCAGAACAGGTTCTTTTTTGTAATATTGAGGTGCTAAGGAAATTATTGCTTCTTTTAATTCATTAATTCCCTTTATTTCCTTTGCAGAAACTTTTATGAATTTTATATTATTTGCTCTACAATAATCTACATCATCAGCTTTAACGTCGCTTTTATCAATTTTATTAAATACCAGAATAAACGGAATTTCCATTTCTTTAAGTTCTTTTATGATATCTCGCTCATATTTAGTTAAGCCTTTTTCGTCTGTCACAAGAAGTGCAATATCCGTTCTAAAAAGTATCTTCCTGGTTGCCTTCACTCTCATCTGACCGAGCTCTCCAACATCGTCCAGGCCTGCTGTGTCGTAGAAAGTCACGGGGCCAAGGGGCAGGAGTTCATAATGTTTGTCCACAGGGTCTGTGGTGGTCCCCGGATATTCCGAAACAATTGCTATATTCTGCCCTGTAATTGCATTAATTAAAGAAGATTTACCCACGTTTCTTCTTCCAAGAAGTGTAATGACCAGCCTTTCCCCTCTCGGAGCTTTAGGCATACAACCTCCTTGGTGAATAACCTTTCGAATCAGAAGGAATATAACCTGCCTTCTCGATTATTCTTTTAATATAGTGAATCTCGTCTATAATACACTGACAGCTTTCGTTTTTTCCAGGATAGATGTTATAAAGTAGCCTCACTCTCTTAGGTGTGAGAGAAGGCATTATAACATTTGCGCCTGCTTTGAGTCCTTTCTCTCTTGCGTCGGAATGGAGAGAAGCTAGTGCACTTGTTGCAGGAATGTTGGCATAAGGATTCATTATTCTTAATAATGCAATCACCCTCAAGGACAAATCTACATCGCCGTGAGGATAATCTCTAAGAGGAGTTTCGGGATGTGGTATAAAAGGTCCTGCGGCAATCATATCAAGCTCAAGTTCTGTTAATCGCTTTAAATCGTTGGCAAGAGAATCAAGATCTTGCCAGGGCAATCCAACTATTATTCCAGAACCAACTTCATAATCCAGTTCTTTAAGCCACTCCACTCTCTGAAGCCTCTCTTTAAGCCTCTTTCCCGGACGTATTTTTTCGTAAAGTTTTTCATCAAATGTTTCCATTTTTAAAAGGTATCTTTCAGCTCCTTTCTCTCGCCAGTAAGCATACTCTTCATATGTTCTTTCACCAAGAGAAAGGGTTATTACAACATCAAATCTCGTTTTAATTTCTTCTATCAACTTCCCTATAAAGTCTTTGCTATAAGAAAGATCATCCCCTGATTGTAAAACAATGGTTTTAATATTATTTATTTTTGCGAGATCAGCACTTTCAAGAATTTCCTCCATTGTCAGGCGGTATCTTTTCAATACCCGATTACTCTTTCTTAAACCACAATAAAGACAATCTTCCCGACACATGTTGGAAAATTCGATAATACCCCTGAGATATACATCCTTCCCGAAAACCTGTAATCTTATTTCATTGGCTTCATCGAAAAGGGTTTTATCGTCTTCACCTTTTAGAAATCCCTTAATCTCTTTTAAATTCATCGTACTCATCCTTAGTGTATCCAAGTTTATACATTCTTTTAGCCGAGAGTAATTTTTCAACCTGCTCCTCACTCATTATTTTGTCTTCAATTAAAACTTCTTTTATACTTTTCCCGTATTTCAACGCTTTCTTTACAATCTCCTCAACTCTCTTATATCCGAAAATAGGCACAAGAACCGTTGCAATGGTCTTACTTCGCATCACATACTCAAGACACCTTTTTGGGTCAGCCTTTATGAATTCTATGCATTTAGTTCTCAAAACACCTGTCACATTAATTAGAATTTCAAGAGATTCTAACATACTATGGGTTAGTAAAGGAAGAAATTGATTCAGTTCCAGTTGACCAAGTGAAGCAACAAGTGCAACCACATTGTCATTACTCATAACTCTCAATGCAACTTGCTGCACGGACTCAAGGATAACAGGATTCACTTTTCCGGGCATTATAGAAGAGCCTGCCTGAACAGGGGGGATTTTTATTTCAGCAATACCTCCATCGGGTCCACTCCCTAAAAGTCTCAAATCCCCTGCAATTTTAAACAAATTTGTGGCGTATGCCTTCAACATTCCAGAGACCTCAACAAAAGCATCCATATTTTGTGTAGCATCAACAAGATTTTCAGCTCTTGCAATATTGAGACCCGTTAGTTCTCTCAATTTTTCGGTCACTTTAAAAATGTACTTCCTGGGAGCTCCAAGTCCAGTCCCTACCGCAGTCCCCCCAAGATTAATGATTTTTATCCTTTCTCTTGCCTTGAAGATTCTCCATCTATCTCTTGCAATAGCCTCTGCATACGCACCAAATTCCATTCCCAGGGTTATGGGAACGGCATCTTGGAGTTCTGTTCTCCCCAGTTTTAAAATATTTTTGAATTCCTGCTCTTTAATCTGGAATGCTTCCTGGAGTTTTGCCACCTCACTCTCGAGTTTTTTTAAAAGGCCTAAGGTAGCAATTTTAAGGGCAGTGGGATATACATCATTGGTGGATTGATGCAGGTTCACATGGTGAAGTGGATTTACTATATTATACTCCCCCTTTTTTCCACCGAGAATCTCGATTGCCCTGTTGGCTACTACCTCGTTGAAATTCATATTCGTGGATGTCCCTGCACTCCCCTGGAATGGATCCACCTTTATCTCTTCATGTAATTTTCCATTTATTATTTCATCGCAGGCCTCTACTATAGCCTTACCAATTCTTTCCTCCAGATAACCCAGCTCTGTATTTACGAGAGCGCATGCTTTCTTAACCTGAGCAAATGCTTTTATAAATTCTGGATGCAGTCTATATCTTGAAATGGGAAAATTTTCAATGGCTCTTTGCGTATGTATACCATAATATGCATTATCTGGTATCTCTTTCTCTCCAAGTCCATCTTTCTCAATTCTCATATAGAAGCTCCTTTAATTTTGCCCTGATATTTTCAATATCTCTTTTGAGATTCTCGGGTTTTTCACAGAAGAGAGCAAACCTGTCATCCAGGAGGAAAGAAGCTGGGGGTAAAAGCAGAAATGGTTGTATCCCACAATAAAAGGACCACCTTCGCCCCATCTTTTCAGAGATCCAAACACCACCTGTGTCGTATTTTTTCTTGATTTCTTCCAGAAATTTCATTAATTTTTTAGAAGTACAGGTCTCTTTCTCCATTTTCAATCCTTCTATAATATTCCATCAGTTTTGGATACACATGCGGCATTTTTTCCTTTATTTCCTGAATTTCCCTCTCTATCAGTATTTGGCCTATTTTTTGAGTTTCTGGTGAAGCAAAGTCCAAAAGCCACTCTTTGAATGTTAAAATAGCGTTGAGTTTGCAGAGTCTACCCTCCTTACCTGTACGTAAAAGATCCATTATACACTTTCCGGTCCTCCCACACCTGTAGCCCGCTGTACAAAACGATGTAATATAGCCCATTTTCGCAAGGTCTTTTATCAATTCATCAAGACTTCTTTGATCGCCAATCATGAATTGCTGCCTTTCAAGTTCTTGTTTATTATATCTATCACTATAAGCTCCTATGCCTATCTTAGTCGATGCATCTGTCTGGGTTACACCATAATGAATAACTCTGTCTCTGATTTCTTTAGGTTCTCTTGCTGTAAGTATTAACCCTGTATAAGGAACAGCCAATCTCAGTACGAGTATCAGCTTTTCAAAATCTTGATTGCTGACTTTATATTTTGTTTCCTGAACAAAAGGCGTATTAGCAGCAGGTTCAAGTCTTGGAAAAGAAATGGTGTGTGGTCCAATACCAAACTTCTTTTCGAGTTCAATTGAATGGTAAAGCAGACCCATCACTTCAAATCTCCAATCGTAGAGTCCAAAAAGTGCACCTATTCCCACATCATCCACACCTGCCTCAAGAGCCCTGTGCATACAATAGAGTCTCCACTGGTAGTTTCCCTTTAGTGTATCCTGAGGATGCAACTTCTCATACGTTTCGTGGTGATATGTCTCCTGGAAAACCTGATAGGTTCCTATACCTACTTCCTTAAGCATTTTAAGCTCATCTATCTGAAGAGGAGGAGCATTAACATTAGCTCTCCTTATCTGACCATATCCCTGTCTAACTGGAACTTTAACATCATAAATTATTTCAAGGCTTTTTGTCATATAATCCACATTCATTACCGGATGTTCGCCGTATACCACTATCAATCTTTTATGTCCTATTTCACCTGCAAGAACTTCCGTCTCCCTTCTTATTTCTTCTTCGGTTAATACCTTCCTCTTTATAACATAATTATCCCTGCGGAATCCGCAGTAAAGACAGTTATTCACACAGTAATTGCCCAGATAAAGTGGAGCAAATGTAACAATCCTATTGTCGTAGACCTTAAGTTTTACCTTTAAGGCTACCTCCTTCATTTCCTCAATAAGATCAGGATCATCTATATTTATAAGCGCGGCAGTTTCATCTGGAGTTAGAGTTTCTATATTCAAAGATTTTTGAAAAATTTCCCTTATCCATGATGGATCTGGGTTTTCATTTTTTTCTATCTTTTCCCATATTTCTTCATCGTTTATGAAATCTCTCCCATTTTCCATATACTTTGTAATTTCATCTTCTTTAATTCTGGACTCTATCCACGATTTTAATGTTGGGGTCATAAAAAATCACCTCCTATTTTTTGCTAAAAACGATTTACATGAAACTCCTCTTATCTTACCAATCCTGCCCGTTAAGGCTCCCAGTTCGTCAGTTGTTCCTTGAAAGATAATAGAGATAACCGCGGAATTCTTATTCCCTTCTCTAAGTGGAAGCCCCATACGTCCTTTGATGTTGAGATAAAACTCACTTAATATTTTATTAACTTCCTGAGATTTTTTTAGGTCATAAATAAAAATGCCGATAACCCCTAATCTTTTCTCAGGGTTATCGGCATTTAGTTTTCTATGTTCTTTATTCATGCTTTCTGTCCTCGGGTAAGGCTTACAAGCCCTCCCCTCAGACCATCCTCCTTCAGAGGCTTAAGGCACTTAGCTTTACACCCTTAATTTTCTTTAAGTCTTCTATTAAACTATTCACTTTTTCCCGTGTTCCTTCAACTACTACAGTAATAATATATATATTTCGTTCAGGATTCGGTAGACCGAGCCTTCCCATCATGATATCAGCATATTTATGCAGTATCTTATTAACCGCCACGGCGCTTTCTCTTGTACGCATCATCATTGATATGGTGCAAATATTACTGCATTTCAATGTTTATGAGTAACCTCTTCTACAGTCTCTCCATTCAAAATACTCCGCCTGAAGTAATAAGTGTGTAATAACTTGTGTGCTTTCTCTGAACCAGGTTCTTTAAGAAATTTCTCGTAGACACGTTTAATTGCCGGGTTTTCATGTGAGCATCTAAAGGGTAAATTTTTATCTTCCTTATAAAGTCCTTCTCCACGTCTTGCTCTTCTTGCAAAGTCACTACCCTTGGGCTGTCCTCCACCTCCAACACACCCGCCAGGACACGCCATAATCTCAATAAATGTGTATTCACTCTTTCCGGTTTCTTCAAGTTGTTTTTTGACTTTTGTAAGCAATTTTCTGGCATTGCCTAAACCGTGAGCGACAGCCACTTTGACCTTAAGGCCGTTTATATCAACTTCTGCTTCCTTTATACCCTCCATTCCTCTTACTGCTTCTAAGTCCACTCTTTCCATATTTTTACCTGTAATCATCCAGTATGCAGTCCTTACTGCTGCCTCCATAACTCCTCCTGTGGTACCGAATATTGTCCCGGCACCAGTGTACATACCCATAAGCTCATCCGCCTTTTCATCAGGAAGATTCTTAAAATCAATTCCTGCTTCTTTTATCATCCTTACCAGTTCTCTTGTAGTAAGAACATAATCTACATCCTGATAACCCGAATCTCTCATTTCTGGTCTTCTTGCTTCGTATTTTTTAGCTGTACACGGCATTATAGAGACACTTACTATTTTTGATGGATCCACTCCTGCTTCTTGTGCATAGTATGTCTTCGCAAGTGCTCCGAACATCTGTTGTGGTGATTTACATGTAGAAACATATTTTGCAATATCAGGGAAGAAGGTTTCCATAAATTTGATCCATCCAGGAGAACAGGAGGTTATAAGTGGCAAAGGTCCCCCATTCTTTACACGGTTTACAAGCTCATTGGCTTCTTCCATTATTGTAAGGTCAGCAGCGAAATTGGTATCAAAAACTACATCAAACCCCAGCTTCTTCAAAACTGCGTACATTTTTCCTGTTGTTACAGTTCCAGGCTCCATACCGAATTCTTCACCCAACGTTGCCCTTATAGAAGGTGCTTCCTGAACTACAACATGTTTATCCGGATCTAAAATTGCATCCCAAACCATATCAATTTCGCTTCTCTCGGCAAGAGCCCCTGTTGGGCAATAAACTGTACATTGCCCACAATTCACACATGAGCTGTTGCCAAGTCCCATGCTGAAAAATGTGTCTACATGGGCCTCAAAACCTCTATCTGCATAAGTTATCGCAGAAACCGTCTGTAATTCATTACACACTATAATACATCTACCACAGAGTATACACTTGTTAGGGTCTCTTATTATAGATATACTAGTCTCATCAATAGGTTTCCTTTCGAGAACCTTAGGCAAGGCATTCATATCAACACCAAGATAATTAGCTAAAGCTTGAAGTTCACATTTTTCATTGGCAGGACAGCTTGGGCAATCTACATGATGATCTGATAAAAGCAGTTCTATGATCCCCTTTCTCAGCTCTCTAAGGCTTTTAGAATTTGTAGTTATCTTCATACCTTCGGCAACGGGTGTACAGCATGCTCTCTTGGGTGTAGGAGCCCCTTCCACTTCGACAACACAGATCCCGCATGCTCCGGTGGGTTTTAAATCCTGATGATAGCATAATGTAGGTATATATATACCCAGCTTTTTTGCTGCTTCTAATATAGTTGTCCCTTTAGGAACCTCTACTTCATTACCATCTATATAAAGTTTAACCATATCTGCCATAAATATTACCTCCTATCTTCTACAATTTTCACAATGGAATTCTTTATCAAGGTGTTTTACAAATTCTTCTTTAAAGTTTTCTATTGCACTTTTTACTGGCATAATGAGTGACTGCCCAAGTGGGCAAAAAGAACTTTTCCACATAGATTCAGATATTTTGATCATTTTATCAAGGTCTTGCTCTTCACCCTCGCCTTTCCTTACTTTTTTGATAAGTTCAAGAAGCTCTCTAGTACCAATCCGACAAGGGGTACATTTGCCACAGGATTCATGGTAGAAAAATCTAATTATCGAAAAAAGCAT
>Ga0136651_10000315_pt1 | contig 25922 bp, 16 predicted proteins | sample Mar14236cmmetaG_FD_94867 | JGI IMG/M metagenome (GOLD analysis project Ga0136651, IMG submission 94867) | Marine hydrothermal vent microbial communities from Guaymas Basin, Gulf of California to study Microbial Dark Matter (Phase II) - Marker... ... | reverse complement strand
GCCGACGCGGTCGTATTCACGAATTATTTTATTTACGGCTACTCCGCCTTTTCGGTAAATCTCGAGGGTCAGAAAGCGGCGACCGAGATCAATGGCGACGGCATAGCTCTCACGGTAGCCGATTTGGTCTATCTTATTCGTATTGTTGTGGGTGATGCCGAACCGATCCCCAAAGTCGCACCGAATATCTTTTTAAATGTAACGACTGATGAAAAGAGTGTCATGATCGATTCGGAGATCGGCGCCGCGTATTTTGTATTTGAGGGACCGGTCAATCTGGCGCTGGGCGAGGGTGCAGCCTGTATGGAACTGGCCGTAAATATGATCGACGGCAACACGGTCGTTTTGTTATACAGTTTCGAAAAGGGCCGGACTGCATCGGGAACAGTATTATATACATCAGGAAAGCTACTCAGTGTCGAGGCCGCCGATTATAACGGTAATTCATATAAGACGGCAATAATTCCCGATGTGTTTTCATCGCGCAGTTATCCCAATCCGTTCAATCCGGTTACGACAATAGAGATGACTCTGCCTGTCGCATCGGAGTGGAATATCGATATATATAATATCGCCGGGCAACGAATTGCCGCATTTGACGGATACAGCCGCGCCGGGAAGGTTGAAGTGGTCTGGGATGCTTCGAATTTTGCCTCGGGCATTTATTTCTATCGTACCCGGATCGGGGAATATTCGTCTACAGAAAAACTCATGTTAGTGAAATAGAAGCGAAACGTTGAACTAACGAGTAAAAAGGACAGCCTCCGGGCGGTCCTTTTTGTATTCAGACAGTTCGACTATGCTAATATTCGGATAATTCTTTTGCCGCCCTGATTACATGTTTGGTTTGCGGCAGGCAGATCTCGTCGCCGTCGAGACCATAGGCAACCCGGGCATCCTGGGCATGGAGAATCCGCACCGGAGCATCGAGGTATTCAAACCAGTGTTCGGAAATATATGCGGCCACGGTCGGCCCAACGCCGCCGTAAAAGCGGTCCTCGGAAACGATCAGAACCCGGGAGCAGTCCTTGACATTATCTCCGATCGTTGCCCAATCGATCGGTTTGACGGTCCGAAGATCAATTACCCTCGCCCTGATGCCGTCGGCTGCCAAAAGTTCGGCCGCTTTGAGGCACATAGGCGCCTGAATGCCGTAACTGACAAGCAGAATATTATTATTGTCTTTATTATAAACCGCGGCCTGTCCAAAGGGGATGAGTTCATCAATGGGCGGGAATTTGGTCATTATGTTGAAGCCTTCCCAGTCGCGACAATTATAAAGCGCCACGGCCTCGCAATGCAAAGCCGGATCTCCCGAAACAAAGGCGGTGCGCAGCAATCCAACCGAATCGGCGGCATTGGAGGGTATCAGAACATGAATACCGGGTATATTTATAAACGCTCCCAGGTTTGCCTCGGAGTGCCACATAGCACCGGCACCCTGTTTATATCCACCATAAGATGTCCTGATAATCATCGGCAGGCGGATTTTGGCATTGGATCGTTGATAGGCGGTGGCGATTCGATCTTTGAGCTGCTGGTAACCGGGGGACATATAGTCGATGAACTGAATCTCCGGGAAGGGAATGCGGCCCTGGTAAGCATGCCCGATGGCGCGGCCGAAAATACCTGCCTCGTCAAGTGGGGTGTTGAAAACGCGTTCGGGACCAAAGGCGCGCTGAAGGTTTCGGGTGGCGAGGAACACGCCGCCCTTACCTTTCAGTTTATCGATAACATCATTTCCTTTTTCAAATGTTTCGACCGGGAAATCGGCGACATCCTCGCCGAAAAGAATCGTATCATCGGACATGATAAACAGGTCGAACAGGGTATAGTTGATCGCTTTGCGAAGCGTCATCGGGGGAAGATCTTCCGGAAGCCGGTGTGTGTCCAGAATACCGCGTTCATGAAATTCTTTGTATTTGTCAATGCGGTGCTGACGTTTATTCTTGACAAGTTTTTTCCATTTTTCTTCCGCGGTTTCCCGGTTGTAGCTGTAGACTTTGCCGAGAACATCGGAGGGTATTTTAAATTTTATATCCGATGTTACTTCGGTGGAAATTCGGTGTACTTCTTGGTCGATTTCATCGAAAACGGCCACCAGTTCGTCAGGTGTAAAAAGTCCGTCGTCGACAAATATTCGAGCAGTTTTCCTCAGGGGGTCATTTTCGATATGATAATCCCGCTGATCGAATTCCATGTAATGGCTTTGATCATCCGAACCGGAATGGGATTCGAGCCGAACCACTTTTACGTTAAGGACAGCGGGACCTTTCCCGGAACGGACATAATCGACCACTTCACCAAATGATTTCAGGGAGTCCTTGATATCGGTGCCATCGAAATTTTTAATCATCAGGCCGAAACGCTGAAAGCCTTCGTAGCATGTGGTCGGATTACCCTCGGGGAACTGTTCATTGACACTGGTGGCAATCGCCCAGCCGCAATTGTAAATGGCAAAGATATTGGGAGTATTGCCAAAAACCGTATAGAAAACAGCCCGTCCAAATTCGGGGGAGGATGTCGAGCCTTCGCCGATAGCGCAATAGACGACCGAGTCGGTTTTGAATCGTCCCCCGGGATAACCGGCATCGCCCTTGATAGGAAGTTTATTTTTTATGGCATCGCCCAGCCCGGCCGCCTCGAGGGAATGAGATCCGGTAGGGGAGGCCTGGGGGAGGATGGACAGTTCGGGATAATTGGAATGTGCGGGTTGAAGCATGCCGCCGGTAGCCTGACCGCGGACATCGCCCACCGCTTCCATGATCTTCTCGCTGATTGGGACACCCCGGTGCATGTCGAAGGCTTTGTTGCGATAATAGCCTACATGAGGATCTGAAGCTTTCAAAAGTTCGGCGGCAACCACATCCATAAGTTCCTTACCGCCGCATCCGATGACAAACTTGCACAATCCTTTTCTAAGCAGCAGTTTCTCTTCAAGTTCGATTCTCCGCGCCAGGACCATCGATCGATACATATTCAACAATTTTTCCCGACTCAGTCCGCCGTATTCAGCAAGATCAAGATTCTTTTTAACCTCAGGCGGCGGAAGTTTTTCCACCCAGTCTCTGACCTCATAATATGCCAACTATATCCTCCATAGCGATTTTACCGGCTAAATAGTCTTATACGATGATTCTCAAATGTATATTGGTTGGTATTATATGTAAAGAAAAAAGAATAATGATATCCAGCGGCATAATTGCCGCCGGAATTGCATATATAGACCCAAAAAAAGACTAAAAATTCCAGACAAAATCAATGTAGGGAATGCCGATAACCGGCATATCCTCATCGAACGTATTCAGGAAGGCCAGATCGATCGCAGTCATCTCCCCGAATAATCTGACACCATAAGAAATTAAGGGATGGTCGGCGTCGGGGAAAATCCAGTTTTCAGTAACCAGTGCGGTTCGCCGGGCAATACGATACTCGCCGCCGAGCATCACGGCCGGTTTGTCTCCCAACTCATCATCGACAAAACCGAATCCAAGGCCAAACGACAGGCTCTTGTCCGGGGTTCCGTATGTTCCTGTGCCAAATAATATGCCAACGGCCATTGATTCATTATTATCCCAGTCATATTCCTTGGGAAATCTAACAATAAAGCCACTCATGGCAAAACTGAACTTATCACTGGCGGCGATACCGACTTTCGGTGTGAAAAACAGCAATTGTTCATCAATGTCGACGCCCGGGAATATTGAGAATCCTGCGCCCATGGTTACATTGTCAGTCAGGGCATAGCTAAAGCTGGGGAAAAAGATATATATATCGGAGAAATAGCCTTCGCCTTTTTGAAGCATCCGGCCGGTAGGCGAAAAGAACAGCCGGGTCTGATTGGGATTTGGAAACCAATATTTGCCCCCGGTTTTGATCTCCCGGATTTCTTTAATATCTTCTATGAGCACGGCCGATACGCCGATATCGGATTCGAACATGATCTCATCGTCTTTTATCTCAACAATACGCCCGACGACTTTTGATCCACCGTGAGTAATGATTATTTGAGATTTGCCTTCTTCGGGGATTTTCAGTTCTCCGATAATCTCGCTTTTATCGCCGGCGGCGGCAAACTGAGCAAGGCCCAGGAAAAAGGCCAGAATTACTAAAGCGATATTGATAGTAGGCCTGATTTCAGGCATGGTTCCTCCGGCTGTTTAGATGTTGAGTCTTTCCAATATGATGTTCTAAAATAGGTCAATTATTATATCGAAACAAGATAATTTCCTTTTGGAATTTGGTTATTCTTGACAATTTCATAATTTTCATTAATTTATATTTGGAGAAGTACTACCCGATTATTCTCGCCACCATGAAATAACGGGTTAAAATAGGTATCTTTTTGTATCAAAGTAAGGGATTCGTGAATATGAATTCGGGCGGAAAAAACGAAAATGGCAAATTATTGATAGCAACGATATTACTGGCTGTTGTTTTTATCGGCCAGATATCGTTGGCTCAAGTTTCGATAATAGACGAGAGGCAGGCCCGGCTTGATTATATGCGATCCATCCCGGTGACATCCTGGCCGAAGCATATCGGTAGTGAGCCAATCGATTTTGATGAATGGCGAGCAAAAAGAGGCGAGCCCGGTTCATTTATGATCGACATGGTCAAAAAAAGTGTTCCTGCGAATAAGAGTGATGCCGGTATTTTCTGTATCTATGTCAATTCTGATCTTTTTCCTCAGATCGAAAGTTCGGTTGATACATATATAGACGATCTGATTGCCGACGGTTACACGGTCAATTTATACCAGACCTCGGGCGGCACGGAAGTTGAATTCAAGCAGTCTCTTCAGGCCCAATACAGCGCCGGTATGATCGGTTGTATATTGATCGGTGATCTTCCAATAGCATGGTATGAAGAGTACTGCTGGGACGTTGATGAAACATTTCCGTCCGACCTGTATTACATGGACATGGACGGTATCTGGGAAGATCTTGATTCCAATGGTATCTATGACAGCCATAGCGGCGATCAGGAGCCGGAGATTATAGTCGGCCGTCTGACTGCCTCGCCGATGACAATCGGTGGTGTCACCGAGGCTGACCTGGTAAATAATTACTTTGCCAAGAATCATAATTATCGGACTAATCGATTATTCCTGAACAATCGTGCCATGGCCTATATCGATGATGACTGGCAGATGTATAGCAGCGAGTGGGGCGGTGCGGTCGGAATGGCATACGACAGTGTCACCACGGTCGCTTATGGCGCGGAAACAATTGCGGCCGATTATGAAGCCCGGCTGGACGATAATTATGAATCGATCCTTCTTTGCGCTCATTCCTGGCCCAACGGTCATTCATTCAAGGTCGGTACTGAATGGATCGGCGGGGACACCTATGTCGATGAGGTAGTTACAATCAACCCCAAGGCTCACTTTTATAATCTGTTTGCCTGCTCCAATACTCGATATGTGGAAATCGATTATATGGGCGGCTGGTATATTTTCTGCGATTCATACGGGCTGGCATCGATCGGGAGTACCAAAACCGGATCAATGCTTTATTTTGAGGATTTTTACGGACCGTTCAGCCAAGGGGTATCAATCGGTCAGGCATTTCTCGAATGGTTCATAGCCATGGCTGAATTTGGATATTCACACGATGATATCTGCTGGTTTTACGGAATGACACTATGCGGCGATCCGACTTTAAGACACATCGAGCCGCAGCCTGTCAGTATCATAACCGACATGCTGTCCGACGGTGATTTCAATTTGCCATATAGCGATACACTTGATTCGGACGGCGGGATACCGCCGTTCCAATATACTGTCACCGACGGTTCCCTGCCGGAGGGGCTGACTCTCAATGGCAGCGAAGGAATAATCTCGGGAGTATGCGCGGAAGCGGGAACATTTTCCTTTACAGTCCAGGCTCAGGACAGCGGGATTCCGTATCTTACCGGGGCAAAGGAGATCGGTATTAATATCAACTTTATGTGCGGCGATGTCGACGGCAGTGTCGGTATCAATATCCTTGATATAACATACATAATATCCTACCTGTATAAGGGGGGACCGGTGCCGCCCGTGATGGATGCGGCCGATGTCAATGCGTCCGGCGGAATCAATGTTCTGGATATAACGGTGCTGATAGGGTATCTTTATAAAAGCGGACCGCCGCCGATTTGCCCGTAGATTTTCCATCAATCATTGTTTATCTTTACAGTCATGTTGAATATTACAACCATGACCGAAGATGATATTGCCTTCGCGGTTAAAATGACCGATATCGAGCGGTGGGGCTATCTATACACCGATTTTAGAAAACTGATGCTATTTGAGCCAAAGGGTTGTTTTGTTGCCTTTAAGGATGATCGCCCGGTTGGTATGGTAACCACGACATCATATGACAAATATGCCTTTATAGGCTCGCTTATTGTGGCCAGAGGTACCCGGAAAGAGGGAATCGGTGAAAAACTGATGCAGACTGCGATAGATTATCTCGAAGGCAAAGGGGTGACGACTATCGAACTTGACGGTGTATTTGCGGCGGCATCGCTTTATCGACGGCTTGGATTTAAGGACAAATATCTGTCGCTGAGATTTTCGAGGGAAGTATCGAAGGAATACGGTGAATTGTTTTCCTGCCCGCGTGAACTCGAGGGGGAAATAGTAGATTTTGACCGCAAGGCCATTGGGCTTAACCGGGCCCGCCTGCTGTCAGCCTATTTTAACGAAGACGGTTATTCGATATACGCCATCAGGGAAAACGAGATTAAAGCCTACATATTAATCCGAAAGAGGGCGGGAGGTGTTTTTGCCATCGGGCCGCTGGTTGCATCGGATCAGATGTATGCCGAAACACTCCTGTTATCGGTTTTGAAAAAATACGGACCACGAAAATTGCTAACCGGTGTTCCGGCAATAAACCGCGGTATGATTAGCCTATTAATCGAGAACGGTTTCATTTACAACATGCCTTCATTACGGATGTACCGCGGTCCCCGAGTCGAGTATGAAGAAAATGTTTACTGCATTTTCTCGGCTGAAAAAGGGTAAAGACAATAGTATATATTTATCGATCGACGACAGGTGACTCTGAAGAATCCAGAAAAATGTTATTGATCAAATAGACCAGACGATATTTCGTAAATTGACAAATTTAAGAGCCACCGAGCGGATTCGAACCGCTGACCTGCTGATTACGAATCAGCTGCTCTACCAACTGAGCTACGGTGGCCTTAAAACTTCGAGGACGGAAATATATACGATATTTTGGATTTGTAAATAAAAAATTTCGGCCCGGCCAAATTGGGGGTGGGCCGATTAATAATGACTATCACTCCCGACGGCTAATCCATCAGCAGAAGAAAATTTCATTAAAATCAATATTTCTTGATAAATTTGGCATTCTAAACGTTATTACGTACGGGTCTTTATTCCGGGAGAATTTTATGTCTAAAAGCAAATTTATACTATTCATTATTATTGCCATATTTTTCGTATCGGGTTCGAGACCAACAAGTGCATCGGTCCGCTGCGGCGACATCGACGGGAATGATGAGATTAACCTTCTTGATATCACTTTTCTTATAAAGTACATGTACAAGAACGGGGAGACACCGCAGGATATGGCCGCATGCGATGTTGATTTAACCGGTAAGATTAATATTCTGGATATTTCATACCTTATCAGGTATCTCTATTCGGAAGGACCGCAGCCATGCAAGGGGCAATCGATTCCAGAGGGACAGAAATATATATTCGAGATCGAGTATATTAACTGGGCCTGGGGGTATCGGCTGGAAGGCAGGGTGATCGATTACAAAGGGGATATATATGACTACAGTTATGGTCATAATGATACTCCATGGGATACCGCGCAGTCGGGCATACTGACCGAATCCGATCTCGACGCCAAATTCGATCATAACCAGGTTTTTGTCGGCACTATTCCCCGGGATACTCTTTTGAAGTATTTTTATCTGGTGGAAGCAGCCGGGGAGGGGCCCTACTCGCCTGTCGTAAATGCCTGTTTTGATTTCGGCACGCTGACTGTGCGGGCCTATCAATATGAATCGGCCACCGGTGCCTATAATTCGGTCATGATGTACATGATTGGTGATTTTGCCCGAAAGAATCTATCGCCGGCCGCCGAGATAATTTTCGATTGGATGTATGAAGATATATTCGGTGAATCGATCGACAATATTGTTTGCGGATATCCGGAATAGATAAGAAACAGGCATAAAAAAGTGGCGCCCCCCAGAATTGAACTGGGGACACACGGATTTTCAGTCCGTTGCTCTACCAACTGAGCTAGGGCGCCAACACTTAGCTTTCAAGCTTTTGCTAATTAACTTATTTTTCGACTGATGTCAACTTATTTTTAAGTTTAAAAATAATGTTTTCTTACGGGAGGACTTAAAACGCCCACCAACGCCAACAGTGATAGGATTCCCAGGATTATTCCATACACATCGGTATAACTAAACAGGGTCCATACTACAAAAAACACGAGCAGTAAGAACAATCCGTACCAGCCCCACTTCTGCATACTCTTGAAGGCGAGGCTGACAACCATTATTAAGATTCCATAAAATATAATAATCAGATTTTTATCGATATCTTTGTATGTCCTGTCAAGAATGGAAAGGATACCACCGACAACACCCCAGAGAAGGTAGGTGCATGCCAGAATGATTCCGAACCAGCCTATGATCTTGATCGGCCTTGGAATATTATCTTGCTTCTTGCTCATGGTAGTCATCCTCTCCTGGATTTATATTCTCCCAACAGTCCGGCCCCGATAAAGCCGGCATCATTGCCAAGCTCGGCTTTCAGGATACGGAGATTTTCGACAGATTTCGTATAGGCACGTCGTCGAACTTCCGCTCCCACTGCTTCAATGAATCCGGCGCCGCCATCGACTATTCCGCCGCCGAGGATCAATGCTTCGGGATTGAACAGATTAACCACGCCCGACAGTCCGGCTCCCAGAATGGTGGCGGTTTCTTCTATTGCCTTCAGCGCCATTTCATCGCCCTTTTTGGCCGCCGCAAATAGTTTTTTGACATTCAAATTTTCCTCGGAACCATCCAGAACATCATTAAGTATTTCCGACAATCCGTTTTTAAACTTGTTCTTGGCCCGTTCTATCAATGCCGAGGAAGAACAGAAAACCTCAAGGCATCCCCAGTTGCCGCAGCGGCATTGCGGGCCATTGTAATCTATGACGATGTGTCCAATCTCGCCCGCGGAAAATGTGCTTCCCCGCCAGAGTTGCCGATCGATTATAATACCGCCCCCGATACCGCTGCCGACCGTAATACAAATAGCGGAATTAAAACGCCGTCCGGCTCCGAAGCGAAGCTCGCCCAGCGCCATAGCATTGGCATCGTTATCAATATAGACATCGGTGTTGAGATGTTCTTTCAGGTAGGCGCCGAGTTCGGTTCCCTCCCAGCCGGGTATATTGGGACATCGATCCTTAATGACGCCTCTCAAATTGTCGACCACGCCGGGTGAACCGACACCCAGCCAGTTAATCTGGAGCTCCTCTTCGGCCGCCCGTAAAAGCAGGTTCTCGGCGATATTGGTTATCAGGTGAAGAAGCGGTTTGGCTCCCTTTTCGACCATGGCCGGTTTTTGTTCACGGTAGAGAATCTGTCCGGCGCCGTCAACCAGTCCGAATTTAATATTAGTCGCGCCGATATCAATACCGGCATAATGTTCTAAATCACTCATAAGTACTAAATCAGATAATTTCCTGCAGGATATATTCCTGTGTTGTTCAATAGTTAATGCATTAAAATATGATTATTTCTTATTATACATCTCAACGCCGCGTTTTAACAGATCCATGGCATCTTTAAGATCATCAGTGTTCAAGACATAGGCAATCCGGCATTCATTTTTGCCCATACCGGGGGTAGCGTAGAATCCGGGACCGGGAGCCACCATAACCGTCTTGCCATTGTATTCAAAATCGGTCAGGAGAAAGGCCGCAAACTCTTCGGCATCGTCGATGGGCAGCTTAGCCATCACATAGAAGGCTCCGCCCGGATTGATACATACCGTCCCCTCTATTTTCATCAATCCCTCATATACGACATCCCGCCGGCGTCGATATTCATCGATCATTTTGCTGAAATACTCGTCACCCAGGTCATAGGCCGCGGCGGCGCCGACCTGCTCGAGAGTGGGAGAGCAGAGCCGTGCCTGTCCCATATGCAGGGCGGCCGTATAGACACTGCGGTTTTTTGTCACCAGATTACCGACCCGGGCGCCGCATGCCGAGAAACGCTTGCTTATGGAATCAAGCATGATGGCCCGGTCGCTGATACCGTCCAGCGACATAATACTGACGTATTCGCCTTCATAGATATATTCGCGGTAGACTTCATCGGCGAGAAGAAAAAGGTCATGTCTCAGGACTATATTTTTAAGCCGATTTATCTCTTCGGCAGTAAAAATCGTACCGGTCGGGTTATTGGGATTGCAATACATTATGCCCCTGGTTTTGCCGGTAATTGCCTTCTCTATTTCCTCATCCGGGGGGAGGTGGAAACCGTTTTCGGCATGAGTGGTGATCGGGACAACCTTGATCCCCGCCTGGACAGCAAAGCCGTTGTAGTTGGTATAAAACGGCTCAAATATAATTATTTCATCACCCGGATCACAGATAGCAGTCATGGCAAATATAATCGCCTCCGACCCGCCGGTGGTAACAATTATTTCATCTTCTTTGATATCCAGTCCGCACCGTTTATAGTATCCGGTCAATTTGCCAAGATATTCCGCTATTCCCTGAGAATTTCCGTAGGCCAGCACTTTATTGGAGTAGTTTTTTATGGAGTTCCAGAATTCCTGAGGTGTTTCGATATCGGGCTGTCCGATATTCAGATGATACACATGGGTGCCTTTTTTCTTGGCCTGTTCGGCAAAGGGGATCAATTTTCTAATCGGTGAGGCTGGTAGTGCCAGACCTCGTTTCGACAATTTTATTTCAGACATTTTTAACCTCACAATTTGCCGGTCATTCGGTTGCTGAATCTTTGATTTTCAAGCAAACCGGCAGTTTCCGCAGACTTTTTTCTACGATAATCAGCTTTACAAAATACATCATGAAAATAACACGGTCACTCAGTCTTGTCAAATCCAAATTCGGCACTCATTTTTCTCACCTGCGTGCACTTTTAACCGTCAGGTACACACCCAGCAATAATACCAGATCGATACCGACAACCAGCAATTCAAAGAGAGCGATGTCGATTACGGATTTTTGCACGAAAATAATCATGTAATTCATGAATGAGTGGACCAATACCATTATCACCCATATAACAGAAAGGTGTTTGACACCGCGATTTATTCCGTAACCCATAGCGGCGCCGGTAGTCATGTGAAAAATCATGGTGAAAATTCGTTCCAGGACAGCCCATGAAAAAATGGCCATGGTCCCGGCCTGATACGGCGCTCCGGTTATCCAGCCGGCCTCGTAAAGACCGAATCCGAAACCGCAAAAGATGCCAATTACAATCGACAGATTTTGTTTCGGTCTGCGGAAGAAATATAAAATTGTAATCGGAATGAGTTTCAGGATTTCCTGCACTACACCGGATATCAGGGTCGGTATAACAGCATATAAATAAAGCGATCCCCCGGCCTCAATACCGGGTAGCATATATTTAAGGCTGTACCATTTCTGAAGAGGTATTTGCGTGATTCCCATGAGCATGAAGACCAGACCGCCCATCACAAAAGCAACGTATATTTCAGGCTTTTTATGGTCCCGCCATATAAAGGCGGAGGTGATAATGATTCCAAGAATAAGGTAGATCAGGTATATCGGAATCCTTTTTATAAAATCACCAAATCCAACCGCCTGCTTCTTTGGAGCCATTTTTTCCAGGGCGCTTTCGGATAATATAATGTTCAGCTTTTGCGAGGGTACTTCCAGGCGAATCAGCTTTTTATCCTTTGTAAAATATGCGATCTGTTCGGTCGGTTGATAAAAATGGCAGACATAAGCAGAATCATACAGTTTGCCATACTTAATGAAATCAAAACCTTCTATCACGATCGAGACCGGAGTTTTCAATAGTACCTGAGGTACAAAAATCGTATCATTGATTGTGTCACCGATCTTGATATCATGAAAGGCCAAAAACAACTCGAACTGGTCGATCATGTTATTATCCGCCGCGAAAATTTTGCCGGGCAGGGACCGGGCAACATCCTGACGCTGATCATTTGTCACATAGTATCCCGTAAGGCTGTCCGGTGTTTTCTTAAGGTACAATTTCTGCGACCGCGGGCCGAGGGAGATATCCATATCATCACCAACATAAAAGCCGTTCTTATCGATATAATGCTCGTTTTCGACTGTCAGGCTATAATCCTGTCCAATCGGTTTGAAATCGAGTTCGAGGTTTTCGGAGAAGCGGTAGGCATCGGTATTTGCGAAATCGGAACCGCCGTCGAAATGTGACTCAAGGGAACCTATCTGTACATCATTGATATGGAACAGATACAGTCTTTTTGAACCATCAGATCGGATTTGATTTACATCGGCGCTTTTCTCCAGGGCCCATCCGTTGGCGCAAATTAACGCCAGCAGAATCGTCAAAAGAATAAATCTGAACCGCATACGGATTATTCCTTTTTAAGCAGTTTATTCAAATGGGGGAGAAGCTCTTCGCGCTTTATTGTGGCCTGAATCTGGTCTGCCTTGAGCCATTCTTCTCGATCCGAGACTTCTTTCGATTTTTCGCGACCGGCACGCAGATCTTTGACGGTGATGGTTCCGGATTCGAATTCATCGGAACCGACAATCACCGCCAGAGGGATTTCGATTTTATCGGCGTATTTCAGCTGTTTATTGATATTCCTGGTTTCGCCCATGAACAACTCGGCTTTTATACCGGCTTTACGGATTTCCGAGATAATATCAATGTAGTCACTTATGCGGGTTTTATCCATGGTTGTGACAATGACATCGGCCGTCGATTTACGGGTCTCGATCGCCTTGAGAGCAATCAGCGCCGCCAGCATGCGATCGACACCGAACGATGAACCGGTAGCGGGGATCCTCTGGCTGGAGAATCGACTGACCAGATTGTCGTAACGTCCTCCGGAGAAGATGGAGCCGTAATCGGGCAGATCGATCAAAGTGGTCTCATAGACCGGCCCGGTATAGTAACCGAGACCGCGGACTATAGTGATATCGATTTTGGCTTTATTTTCGGGGGTCCTCATCTCTTTCAGATAGCCGCCGATTTCTCTCAGTTCTTTTATCCCCTCCATCGAAACATCGATCTCACCCAGCAGATCTTCCACATCGGCAAGGGTATCGTTACCTTCTTTGAGAGCCAGATCCAGAAACGTGGTCAAGAGATCTATTTGTTTGCCGGTCAGATGAAGTCCCGGGATTTTATCGCCGGATTTGTCGATCCGGCCCGGGCCAAGTTCAAGTATAACCGCGTCCTTGCCTTGTTTTTCCAGCTTATCGATAACCCGGAAAACATCGGTCGCCTTTTCCTCAGGAATTCCGGCAAACGAGGTCAGGCCGTTTATCAATTTGCGGTTGGAATACCTGACAACAAAATTTCTAATGCCCAGATGTTCCAACGTCTCGACCATGACCGCAATGATCTCGGCATCAGCCAGCATCGAAGCGGCTCCGACAATGTCGAAATCGCACTGCATGAATTCCCGAAAACGTCCCGGTCCCGGTTTATCGACTCTCCAGACATTACCCATTTGATAACGCCGAAAAGGCAGGGGTAGATGCGGATTTCCGGCCACATATCGGGCCAGCGAAACCGTGAATTCATAGCGGAGAGCCATGTCGACTTCATCGGGTCCCGGAAAACCAAATAGCTCTTTAAGATTGTCATCGGTGTAATGAGGTCCGAGCAGTGTTTCGGCAAATTCAAGTGAGGCTGTTTGCAGAGGCAGATAGCCGTAGCGCTCATATACTTCGCGCGTCTTTTTAAGGAGTTCCAGGCGGGCGATTTCTTCCTCGGGAGGATAATCGCGAAACCCTTTCAGAACCTGGGGTTTGACTCTTTTGATCTTTTCCTTTTTTGCTTTCTTTTCATTTTTTACCATAGTTCACGCAATTTATACTTTTTTGGCTTTAAAAAAAGACTTTTTTTGGCAAACCTGCAAGGCATGAGTTATTATGATAAACAATTGTAAAAAATATTGTTTTGGAATATCATTTCAATGGAGAGCACTCGAAATATATAGTGTTATATGCGATTATTATTAATTTACTTATGATAATTAATTAAACTATTACTTGATATTAAGTTGTTGCCTTGCCTAAAACAGGTCGTATTTTTTCATGCGGTATATCAAAACATGGCGGGCGATATTCAATTGTTTTGCCGCCTTTGATTTGTTCCAGGCGCATTTATCGAGAGCATCGATAATCAGTTTTTTCTCGGCTTCATGGTAGGTTAAATCCTTTCCGGAGAAGACGGAATTTTTGTTTTCTCGGGAAATAGCCGAATTAAAATCGGCCGGTAGATCATTAACTGCAAGAATATCCGATTTCCGTAATATGGCCATTCTTTCCATCAGGTTCTCCAGTTCGCGGATATTACCGGGCCAATTATAGTCTGAAAGCGCTTTCATCAGATCGTTGGATATCGCTACATTTTTCCCCGGCACAAAGCGACGCAGGAATTCCCCGGCCAGGACCGGTATATCTTCGGGACGTTCCTTCAAAGAGGGGACATGTATGGGAATAACATTAAGACGGTAATATAGATCCTCGCGGAATTTACCCTGACTTACGGCATCTTTGAGATCGATATTTGCTGCGGCAATCAATCTGACATCGATTTCCAGCCGGTTTTCGGATCCGACCGGTTCGACCACCCGCTCCTGGACCACCCTGAGCAGTTTGGCCTGCAGTTCAATATTCAGTTCACTGATCTCATCGAGAAGAATCGTGCCGCCATCGGCCAGTTCGAATTTACCTTTTTTGTCTTTGATCGCTCCGGTAAAGGCTCCTTTGACATGGCCAAAAAGCTCCGATTCAATCAGATCGCGGGGAATAGCGGCACAATTAACGGCCACAAATTCTCTTTCTGTCCGAGGGCTTTTGTAGTGAATCGCTTTAGCGACGACCTCTTTACCGGTACCCGATTCACCCGAAAGCAGAACGGTGGCCTCCGTTGGTGCGATTTTATCGACCAGATTCATGAGTTCTTTGAACGGACGGGAGACGCCGACGATATTGCTGAGAAAGTTACGGCTTTTGAGTTGTTCTCTTAGAAGCCTGTTTTCATCTTCAAGATTTTTAAACTTAAGCGCTTTTTCGACCGACGAGAAAAGCTGGTCGTCATCGAACGGCTTTGTGATATAATCAAAGGCCCCGAGTTTAACCGCCTTGACCGCCTGCGATATCTCGGCGAAGGCGGTGATAAGAATCACCTCGAGATCCGGGGCGATATTTTTGGCTCCCGCGAGAAGCTCGATACCATTCATACCGGGCATTTTCATATCGGACAGGAGAAGATCATAAGCCCCGTTTTTGATCTTAACAAGCGCATCCCGGCCATTTTCGACAGCCGTGACATCATAGCCCTTTTGCTTCAGTTTGAATTGTATGACCCGCCTCAATGCGGCATCATCATCGGCCAGAAGTATTTTCCTGTTCATGTTTATTCCCCGAATACCGGCAGATTTATATTGAGCTCGGTGCCTTCACCGAGCCGGCTTTTTATTTCGATCGAACCATTGTGTTTTTCGATAATCGATTTGACCACTGCCAAACCAAGTCCTGTCCCGCTCGATTTGGTGGTATAAAAGGGATCAAAGACCTTCTGCAATTCGGCGTCTTCTATTCCTGAGCCGTTGTCGCGAACGCCAAGACAGATTGATTTATCGCCCATGCGTTTAAGATTTATTTCGATCGATCCACCATGGTTTGAGGCATCGGCGGCATTCAATATCAGATTCAATAAAACCTGATGTATTTTTTCATAATCACCGCTTATATAGATTTTATCTTCCAGATCGGTTTTAATGCGGATATTTGATTTTTCCAGTTGTGTCTCGAGTTGACGGGCGGCCGCATTAACCAGAGAACCCATGTCGACCTTCTCGAATTTCAGTTCTTTGGGGCGGGCAAAGTCAAGAAATTCCCCGATAGTGCTGTCCACTCGCTTGATTTCTTTGACCGCGATGTCTTTAAATTCGGTTTTATCCTCCGCCGGGGTGGATTTATCGACAAGGATTTCGACCGCACCTTTGATGGATGCCAGAGGGTTTTTTATTTCATGAGCCACTCCGGCGGCGAGCTGACCGACCATCGACAATTTGTGGGTGCGCTCAAGCTGAAGTTGTGTTTGTTCCTGTTTTTTGCGAATAAGCAGTTCCCGGTCGATTAGGGCGCCGGTTAAAATGGCGATGGCATAATAAAATATAATTTCGACTATTTCTCCGGACAAACCGGCGCTATGCCTGTTTGCTGAGAAAATGTAGGGAAGAACCATGACGGAAATAACCGTGGCGACGGTCAGACTTCCCCGTAACCCGAACCAGACCGCCGCAACAGCGATTGGTATATAGCAGAAACGCCCGTGAATGGCATGAACCCATCCGGTATGACCGAATATCGGTTCCAGCACAAAGCCATAATGAATGGCCAGTGTCAGGGCGATACTTCCGGCAAGAATTGATATTTTATGTTTTTTCTCAAGTGCCATAATTTTCCTTAGCCATCATTCAGATTATAAAAAAGCATGCCGGACGGTCTGATAATTGTTATGACTGTCGCTGCAAAGAATTAACGGTCACTCAGTCAACTGCTTGCCCGGTAATTAATGGATACGTATAATCCATTTAATCCATTATCTTTGATATGTTAAACATAAATATCGGACTTTTGTTCTCCAATTTTGAAGAATATTCTACACAATTCGATAATATTCTCGTACGATATTTAACTAATTCGACCCATAACACCGCCTAACACCATGTATTTCTATCACTTGCGAGGTGTCCCAAATTTCGGCACGGGGATTGTTATTGTAAATATCAAGATTTAAAAGGCTTATGAAAATGATAAAAGGACGAAATATATATTCCCTGATTGGCATGACCGTTTTACTAGCCGCAATTCCGGCTGTATATCCGGCTGCGTCAGCATTGGATGATGCCATGGCCGAAGCGCGCACAATCGAGAGTAAATTTGAATCGGGTTCCCGGAGTCTGCGGGGCAATTCGCTCGATGATTATCTCGAATATGCCGCCCTCAACAGTCCCGGATTAAAAGCCGCCTTTTATAGCTGGAAGGCGAGTCTGGAGAAGGTGCCGCAAATATCTTTTTCCGATCCGATATTGTCCTACGGATATTTTGGGGAAAATGTCGAAACCCGGGTGGGTCCGCAGGAACACCGTTTCAGTATCAGGCAGGGTCTGCCGTGGCCCGGCACGATCAAAAGCGGCAAAAACGCGGCTTTTAAGGCCGCCGAGACGGCTTATCAAAAATACCGATCATCAAAATTCAGCCTGTACTATAAAATAAAAAAGGCTTACTACGATTTATATTTGCTTGGCCGTGAAATTGAGATTATGCGCGATAATATTAGCCTTCTCGAACATTGGGAGGCGGTGGCGCGAAACAGATACAGCACGGGATTGGCATCACAGGCCGATGTAATCAAAACCCAGATCGAACTGGCCAAACTCGAAAACCGATTGCAGACGCTCGATGACGGTATTATTCCGCAGAAGGAATATTTGCGCTCACTTATTTTTCTGCCTGATTCGATCGATATCCCTGTTCCTGATTCGATAGAATTCAAATTAGTGGAAATCGATGCCGCCATAATAAAGAAGACCGCCAATGATTTTAATCCGGATTTATTAGCAATAAATCATTTGGTTGAAAAAGAGAGGGCGGCTCTTACACATACCAGGAAATCGAATTTGCCCATTTTTAATATCGGCCTTGACTATATCGCTACCGGTGAGGCAATTAATCGGGATATGGAGGACAGCGGCAAAAACCCGTGGGTAATCAATTTCGGAATCAGTCTTCCAATCTGGTTCGGCAAGAACAAGTCGCGCACTAACGAGGTCAGGGCCAGATTGATCGAAGCGGAACATCTGGGATCGTCAATGAGTTTACAGCTCGAGGCTATAATCGAACAGAAGATGTATGAGCTGCGCGATGCCGAGCGCAGGGTAGAGTTGTATCAGGGGGGGTTGATCGCCAAATCAGAGCAATCACTCAACAGCACGCTGAAAGCTTATCAAACCGGCGATCTGGATTTTCTTAATGTGATCGATGCCCAGCGACAGCTTCTTGATTTCCATCTCGAAATGGAACGGGCGCTGGTTGGATACGCCGAATCAAGGGCCGAACTTGAAATGTTAATTGGTAAAGATATAGAGAATCATGAAATATAACTTTATTTGGAGGTCAAATATGCACAGATTGAAATCTTTTACGGTTTTTTTATTCGTCGTGCTTTTATCGGTCACCGTCTATGCGGCCGATGAGCCGGCCGATACAAGCAAAAAGGCAATGACCGAATACCGTAATCAAACACATTGTCCGGTCATGGGCGGGCCGATCGATTCATCCGTTTACACAGATATTCAGGGTCAACGGGTATATCACTGTTGCCCGATGTGTTCGGATAATTTAAAGGCCAATCCGGGCAAGTATTTTTCTGAAGCCGCCGGCAGAGGAATTCTTTTTGAGAATATCCAAACGACTTGCCCGGTGTCCGGCGAGCTTATTGACACGACGGTGTATGCTGATTACAAGGGGCGGCGGGTTTATTTTTGTTGCGAAAACTGTATGCCCGAATTTGCCAAAAAACCGCGCTTCTATCTGGATAAGCTCACACCCTCGGAGGACGAGGGAAAAATGCGCAAGGGACAGCAGCGAGAAGACGACCCACATAAGGAGAATATGCATCACTGATGCATATTGAAGTCATCTGGAGAAAATCGTCATGACTGAAAGCAAATTCACATTCAAAAGCTGGTTTTCGTTTGTTCCCAGAAAGTGGCCGGGAATCGTTACACTCACTTTGCTTTTAATCGTGGCGTTTTCTCTGGGGGCGGTCATATTCGACGGCAGTGGTAAAGAAATCGCTATTACCGCGATTGACGATGATCATAAGCATGATACTGAGAAATCGTCGACCATCTGGACCTGCTCCATGCATCCCCAGATACAGCTTCCCAAGCCGGGCAAATGCCCGCTCTGTTTCATGGACCTGATCCCGCTGGAAACCGGGGGTGACGATGCCGGGGATTCGCGCCGACTCGAGATGTCACCGGCCGCGGTAAGGCTGGCCTCGATACAGACATCACCGGTAATTCGCGGATCGGCGGCTACGGAGATCAGGATGACGGGACGAATAACTTACGATGAAACGGCTCTTGCGAAAATTACATCCTGGATTCCGGGGCGCCTTGAAAAACTGTATGTCGATTTCACCGGACAGAAAGTAACAAAAGGCGATCCACTGTTTGAAATATACTCGCCTCAATTGCTCAGCGCTCAGGCGGAATTGTTGCAGGCGGTCAAAACTCTGGATAAAATAATCGACAACGGTTCGAGTCTTCGCTCCACGGCCGAGGTAATAGTCGACGCGGCCCGTGAAAAACTAAGTCTCTATGGCCTGACCGAGGCTCAGATAAAGACACTTGAAGATAAGGGAGAAACATCCGACCGAATCACCGTCCACGCGCCGATCGGCGGGGTGGTTATCGCGATGGAAGCGAGAACCGGTATGTATGTCGAAACCGGGTCCGTGCTTTACAGTATCGCCGGGCTGTCTAAAGTCTGGATTAATTTTGATGCGTACGAAAGCGATCTGCCGTGGCTGTCCGAAGGACAGGAAATAGAGTTTAACTCCCGGGCTTTACCGGGTCGGACTTTCAGGAGCAAAATTGATTTCATCGATCCGGTTCTTAACGAGGCGACACGTACGGCAACTGTGCGCGCTTCGATAGACAACACCGATCATCAACTCAAGCCGGATATGTTTGTCAGTGGAACGGCGTATGCGTCGGCGTATAATGCCGGTAATGATAATTTGCTGATCCCTGCAACGGCGCCGCTTCTGACCGGAACGCGGGCGGTTGTCTATGTCCGCCTTCCGGATGATGATCACATAATATTCGAGGGACGAGAAGTGCAACTGGGGGTCAGAACAGGACAATATTATACTGTTATAGACGGTCTTGATGAAGGCGAATTGGTCGTGACCAACGGGGCTTTCAGGATCGACAGCGAACTTCAGCTTCAGGCCAAACCAAGCATGATGAATCCCACCGGTGAACGTCAGATGACAGGGCATGAACATCATCAAATAAACGGAAAAAACGGGGCATTTCCGAGCCATGAAGAGTCTTCACGGGAAAAACCGTCTTCTTTAAATATAGACAAAAAAGCTCTGAACAGTCTGACGCCTTTATACCAGACTTATTTTGAGATCCAGATGGCGCTTGCCAATGACAGCCAAAAGGAAGCTGCTGATGCCTATCGCAATTTGATTGAGAATATCAATGCAATCGATATGTCATTTTTTGAAGGTAAAGCTCATCAAAGATGGATGGATTACAGCCGTTTATTATTGAAGCATATCAAGGATGGTGCCGGGGCCAAAGGCATTGAAGAATCCCGGGATGCTTTTTTCCATCTTTCAAATACCATGATCGAGATGCAGAAGGAATTCGGCCATGCGGAAGATCGTGATTATTTTCTAACATACTGTCCGATGACCCGGGATAACTCCGGGGCATACTGGCTTCAGACAGTCGATACCGTTTACAATTCATTCTACGGAGCATCCATGCTTCGTTGCGGCGAGATTCGCGGGACCCTCAAAGCGGCGATGATCACCCGGGAATAATCATGTCCTTAACACCGTTCGATAAAAGGCAGGACAGGTTATCCCTGTTAGATAAGTACATCAATTTCTGCCTCAATAATAAATTGATTATATTTTTGCTGGTTGTGACCATCATTGCCTGGGGAATTATGGTCGCTCCTTTTGACTGGAAAATCGATTTTCTGCCGAGGAATCCGGTTCCTGTCGATGCTATCCCCGATATCGGGGAAAATCAACAGATTGTCTTTACCGAATGGCCGGGGAGATCGCCGCAGGATATCGAGGACCAGATATCATATCCATTGACATCGTCGCTACTGGGTATTCCCGGAGTCAAATCAATAAGGAGTTATTCGTATTTCGGATTTTCAACCGTCTACGTCATTTTCGATGAGAATGTAGAATTCTACTGGTCGCGCTCCCGGCTGTTGGAAAAGCTGAATTCCCTCCCGAGTAATCTATTGCCGGAAGGCGCCCAGCCTATTCTTGGCCCGGATGCTACGGCGCTCGGTCAGATATTCTGGTATACACTGGAGGGCCGTGACGAGTCGGGCCAACCAACCGGTGGCTGGGATCTGCATGAACTTCGGTCGATCCAGGACTGGACGGTTAGATATGCATTGCAATCGGCGAAAGGGGTCGCTGAAGTAGCTTCGATCGGGGGATTTGAAAAGGAATACCAGATCGATGTCGATCCCGATGCCATGCGCGCTTACGGTGTTGGATTGCAGGAAGTTTTCGAGGCTGTCAAAAGATCCAATGTCGATGTCGGCGCAAGAACGCTTGAAATAAACAAGGTCGAATATGTTATCCGGGGTATCGGAACTATCGCGGAAATATCGGATATTGAAAACAGTGCGATCAAGCAACGCAATAATGTCCCCGTTCGCATTAAAGATATCGCAACCGTCACACTGGGTCCAGCCATGAGAAGAGGTGTGCTGGACAAGGGAGGGGCCGAAGTTGTCGGGGGCGTGGTCGTGGTCAGGTATGGGGAAAATCCGCTGTCAACCATCAACAATGTTAAGACTAAAATAGAAGAAATTGCTCCCGGATTGCCGAAAAAGACTCTGTCCGACGGAACGGTCTCACAGGTAACAATAGTCCCATTCTATGATCGTACCGGGCTGATATATGAAACACTCGGCACCCTGAACACCGCCCTGGTCGATGAGATTCTGGTGACCGTTATAATCGTCATCCTTATGCTGATGCATCTACGGAGTTCCCTGCTTATTTCCGGGATGCTTCCGTTGACGGTGCTGGCCGTTTTTATCGGGATGAAACTGTTCGGAGTCGATGCCAACGTGGTGGCCTTATCGGGAATAGTCATTGCAATCGGTACGATTGTGGATATGGGTGTGGTCATCATCGAAAATGTAGTACGAAAACTGGATAATGCACCTCCACAGGCTGACAGGAGTACGGTCGTATTCAATGCCGTATCGGAGGTCGGCGGGGCGGTGATGACTTCGATCGCAACTACGGTGGTCTCTTTTCTGCCGGTTTTCACCATGATGGGGCCCGAGGGTAAGCTTTTCAAGCCGCTGGCTTATACCAAGACATTTGCCCTGCTCGCTTCGGTTATAATTGCCCTGACGATTCTTCCGCCGCTGGCACATCAGTTTCTTGCAAAGAAAAAAGATATGGAGGGAGCGCGATTTCTTTGTGCTGTCGGACTGTTTTTGACCGGGGTTGCGGCGTTGATATGGTCGTTTACATGGACCGGTATTATAATCATCATTATTGCCCTGTATCTGTTTTTCAGAAAAAATATACCTGAAAATTATCGAAATAAAATCGGACCGGCATTTAACTATATATTTATAATCATCGCCGCGGGACTTCTGGCCGGACATTGGGCTCCGCTGGGTGTCAAAGGCGGTTTTATTCTCAATTTAGTTTTCATCATCATACTTCTTGGCGTCATTTTGTCATTATTCTATTTACTATATAGAAACTATGAGCGAATGCTCCGCTGGGCGCTGGGAAACAAAAAGAAGTTTCTTATCACACCTGTGGTTCTGGTATTTTTCGGATTGTCGATCTGGCTGGGATTCGATCGAATTTTTGGTTTTATGCCCGACTGGATACGATCGACCCGAATTTACACTTCGATTAGTCATTCCTTGCCGGGCCTGGGCAAGGAATTCATGCCCGATCTCGATGAAGGTTCCTATCTTTACATGCCGACCACCATGCCGCACGCCTCGATCGGGGAGGTCAAGGATATCCTGCAATTGCAGGATCGTGCCTTCAGCAATATTCCCGAGATCGAATCGGTGGTGGGAAAATTGGGGCGCGTGGACAGTCCTCTCGATCCCGCCCCAATTTCCATGATCGAAACAGTTATTAATTATAAATCGGAATACAAAACAGATAAGAACGGACGTGTTCTGAAATTCAAATATGATAATGATGCTGATGAATTTATCAGGGATGAATATGATGAGCTTATTCCGGATAATGACGGTGAACCGTACCGTCAATGGCGCGATCAAATCGAATCGCCCGATGATATCTGGGATGAGATTGTCAGGGCGGGCAAGCTGACAGGGACGACATCGGCACCGAAACTTCAGCCGATCGCCGCCCGAATCGTCATGCTTCAGTCCGGTATGCGGGCACCCATGGGTGTCAAAATAAAGGGACCCGACCTGGAGACAATAGAAAAGGCGGGGCAGGATATCGAGCGCCTGTTGAAGCAGGTACCTTCGGTGGAACCGGCTACGGTGATTTCGGATCGCATAGTGGGTAAACCGTACCTTGAAATAGAGATCGACCGCGAAGTTATCGCCCGCTATGGCATGTCGATCGGGAGCGTACAGGATGTTATCGAGGTGGCTATCGGCGGCAAACCAATAACGACCACAATAGAGGGGCGCGAGCGTTATTCGGTGAGGGTTCGCTATCCGCGAGAACTGCGCAACAGCATCGAGACCCTGGGAAAAATTCTGGTATCATCACCAACCGGAGTCCAGATACCGCTGGTGGAGCTGGCGGAAATAAAATTCGTTCGCGGGCCGATGGTCATCAAATCGGAAGATACCTTTCTTATCGGGTATGTCATTTTTGACAAAAAATCCGGATATGCCGAAGTTGAAGTGGTCGAACAGGCGAATAAATATCTTCAGGATAAAATAGTCTCCGGTGAACTCGAAATTCCCGCCGGCGTCAGCTTTACATTTGCCGGAAGTTATGAGAATCAGGTGCGCTCCGAGAAAAAGCTTCGCGTTATCCTGCCGCTGGCCCTGATCATTATATTTCTCATCCTGTATTTTCAATTTCGTTCCGCATCCACCTCAATGCTGGTTTTTTCCGGTATTTTTGTGGCCTGGTCAGGCGGATTTATAATGCTCTGGCTGTACGGTCAGAGCTGGTTCATGAATATAGATCTGTTTGGTATGGATTTTCGCAGTCTCTTCCAGGTCCGGGAGTATAATCTTTCGGTTGCAGTATGGGTAGGTTTTCTGGCATTATTCGGTATCGCCAGTGACGATGGCGTAATCATATCGACTTATTTGAAACAGGTTTTTGCACGGAAAAAACCTTCGACAGTCAATGAGATCAGGGAAGCCGTTGTCCTGGCGGGGAAGAGGCGTATCCGTCCGGCCCTGATGACCTCGGCAACGACAATTCTGGCACTGCTTCCGGTTCTTACCTCGACCGGCAAGGGTTCTGATATTATGGTGCCGATGGCGATCCCTTCGGTGGGCGGCATGACCGTGGTTTTGATCACGGTCTTCATGGTACCGGTATTATACAGCTGGATAGCCGAGCGACGGGTAAGGGAATAGACTGATTTCAGTTTTTTACCGGATCGAATTCTGATGTCTACCGACTACCGTCCAATTCCTTAATGACATCTACCGTAGTATCCTGATCGCTGTAATTAATTTCGAAACCGAGTTTCTTGAAGACTGATATCATGGGGCGGTTATCGGTCGTCGTCTGGGCGGTGATTTTTTTCAGATTCCATTTCCCGGCAACCTCGATGCAGTATTCGGTCAGCATCCTGCCCAGTTCTCTTTTCTGCCAGGCATCGATTATCAAAATGGCGTATTCCACCGTTTCGTGGTCCGGGTCCGCGATCATCCTTCCGACGCCGACGAGTTTTCGTTTTCCTTTTTCCCGGACCTCAGCCACAATGGCAATTTCGCGATCGTAATCGATATAGCAATAACGTGTGGCCACCTCATGCGATGCCCACTGGAAGAAATACCGAAACCGGGAGTAAATCGTTTCTTTGGAGCAACTTCCCAGCATATCCATCCAGAGCGGTTCGTCCTCGGGTTTAATGGGCCGCAGGGTCACTTCGCTTCCGTCCGGGAGAATGATTTCTTTTGTGTATTTCTCAGGGTACGGGCGCAGAACAAGGTGAGAGTATTGTTCGGTCTTTCGGCCGACAAGTTCTTTGTCTATAATGACACGCGCATCGAGCGCCGTAACGTCATCGGGAGTAACCAGCAGTGGATTTATATCAAGTTCTTTGATCTCCGGATAATCGGCCGCTAAATACGACAACCTGACCAGGACTTCTATCAGCCTGTCCAGATTGGCTGCGGGCATACCCCGGTAACCCTGAAGCAACGGCCATATCTTCAGCGACTCGAGCATCCGACGTGCCAGCCGTTCATTAAGAGGAGGAAAACCAAGAGCCCGGTCTCCCAGCAGTTCGGCGCTGACACCGCCCATACCGACCAGCATGACAGTGCCGAATACCGGATCGGCCTTGATTCCGGCGATCAGTTCATTGCCATATTTAGAATCGATCATGGGCTGGACGGTCACGCCGGCGATCCGGGCGTCGGGTTCTTTTTCTCCGACTGCCGTCATTATTTTCTGGTAGGCGGAGCGGACCATATCATCATTTTCGAGATTGACGGCGACACCGCCGGAATCCGATTTGTGTGTTATATCGGGAGAGTTGATTTTTAGAACGACCGGATAGCCCAGTTTATCGGCGATTGCGATTGCTTCATCCGCTGTCGTCGCCGGAACCGGTTTTGCCGTTTTGATACCGTAGGTTTCCAGAAGCGCTTTCGATGATTCTTCCGAAAGGATACTGCCTTTACTGAATTCAGTCG
>Ga0136651_10000314_pt1 | contig 25976 bp, 18 predicted proteins | sample Mar14236cmmetaG_FD_94867 | JGI IMG/M metagenome (GOLD analysis project Ga0136651, IMG submission 94867) | Marine hydrothermal vent microbial communities from Guaymas Basin, Gulf of California to study Microbial Dark Matter (Phase II) - Marker... ... | reverse complement strand
GGCAACCACAAGGGATTGCCCCTACGCAATGCCATGTAGGGGCAATCCCTTGTGGTTGCCCTTTGCGCTAAAATATCTGTTTATTTGTGCTTCAGTACTTACTTAGAATAGGCCTTTGCACCAATCAGATCATTCCCCGGAGCCAAAGTACTGTTGATAGAGCAAGCATGGTGGGCATGAATGGTGGGCAAACGGGCGGTTAGATTTTGGGTTTATATTGAGTTTATTGTCGCTAAGCGATCCCACCCTACAAATCTGAATGGGGGCAAGCATGGTGGGCAAGCGGGCGGTTAGATTTTGGGCCTATATTGAGTTCATTGTCGCTAAGCGATCCCACCCTACAAATCAAGACTCTGGAACAAAAGATGATATCTTATTAACGGTATGATGAGCAAAGGGTTTATCAATCAACCTGTCTTTATACTGTTGCTCAATTTTGGCTGCCTGTGCAAATATTTGGTTAAAATCACCTTGACATTCTGATTCAATAGCCAAACGAATTTGGCGGATTTCTTCAATAATGGGATCTGGGCGCATATTATATCTCCATTAATTCTTCTGGGGTACAAATGATGGGGGTTGGTAAATTCTGTTGTGCATTAATTTCTTGCACTATTTGTCTCACACGGCCACTGACAATGTGTTTGCAGTTCCAACTGAGGAGGTAATCTAGTTGATACCAGGCTGCGATTGCTAAATGGGAAGCATCCAATTTTGCTTTTTCTGGTAACTTAAGAGCAGTAAAGTATCTATCAGCTAATGCTTTTATCTCCTCATTGATTTGCAGAATCGAAAAAGGTAAAACCACATCCAATCGTCTTTTTGCCGCCTCTGGATCACCTTTGGAAATTTCGTCAATGACAAAGGGTGAAATAAGACAATTCATTTGAGGTTGAATGGTTTTCCACCATTCTTGTGTGATTTGTTGATGTCCAGCAACGAGTATATCCAAGCTAGGCCTGGCAACAAGATAGCTAACAATGCTCGTTTCAATATAACTGGTCGGTTTCATTTTGAATGCCCTGAGATGATTGATATTTAAAAGGCTGTTTTTCCAACACAAATTCTGTGCGGTTAGGCAAACCGCACCTTATTTTTAAGGCCCGCACAAGAAATAAGATTATAAACGGTGTAAAGTTATTGAAGATTTTCCCATTTAAAGGGCTACTTTTTTTAACCGTACAGTGCGAAACTTTTGCAAAATAACAAGGAACGAAAAAACCTTTGCACAATAGACATTATACCGATTTAACACAACTTATTGATTTTATTAATATTCCCATTTTGGGAAAAGCAATGAAATCAAAGAGCAAAAAAAGTTTTGCGCGCAAAACTTTTGGCGCGAAACTTAAATTTAATCGGTATAATGTCTAATCAATTTGGAAAACACTATCAATATTAGGTTATTGATTTGATTTACAAGAGGCCTTTGCACCAATCCGATCATTCCCCTGATCCGTTGTACTGATAGAGGAATGGTGGGCAAGCATGGTGGGCAAGCGGGCGGTTAGATTTTGGGTTTATATTGAGTTTATTGTCGCTAAGCGATCCCACCCTACAAATCTGAATGCTGGGCAAGCATGGTGGGCAAGCGGGCGGTTAGATTTTGGGCCTATGTTGAGTTCATTGTCGCTAAGCGATCCCACCCTACAAATCTTGGGTGAAAAATCATCTTATGATTTTATCCTACTGCTAACGCGCCACCCGATTATTTATAATTTTCCTTCCTTAAATAATTGAAAAGCCTTCTTGAGTACTTGTTGTTGTTTCGATTCTAAGGGTTTGACAAAGAATACATCAAATTTATGAAACATAAACCAACCTAAACGAGAATAAGGTTGAGTAGGCGATAAATTTTTAAAAATTCTCGTCATTATTTTTTTGAGTGAATGTTGTAATGTCTTTTTATCAATGCGCTGGTTTTTAAAGTCGTTTAACTCTTCTCTGATTTCAGCCAAAAAATTATCGACAATCGTTTTGCGTGCAATGACTAAATCGGCTCGGTTTAAGTCACAAATCTCTTTGGTTTTTTTACCCTGTTCAGTTCTGCTTCTTATTTCACCATTCGGCAAAAAGACTAAATGCAATTCAGGGTTATCTATTTCAGGATTTAATAATAAAGGTTTTTCGCCTAAAAGGGCGGACGAATCCGCCCGACTGGCATTTCGAACTAACTCCCCATGATTATCAAGTGGCGCTTGTCTAACTCTTTTGCCGCTGGATTCAAGCGGAAATTGATTAGATTTTTTACTATTACAGGTTGAACAAACGAGGATAAGGTTACTCCATTCATAACCCAGCCAGTAATACCCTGTATGTGTCTGATCCTCTTGAATACGCTTTTTTGGACGATAATGATCAACTTGTAATGCCGCGCCAGCGGTGGTATCGCTTTCACAATAACCACATTTACGATGATAAATATCGCTTTTTAATGCCTCATAAGTGGCATCTCGATAGCAATGAGAACTGAAAATATGCTGATCTTTTTCAATGAGGGCCTTTTTGAGTTGATTTTGGCAACCTTTGCTATTTAAAGCAGCTGGTGGATTATCATAATCCTTTTTGACTTGGATCATTTTTTAGGTTCTATTTCAAATAAATCATCAGGAAAATCATCACGGCTTGCTTCAAACGCTTTGAGACTGGCTCTGATTTCATCATTCAACTTGATTTCATCATAAGTTTCCTCAGTTCTCACATCGGTTAAACTTTGATTATTGTCCTGTTTGATATCCTTTCCTTCTAAATCAAATAGCGGTGAAGTCAATAAAGTATTAGGCAATAAATTGCTGATATCGATATTGATTCTGTTTATTGTGATGCCTTGCGCCTGAGAGCGACTCACTTTCAGAAAGACTGAATTGTTGGGTGCCCCCAAAAATGGAATCACGCTATGGGTAGAGGCAATAAATTGTACTTTCGGAAAAACGGTTGATAGCCATTTGGGTAACTGGCGTTGCCATTTTGGGTGTAAATGCAAATCCAATTCATCAATCAAAACGATACCACAAAAGTCTTGAGGTTCAATCACTTCCGGTTGCGCCGCATAAAAACGAATCAACATATCCCCAATCATTGCAATGATATTTTTATGCCCAGCGGCCAGTTTTTCAAATGGCAAACCCTGATAGGTTTTATCACTCTTTTCATGTTCTTTTTCAAGATAAACCACTTCATCCTGATCATTGACTTGTATGTCAGCCATCAGTGGCAATAATTTCAGAAGGGTATTTTTGATAATCTCATACTGAGCATTTTTCTTGAGATAGCCAATAAACAGCTCATATTCAATGTTTAATAAAATACCATCCGTATGAAATAAGCCATAAGTCGTTGTACTTTTAGCGGAGATTTCATTTCGCGCTTGTTGATTTTGAATCTCTAACCTGGAAGAGCCATAAGCCACCAAGTGAGTAAAGGGTTTAAAATGTGGGCTTCCCAAAATATTGATTTGATTACGCCCCTGGTTTTTAAATTCCACCCAAGTCTGACAATCCGAGTCAGTCAAAATACTGTATTGATCTTGATTGCCAAATAAACTGATCGCAATCGCCTGTAAAACCATCGTTTTTCCAAAGCCATTCTCACCCGTCAGAAAAATCCACTGCGTATCAACAGGCAAGTCTGCAATATGAGTTTTAATAATGCCTTGGTAATTTTCGATTGAAATCTGTTTAATAGCACAAGGCAACATTTTTTTTTGCGTTTGATTAAAAAATCGATCAGGTGAAAATCTTTTCATAGTTTCCTCATAGCCTTTATCAAAAAAATTGATTTGATATCAACGCTAAAGACGCTAAAGACGCTAAAGGCGCTAAAGAAGCACGCTAAAAAATCTTGCGCCTTTTGCGTCTCTTGCGCCTTTTGCGTTTTAAAAAAAGAATTTGGAACGAAAAAGGCAAAATAAATTTGGAACGAAAATCGGGCCGCTTAATACTCATTGATTATTATCGCTTTTACAATAATCATAAATGTTATACAAAACAATGACTTAAGTGGTATTCTCCGACAGGCTGCTAGGTGCTAAACTTAGAATGACTTGGTTTTTCTCATGCAACTGACATAGAATTTGTGGAGTAATTTTCCGAATGCGCGAATTCTAGTTTTTGCATAACCGAGCCATAAGTTATGCCTATAATAACCATAATTCTCTAATAGTTTACCCGCCCTCTCCTCAATAATTTCTGCCTGTTTTTGAGTCAATTGTGTTAAACGGGCAGCGTTTTTATTTTCAATCTGTGCAGACGAGCCATGTATGAGATATTTTTGTCTCAATGTTTCAGGCGGAAGTTCCGGCAATCCTAAGAAATTAAAAATCTGATTCGTGACACCGACAGGATCACTCGCTAAATCTTCATAACGAATTTCCAAAAAATGATCGAGCTTGGGGGCATCTTCTAATACGACTTCTAGACTTCTCCTCCATTGATTAGCCGCTTTAGGCAAAAGATCAGGCATTGTGCCAAAAGATTTTAATACCTTATCATGGATACCCAGTGCAACGACATAACCATTGCGAACAATATGAATAAAGTAAGGGGAATTAAAGTGATGTTGCAACCATAACGTTCTAGCGGAATTGGTTGGAGATTTTTCTACGGCAAATGGGGCATCAGGTTTATCCAGTAAAGCTGTCCAATCTTGCTTGACTTGGATACCCTTAGCATTTTCCTGATCCGGCAAAAAACGAAATAAGTTTTCTTTTTCCGCCCATAAACGAGGAAGACTGACGGCTCTTGGTTCAAGTAGCGCGTCAGTTAAAAACTGCCCTTCATCGGGTAAGCCAGCAATAGAGGGGTGTTGTCGAAGAATCCTCTCCAATAAAGTTGTGCCTGAGTTATAGCATCCAATGATAAAAATCCAACGCTGTGATATATTATCCTCTTTTTTCATTCTACTCATTTATCCTATCGTTAGTTTTTGAATAACCCTACAAATGAGTTGTTTACCGTTTTTCACATAAATCATTTCATTTTGGGCGCATTTCTAAAAAAAGTCATAATCAATCTCGGTTGAGTTGTACTCATTTAACCACAATGCAGATCCAATGTACACTAGGCATTGTTTATCAAGAACAATCTTGAACGGAAATCAAATCTTGAATGCCCGATTTTCAAACCCAATTTATTTTGCGGCTATTTTCGTTCAAAAATTTATTTTGCGAAGGCATCATTTTTTGAAATGGCATTTTTTTTGAACAAGCTTAAATGGTGGGCAACAAAAAGACGTTACCCACCCTACATTTATTAATTCGTTTATAACTTTTGATCAATGGAAACGGGATTTAGTAGCCATTCTGGCTAAAGATGCGGCTCAACACCCTGATAAGCCAATCTATCCATTATGGGATTTTACCGATTATAATAGTATCACAATTGAAACGATACCGGTTAAACCCACACAACAGATGCAATGGTATTGGGAATCTTCGCATTTCAAAAAAGAAGTAGGGGATTTGGTACTCGATAAGTTATTCGATTATCAAGCACCAGGGCGCGTGATAGCTGATGATTTTGGAATATTAATTAACCGTAATAATATTGAAGCCCATTTACAGAAATGACTTCAAGAACAACAACATTATCATCAAACTCATCCACAAAATGTTATGAAAATAAAGACATTGGCAAAGCAAGTGATGGTTAAAATACCTTGCCCGTGAAGAATAGATGAAAAATGTTTATGTTGGTTTGAAATCATTTCAATTTGTGATGCCTTTTTAATCAATCTCACGCTTTTCGCTGCGGCGCAAAGCGGCAAAAAGTCATTATGCTTAGCGCGAAGCGTGAGAAATGCTCTAAATATCTAAATAGCAAGCATTTTTATGCTGCGACTGCCTATTTTCGTTCCAAATTTATTTTGCATTGGCGCGATTTTCAAACCCAATTGATTTTGCGTGGGCCCGATTTTCAAACCCAATTGATTTTGCGTGGCCCGATTTTCAAACCAAATTGATTTTGCGGGGCCCGATTTTCAAACCAAATTGATTTTGCGTGGCCCGATTTTCAAACCCAAATTTATTTTGCGTGGCCCGATTTTCAAACCCAATTTATTTTGCGTGGCCCGATTTTCAAACCCAATTTATTTTGCTTCTGCCTGATTGAGATTGATAATGACTTTTTTTTGGGAATGCGCCCGTTTGAATTCCAAATCAAACTAAAGCCTTGGTATATTATTATGTGGGAGTTACCTTATTCATATTTGCCCAATTCTATAGAGAGAAGTGATCTGATGTGTCAAAATCCGACAAAACATGGAGTATCTGAGGGCGATAGTCGTTTTGAATAGCAGTATAAATACTTTCCTGAATATCACGCAATGGATTGACTTGACAGAAAACCGATAAGGCTTCGTGAAATCGGGGCCAACGTTTATCTAATAATTGTTTATTTTGATGGCGTTTTCTCTCACTATTTGGCACGCTTTCAAGGGATGCCCCGCCGACATGATAAATATAAGTCTCATCACAACACGCAATTTCAATATTTTCTCGCCAAGCACGCATAGAATAATCGCATTCTACCCCATAGCCGGGCGCAAAGGCTTCATCAAAATCACCTAATTGATTTAACGTTTGACGAGTGATCAATAAACAAGAACCTCCGGCCGTCGGAATACGCGGATATCGTCGTACAGAACAGTTTTCAATTAACTGAGCAAAATCAATGAGTTGTCTGTTTAACCGATTATGCTCATTCATGACAGGTACGGAAAGTAGCGTCGCATGATTAGATAACGGTGAAACAATGCCAATTGCGGGATCGCTTTTTAAACAACGTTCCATTTTTTCTAGCCAATTTGGAGTGACTTGAGTATCCGATGCCAGAATAACAATATCGTTTTCAGAGCAATTAAGCTGACGATTAAGATTCGCCACTAAACCCAGATGATTTTCTGCCGGTAGCACCGTAATTTGTGGATAATTTTGGGCGAAACGGGTTAAGAGGGGCAAAATACGACTATCAGTGCTGGCATCATCCATAAGAAAGAGACGATGTTTCGTATCCGTGTGGCGGATGACGCTTTCAATACATTGATTCACTTCATCATAAGCGTTATAAATGGGAATCAGAATATCATAAACGTGTTGACAGGCAAGTGTTTTAGGCGCTTGTATTTGTGAACGGCTATACTTCACAGAAGCCTGTCGAATGGGATTTAAAGTTTTAAGCGATCCTGTCTCGCCTTGAGCGGCGGCAATAAAGGTTTGATAAACCCTATCGCCATAAACGGCAAGATGCGGATCCAAATCTGGTGTCGTCAACTGATGATGATGTTTTAAATCGGTGCTTAAAAAAGCGGTGATTTTGTCTTGTACCGATTCAATGCTGTGGGCAAATTCTAATTTCAATACCCGCGCTATTTTTTCCACCGTTGACTGCCAATCTTGCAATAACTCATCATAAGTGACAAAAACTCTTGAGTAGGATTGAGTCTGTTTCTCGGCAGCGAGGGTGTTTTCTAGCCATAATTGAAATGAGGTGTTAGCAGACAAACCATCGCGTTTTTCGAGCGAAGCGGCGACTTCATGGGGATTTCTTGTCACAATCACAAAATGCAAAACACTTCCGGAAGCCTCTAAAATAGGCAACCATAGCGGTAATAACCGATACAATCTAGGGTCTTTTATGCCCCATAATGGACAGGTAGCAAAATTTTGACGAAGTATTTCACTGATAGCCTTTTTAAAGGGCGCAAGTTTTTCAGACTGCCACCATTTTGGGGGTAATGGGGCAATATCATCCCATGAAGAATGAAGGCTTTTTAATATTTTCTCATTAATTTCAATGACTTGGCTATTTTCCCAAAAACCTCTTTCATTGGTGATATGGTTAGGCAAAAGTTTGGCACCCAAATCGACTCCAAATTGGTTCAAAACCCCTGTGAGTGCCGAAGTGCCACTGCGGTGCATACCTAGAATGATGATGGCTTTTGGCAATTGATATGCACCATTGCGGTGTGTTAGGTTTTTCAATGTTGTTCGTACATTTGGTATTTTTTTGACATGGGATGGAAGAAATTTTTCTTTATCTTCACTTAGTAACCGCTTAATATATCCTGAATAGTGTTCCTCTTCTAACACACTACAATCATCAAGTGCCCAATCAATGTAACCAAAATCTTCTAGTAAAGAAGAGATTTTGGGTTGAAAAAAATCGACATCTTCTGGCGTAAAAACTTTTTTCCAATTGTTGAATGTAGTGGTTCGCTTTGTTCTTCCTAAATTATCTACGTCTCGATCATTTGATAGTGGAAAACCCAAGTAATCTTGAAGTGCTGTCAGTTTTCCTGAAATAAAATCTTCATATTTGATAATGTGTATTGGTTTTACTACATGTTGTATAAAATCGTAATAATCCGTTGTTTGTCTAATAGCAGTATTCACGATTGTTCCAGAACTGTGATTGAGGAAAAGCCTTTCAAATTCTTTAATTAGTTCGAGAAAAGGGAGATATTTTGGTGCTTTTTCTTTTTTCTGCAAAATTTCTATCCACCTTATCAGTTGTTCGATTGTTAAATTATCTTTGTAGCGATAAACTGAATACATAAGTTTGCTGATGATCTCATCACGCATATCTCGAACAATGTAAACGACTTTGTCAAATTTGAGTTTAGTTTGATTGTGAACAATAGCATCTCGTATTCTAGGGGTTTTTTCCCAATGTTCAAAAATAATTTTGACGACATTAGAAGCCTCTAACTCTTGTGTAAAAAATGGCTGTTCAAAAAAGCTTATTTCCTTTGGTTCTAAATAGTAGTTTGTTAAACCGGTAATAGACTTTTGTATCGTTTTAGAAATGACAGTCGTGCCAGTTTTGGCTTTACCAATTACTAGAATATTTATGCTTTTACTTGATTTTTCTGTTTTGTTTTTAGCCGTAGGGTGGGCAAGGTTTTTTTTGCCCACCACCTTCAATATTTCTACAGGGTGGGTTTCACTTCGTTCTACCCACCCGACATGATTTTCTTGGCTTTCTTGGTTTTTGGGCTGATCATAAAAGCTGTACCCTAATTCGGCGGCGTATTGACTACAAATTTCACGAATGGCTTGTAGATCATCAGTATCTAATAGTTCACGTTTTTGTCGAACTGTTGAGGGTGTGATTTTTTCAATGCCTTGTAAAGGCGGTGCATTGGGTATGTGATCCAAAATGGTTTGTAATACCTTGGCAGGTTCAAGCACCAATTCTTCATAACGCACCACGGTGAGTTGAGCAGCATCAGTCAAAATACACTCGGCTAAATAACGCCACAGTAAAGCTCGTTTTAAAGCGTCTTTGGGAGCGGCAGCAATTTCGGCTAAACGATCCCGTTGCCAAGGCGATAAAAAGGGATCATTGACATGCCCGACTGGAAAATCAGTGACAGTGGCGTGTTTAAGATGGGCAAAAGTAGATTTCCATGAAGCAATCGTATCCAAAGGATTACGCACACAAGCCATTATCGGCGCGTGCGGCATCACCTGTTTTAATTGGGGCAGTCTTGATAAATAAGCCAAAGTGTTTTTGGTGCAGAGCAAAAAGTCGGCACGACTGACTGTTGGTTGATAACGGGTTAGCGTATCAATAATAGCCGTATCTTCAATAACTTGTCCATTCTGGAGCTTATTTTCAATCGGATATCCCTCTAAAATATCCCGCCGTAATGTCTGATAAAATGTGGCGACTCGCCAAGGGCGCGATTCATGAGCTAAAGGCAGAATAATTTGAGGGGGTTCATTGATAACCACGCAATCTGGTAAAGTATGTAGCAAGCGACATAAATAGCTCGTACCGCTGCGGGGTATGCCAGTAATAATGGCTTCCGGTTCAGGTTGAAACGGTTTTGAAAGTCTCGGCAGTTTGGATGGTTTCAGCAACTGCGCCCATTCTGGTGAATCCAACAGCCTTTTTTTCAGGATGGGATACGTTTCTACTAATTCTGTGACTAATTGATTAAGCAGAGGCTCGCGCCTTAAGACGGATGGCGAATGATAATGACAAAGAAAGGGTTTTTGAGAATCGGGGGATTTAGGCAACGGTTTTAAATGGGCGGGAAAATTAAAGCGTTCATCCAGACAGTCATAAGCTAAATTTAATTTAGCGACTGCCATTGGCAAAGCAATTTGATCAAGCCACGGGCGTTTATTGGTGATTGAGGTTTCGATGTCAATCGTCTGACAACACTCGGCCCACACTTTCGCAAAGCCCAAACCATTTTGCACCGCAATCACACCCGAATTAAAGTAAGGCAACATTAATTCACCCGAAACACTGGAAATAACCCGTTGATCCGGCAAAGGTAATTGACATAAATCATAAACTTGTTGCCATACCGCGACGTTTTGAGTAAACGTCGGTAAATCAGCCGGCTTGGCACTAAAGGGCGATTGACTATCAAACCGAAATTCGCTGAGACACAAAATATCACTGTCTAAAAAAACGATTTTATCAGCTGACGTATCGATACCTAAGCAAGCGATTTTATGCCCAATGGGATAATTATCATTAATTGGATTCGTTATCGGTACCAAGCGCACCCCTAAAGTTTGCATCAAAGCCCGCGTTTCCTCAGAAATGATTCCCCAACGGCTATCGGGTTGAGGAATCGCCGCGACACATTCAAACTCACCCCGTAAATAGCGTTTCAAAGAAGCCGCCAACAACATAGACTTCATTTCTAGCTCACCTTGTTGGCAGACAAAAACAAAACAGGAGATTGAGGGTTTATGGATTATTTTATTGTTTTCTTTTAGGGGAGTATGAGTCTTAATTTCAAATCGTTTCATGTCAGCATTGTGCATTGTTGGCATTTTATGGGCCTTATTAACATGTGGAAAAAGTAAATTTGGGTAAGGTTTTTCCAAAAATCGACCTAATTCATAAGCCTTGAAGACAAGATGAGTGAATGATTACTTGAAAAAACTCGGTATTTTTAGTTTCTCTATTGTATAATAATACTTTCATTCAGAGTAACTTGACAATGTCACATTTAAAACTTAGCACCTATTAGTTTGGCCCGACACTTTTTTTTCAACACAGAGTACACAGAGTATCACAGAGTACCACAGAGTATAAGTTTTTGATTTTTAATGGCCTATTATGATATAAAATACGATGCAAATGTGTGTTTTTTTGAACCAGAATTTGCAAATTGATAGGTGGTAAGAAGCAAATCAATTTTATATTTCCACACCTATTTAATAAGTAACTATAACATGCCAATATTGAAACATAGAAAGGGTTTTCCTATTTGGACAAATCTTGAAATAGATATACAATCATCTTGTAATAGAGACTGTGACTTTTGTCCGCGTTTTTGGGATAGATCGGGTGTTAGAAAAGATGAAAAAGGCAATCAAATTCTCACAAAAATGCCATCAGAAAAAGTATATGATTTAATTAATCAAGCCTATAAATTGGGTTTTCAAGGCAAAATCAAATTGCACCGTCTTTCCGAAAGTCTATTGGATAAAAGATATCTCGAATTTGCCCAATATATCAAAGCAAAGGGCTTGAAATTATATGAAAACACCAACGGAGATGTCTTCAAAAAAAACCATGCCTTATGTTCACAATTAGATGGATTAATAGAACATCTGACCATCGGGCTGTATGACTATAAAAATGAACGCGAAAAACAAGAAGAAATGATCTATTGGCAGAGCCAATTTAAGAAAACTGAAATAGCATTCAGTTTACCGCATGAAAATTGTACAATAAGGCAGGGTGCTAAAGTTTATTTTAAGGTGACAAAAGCGCCAAGAGCATTAGATTTACCCTGTACACAACCGAGCCGTATGATGCTCATTAGATATGATGGGGAAGTATCGCTCTGCTGTGAAGATGATGGCTGTCATTTTGATCTTGGTAATGCGTTTGAAAAAAGCTTACTAGAAATATGGTGGTCTTATAAGCATATTAAAATAGCGAGAGAGTTGGAAAAAACCGGCGGCCGGCACAAATTGAAAAGATGTAGTCAATGTTATAATGCTCAAAAAATCAATCTGTTGGCATAAAAAAAAATACTGAAAGTTTGATCTGTATTTAATAAGGCAACTATTGGAAACAACATTCATAAGCATTTCTGCGTGAATTTATCAACAGCTTCTATATCAAAAATGATAAAACGCTTTAGCCGTTTCATCAAAAGGTTCGTGTTTTGATGTCATGAGTTGATTTTACCTCATTTAGGGCTATCATGACAAGGATTGTATCTAGGTACACGCCTTGTCATGACATTGCCAATTTGAAATCTGCTCTGCAAGCTTTAAGCTAAAAAACTAATCGGACGGGGTTGCAAAACCCCATCCTGCATTGGAATGTCTCAATTACTCAGAGGCCAATGTTGTTGTTTGGTTTGCAAGATTAGAACGTTGGGTTGCTTCAAGTCCTTCTGTTAAAGGATCGCTACCGTCCTTAACATAGACCGCATAGAAGGTATAGGTTCCACCTAGACCCGGAATAACTTCAAAATCTAACAAACGAGTTGTTTTACTGGTGCTTTCTAAGGATTCCTTAAAAGGTTGGGGAACCTGAGAAAATCGTGCCAGCGGTACAGGGGTAAAAAACAACAACTGACCAGCTGGGATTTGAATCGCAACCCATAAATCAACCCGATTGAAACGGTTAGTATTGACCTTTTCCACCAAATCGACAATGACTGTTTCACCAATCGCATAAGATTCATTTAAACCCGCAATCTCCACACGAACAGCATCGACATTTTTATCGGTGCCAATAATGAGATTTTGGCTTGTCGTGTCTTTAAGGTTTTCGTCGTCGGTAACAGTTAGCATCACCGTATAATTACCAACCTGCTCAAACTTAAGGCTTGTATTGCTGCCAGAAGCGGTTAGCGTTGTTTGTCCATTTGAAGCCGTCCATGCGTAACTGACAATTTTGCCGTCTGGATCATAGGAACCACTGGCATTCAAATCCACATTTAATGAGGCTTGTACAGATGCCGGCAGTTCTTCAAAGATAGCCACTGGTGGTGTACCACCGCCCTCAGTTACTTTAATAGTTCGCCACGCTTCAGTACTTTGTAGTCCATCATTGTCTGTGACTATGAGCGCGATTTTGTAGTCGCCCGGCGTGTTGAAAGTCATTTCCGCATGTTGGCTATCCGCCCGTTGTCCGTCAGAGGCAATCCATTCATAACTGACAACGTTACCGTCAGGATCATAAGATTCACCACCCTCTAGCCCTACCTTCAATGGAGCCTCACCCGCCATTGGCAGAGCTATCAATCGTGCAATAGGTCGCACTTCTGTTTGAACAACTGTGACAGTCTTATTTGCTGTATTAGAACTGTTATCATCTTTGTCATCAGTGACAACCAGACTAATGGTATAAGTCCCTGGTTCTTCAAAAGTCATTTGAGCAGACTCCCCAACTCTTGATTGTCCATCCGAAGCTGTCCAGGCATACTGAACTATTGAACCATCGGTGTCAAAAGATTGACTGCCATTTAATGTGACAGTGAGTGGCGACTCGCCTTCTGTTGGAGTAACGACGAATGCTGCTGTTGGGCGCGTGTTTTTAGAAATGACGTTAACGCTATCTGTCGCCGTTGCTGTCAGCCCATCATTATCAGTGACTTTCAATGTGATGTTATATGTCCCTGCGTTATCGAAAGTCATCTGCGTATTGCAGCTCGACACTGACGGTTTTCCGGGTACTTGCCATTCACACTTTTCAATCTGACCATCGGAGTCATAAGAACGACTATTCAGGTTAACCGTGAGAGGTGCCGTCCCCCTTTTAGGATTCACAGATAGTTGTGCCACTGGGGGCTGCGGTGATTCTACCTTCACGCTATCTGTCGCCGTTGCTGTCAACCCATCGTTATCAGTGACTTTGAGTGTGATCTGATACGTCCCGGCACTGTCAAAAGTCATCGGCGTATTGCAGCCCGACACTGACGGTTTTCCGGGTACTTGCCATTCACACTTTTCAATCTGACCATCGGAGTCATAAGAACGACTATTCAGGTTAACCGTGACAGGCGCCGTACCCGTTTTAGGATTCACAGACATTTGCGCTACTGGGGGAATGGCTTGTGCTTCGACACTCACGCTATCTGTCGCCGTTGCTGTTAGCCCATCGTTATCAGTGACTTCCAATGTGATGTGATATGTCCCTGCGTTGCCGAAAGTCATCGAGGTATTGCAGCCCGACACTGACGGTTTTCCAAAAACTTGCCATTCACACTTTTCAATGCGACCATCTGAATCAGAAGAACTACTATTCAGGTTAACCGTGACAGGTGCCGTACCCGTTTTAGGATTCACAGACATTTTCGCCACTGGGGGAATGGCTTGTGCTTCGACGATCACGCTATCAGTCGCTGTTGCTGTCAGCCCATCGTTATCAGTGACTTTCAATGTGATGTTATACGTCCCGGCATTGTCAAAAGTCATCTGCGTATCGCAGCCAGACACAGACGATTTTCCGGGGACTTGCCATTCACACTTTTCAATGCGACCATCAGAATCAGAAGAACGACTATTCAGGTTAACCGTGACAGGTGCAATACCCGTTTTAGGAGTCACAGACATTTGTGCCACTGGGGGAATTTTGGCTGGTGCTTCGACACTCACGCTATCTGTCGCCGTTGCCGACAGCCCATCATTATCAGTGACTTTCAATGTGATGTTATACGTTCCGGCACTGTCAAAAGTCATCGGCGTATTGCAGCCCGACACTGACGGTTTTCCGGGGACTTGCCATTCACACTTTTCAATCTGACCATCGGAGTCCTTAGAACTACTACTCAAGTTAACCGTGAGAGGTGCCGTACCCGTTTTAGGATTCACAGACATTTGCGCTATCGGGGGTATTTTTGCTGGCGCTTCGACACTCACACTATCTGTCGCCGTTGCCGTCAGCCCATCATTATCAGTGACTTTCAATGTGATGTTATACGTCCCGGCACTGTCAAAAGTCATCGGCGTATCGCAGCCAGACACTGACGGTTTTCCGGGGACTTGCCATTCACACTTTTCAATGCGACCATCAGAATCAGAAGAACTACTATTCAGGTTAACCGTGACAGGTGCCGTACCCCTTTTAGGATTCACAGACATTTGTGCCACTGGGGGAATTTTTGCTGGTGCATCGACACTCACGCTATCTGTCGCCGTTGCCGACAGCCCATCATTATCAGTGACTTTCAATGTGATGTTATACGTCCCGGCACTATCAAAAGTCATCTGCGTATCGCAGCCTGACACTTCTGGTTTTCCGGGGACTTGCCATTCACACTTTTCAATGCGACCATCAGAATCAGAAGAACGACTATTCAGGTTAACCGAGAGAGGCGCAGTACCCGTTTTAGGATTTACAAACATTTGCGCTACTGGGGGTAATTTTGGGGGGGCATCATCATCATTCTGAATTGTGAGTACAGCAGAGCTGATACCAAGTTTTGCACCACCCGTTGGTGCTTTAAGAATAAGCGCAACGGTTTCATTAGCTTCAGGTTTAGCATCATCAATAATCGGCACCTCAAAACTCCTTGAACTACAATCTCCACTTGCACCCCAACTTAGGGTTCCGCTAACTGCATTGTAGTCGCCGCTCCCTGATGTCCCTGATGTTGCACTAGCATTGCTTGTTTCATACGATACTGAGGCTTGACTATCGGAAAACCCACAATCTGTGCGTTCAACCGTAATTTTTGCCAAACGACTATTCTCACTAACGCTGTAGTTTGATTGGGAAAAACCAATCGTACTTGCGACACTGTTTGCCGCAAACAGGGCAGCAAATGCCCCAACAGTCGTTAAGCTTGCTTTTGAGTTGACAGATCCCCCCACTTTTCTTAAAAAGGAATCATTTCCACTCTCACTGTTTTGTGGAAATGGGGTTTCTGCCGGTGTAGTGGTTCCCAAAATTGAGCCACTACCCAACGGGGCAGATGAATATTTTCGCGTCATAATTTGATCCTCCATTAGATCAATTGAGAATTGAGCGTGATTTTCATTTGATGGTGGCAAAAATGGGTAATGAATTGAGATCACAAATGACTAATTGATTAAATAATGACCTAAATTCGATTACTCATTACTCATCATATAAATGAAAGTAGATAAAATAGAGATCATACTCTAAGAATTAATAAGCTACCCACTTAACACATTAGCATGTTTTTGCAAAAAAGCAACAACCTTTTCGTAATCACTGATTTTAAAATCACCGAGTCTGTGATTCAAAGTTATAAGAAACGGCATCTCCGATAAAACTTATGAACCATAAACACTACTTCTATGACCGACTTCAGTTACTACAACGACTAAGGCATTATCCCATATTTCATAGATAATGCGATAATCAGCCACCCGAATACGATAACGGTTTTCATAGCCTTGTAGCTTTTTAGCACCGTGTGGACGCGGATTGTTGGCTAAAGCCTTTATTTTAGGTTTTAATCTGGCTTGAATACTTTTATTCAGTTTGGCAATTTGGCGTGATGCAGCCGGTTTGTATTGAATTGTATAAACCACAAGTTACCACCCCAGTTCCCGGTCAAGTTGGGCTGACGAAATGAAACCTTCTTCTTTGAGTGCATCGTCCGCATTGGCATTATCAATACAGTCCTCAAGTTTTTCTACTACGTCAACATCATCTATTGGCACGACTGTCAAAAAAAGCGTCTTTTCGTATACCAATGTCAAACGTTTTTTTTCGATCTTCGCTAGATCGAGCACTTCTTTTAAAGTTTGTCGTGTATCGTCGATGGCAATGTCGTCTACTTTTAAAATGGGTTGTGTATGGGCTTCTCTTATTGAAGTTTGTGCTTTAGTCATTAGCATAGTTATGCCTCATGGTTCTTAAATTTCTTTTACGCTTTGCAAGCAACCCTATTTTAATTTTAATGTCGTCAGTGAAAGACATAAAATAGAGGTCACACTCTAAAAATTAATAACATACTCACTTAGCACACTAGCATTTTTTTGCAGCAACAACCTTTTCGTAATCACTGATTTTAATACGATCTTTATGTTGCCGCGTCTGTGATTCAAAATGATAACAGACGGCATCACCTACAAAATAGTTTTTGCGGTGGTGTGTTAAACAGGCTAAGTTTAATTCAACATCTTCAAAGCATTCGGTATAAGTAGGATTAAAACCCCCTATTTTTTCAAACAGTTGTCTGTCAATGAGCAAAAATGCCGCCGTTCCGCCAACAGTATTTTTTTCGACACTACCGGTATAGAAATTGTAGTAGGACTTAAAACCTTTATGACTAATTTCCAATTGCTTATTCTTATCTCTTATCAATTGAATACCGGCGTGTTGGATTTCATTATTGGCAAAATGTAGACGGCAAAATATCGTGCCACAAACATTTTTGTTTTGCAAATAAACTTCTAGCATTCTAGTCACAGCGTCATTAACCATAATATTATAAAGTGTACTGAGGTTTTAATTCGTTTATCGGCCCGTAATTCGTTGTACTAACTTTCTCTCAATAACCATAGTACCCCAACATTTCTCCCGCACATTGTTTAATAACGGCCCATTGTGCTGCGCTCATTCGCGCTAAACTTGTCGCATTTTGTTGGCTCGTAGCAAATGGAGAATCTTGCCGCTGTAAACTTTGTCTCAAGGCTTCAGCATTCAAGGGGGGCAAATGCACAAAGTCAAAAATGGTTTTGGTGACGTTTTCGGGATTATCCATCAAGTCTTCATAACGCACTTCTAGAACATTGTCTAATTTGGGGGCGGCTTCTTGAAATATTTCTAAACTGCGTAACCATTGCCGTGCTGTTCGGTGCAATAACAGGGGTTCTATTTCATAGCGTTGTCGAATGTGATCTTGGAGTTCAAGGGCTACCGCATAGCCATTACGAACCATTAGTATAAAATAAGCACCAGGAAACTGTTCTTGTAGCCAAGGCGATTTTGCCATGCCTGTCGGTAAATTTTCAATCGCAATAAAGCGATTCGGTGGTAATGATTTTAACCAGGCGGTTTTCTTTTGCTCAAATTCATTTTTATCAGCAGGAAGTTGGGCAACTAACGGTTCTTTTTCAGTCCAAAGAGAGGGAATGGCAATGTCTATTGACAGCGCGTCATCTAAAAATCCTTTATTATCAATCACTTGGTAAATTGATGCATGTTGACAAAGTAGGGAGGCTAATAAATTTGTACCTGAATATTCGCAGCCCAGTATGAAAAGACAATGGGGTGATGGTGATTTAACCGTTGGCGGTGAGAAGTGTATTGGAGCCGTTTCTGCTGCTACTGGTGATTTAACCGTTGGCGGTGAGAAGTGTATGGGGGCGGTTTCTGCCAGTGCGATGATATTTAATGCTTTCACCCATTCATCAAGATGATTTTCCAGTAACCCGTTTTCCAATACCCATTGTTTTAACTGATGCCCTGCCCGTTTTGTTGCCTTTAAATCATGGATATGCGCTTGAATGGCAGTGAGCCACGCTTGAGGGGTGTTCGCAACTCGCGTGACGGGCGCATTTTGATAGGGGATAATATCAGAACAAACGACGGGATAGCCTAAAATCCCATATTCTAATAGACGAAGATTACTTTTAGCTTCGTTAAACGCATTCATTTCTAAAGGCGCTATCGCTAAATCAAGATTCAGGCTCGCTAGTTTAGCGGGATAGTGATCAAAAGGCACCATTTCATGAAATTCACGTACATAAGGGCGCAATTCGTCTGGGCACATACCGAAGAAAATCCAGTCAACTTCGTTTGCCAAGGTTTTGACAACGGGGATAATCAGTTGTAAATCTCCTAGATGTTGTTTCGCTCCCGCCCAGCCGATACGGGGTTTTTGAGAAAACCGTTCAGGTTTATTTTCTACCAAGGTTTCGATATCACACCAACGACTCCATTCCAAATAATTAGGCATAATCCAAATATCATCACAACTATTTCGGTAAGCCTCCGCTAATGGCTCGGTTGCGACGATGAGACGATCAGATAAAGAAATCGCTTTCTGTACACGCGCCTTGATATCTTTATAGTTTGTCTGATAATAAGGATTGGTTTTAGGTAAGGCATAAATCAGATCATCTTGCCCAAAGATTTTGAAACACTGATTGAATTGCTTATACTGTTCCAATGCCCTTAAATTATCATCATGGAGCATGTTGTGGATGAAAAGGATATCCGTTTGCATACGCGCTAATTCGGGAGGCGTGGGCATTTTGAGCTGATCGTGATTGGGCATCAGGGCGTAATCGGCTAAGTCTGCTTTTTGTAAGGCTCTTAACGGCGCACGTACTCGGTATTCGCCCACGCCCCAAGCATCATAAGGATAAGCAACAATACGCGGTTTTTCATGTAAATGGATATCCCAGGGTACCGCGATCTGAATTTCAGGTTGCCAAGCTTCACCTTTTAAACGCATCTGCGGATTATAAGCGGGATCAAGACTGAGTTGTGGTAACCATTTTTGATAGATGGCAGCTATTTCTTGTTCTACCTGCGTATTTTGAATCACTTTTTGACGATTGCGAACGAGACTGCCGCCAGCATGCTGAACCAGATTAACGTGAGGTGTCCAAACAATTTGATAGCCTTTCTGTTTTACCCTTAAACAAAAATCGATTTCATTGAATAAGACGGTATTTTCATTCATGCCTCCAATCGTCTGATAAAGCGATTTAGTGATCATCAGACAGTCTTCGGAAACGGCGGAGAAATTTTGCACCGCTTGATTACGCCCCATATAACCGAGCGCATGATGTGGCAAGCCCTGATTGATTTCCCCCGCGATGCCTACCGCGCCCATGCCTAAAATCAATCCCGCTTGTCGCACATTTTGATCAGCGTCTAAAAGACGCGCCCCGACAATGCCTATTTCCTGACGTTGGTTGAGTGCTAATAAACGTTGCAACCACACTGCTTGGATAATTTCAGTGTCATCATTCAAAAAAACGAGGTATTCTCCTTTCGCTTGTTGGGCGGCAAAATTATTCAGTTCAGAAATCGTCGCTTCAAGAGGATAATGTCGCACCCGAATCCGATTATCGGCCTTTAATTGATCAAGATAGTTCAAGGTATCCGAATCATTGCTGTGATTATCCACTACCATGATTTCGTAATGAGGATAGGCGGTGAGTTTGATAAGGCTTTGTAGACAGCGTTGTAATGATTGGACACTATTACGGGTGGCAATAATAATGGACACAAAGGCATTATGTTGAAGGGGGTAATCTATCCAATAAATGCCTGAAAAATCGCTATGGTGTATCTCGGCGCGAATCGCATTACGCTTGAGATGCTGACGCAAAATGTCTTTACCATAATAGTGAGACGGTTTATTAATATCCAAATGGTGATAAAGCATTTGGGCAATATGCCCAATCGCTCCTTTGCCATACTGATCTAAAATCTTCAGGGCAATATCATAGTTTTCCATCCCATAATAGGGTGCGTATCCGCCTACCATTTCTTGCGCTTCGCGCCGCACTAGACAAAAATGTCCGAAATAGGGCATGGATCGCAATAAATCCAAATTAAAATCGGGCTTAAATTTCGGTTCATAGCGTTCAAGTCGCGTGGTTAGACTATCTTCATCAACATAAATCAGTTGCCAATCTGGATAATGATTAATCGCCTGAATACAATAAGATAATAAATGGGCTTTGCAACTATCCCCGGCTTCAATCAACGCCACCCAATCCGCTTTTATCATCGCGATTTCATGGTTAATGACACGAATAGGCTCATCGGAACCCACATTAAGCCAACGCAAATTCGTGATTTCCCAAACTGCCCGATCTGTGGTATTGAAATCGGCAATGATGGATAACTGCCAATGGGGGTACTCTTGTGCGGATAACGCTTTTAATGTTGTTTTGAGATATTTTTCTTGAGGGCGGCGAAGATGAATTAATAAATGAATATTGGGTACACCTTCTTTTTGAAAATGGGGAATGAGAGGAGATAAAGGACTATCAATGGCTATAACACTTTGTTTTTCAAGCCATTTTTGATAATCGCGCTCTCCTAGATGGAAAACGGGGGCCTGTGTCTCATTGCCGAGTAATCGTTGAATAAATGAGGTAGTTTGTTCTTGAAGTGCGGGTGTTTTGGGTTCTTCTTCAGTTAATAAGTGATTGTAAATGTCAGTCTCATGCTCTGGAGCACCCTCATATGTTTTTGCCACTTGAATTTTTTCGGCCAAATGCCCAAAGGCGCGTATAAATCGTTCACGAATAGCACTTGAAGCGGCGATTAAGATATCGGCTTGTTGCAAAATTTGGCCTACCAATTCATTTCGCTCAGATAAAAAGTTGTTTAACTGCGGCACCTCATGGACAAAATGTGCCTGTTTAGCCGCCAAACACTGTAGGCATTCTTGATCTTGCCCATCAGCAATAACCTTTCCACAGGGTTCACCACTATCCAATACCAAGTTTTTATCAGGGCAAAGTAGAAAATAATCCTGTAGGGAAATCATGACTTTTTTATTCAATTGTTTAGCAATCAGTGGTAAAGCCAATGTTCCCCAACCCGATAAATCTTGAAAATGAACAATAGGGTAATCACCGCCCACCAAAAGGCGAGCAAAGTTTTCCTCAACGGTGGTATTTTTTAATTCCCCGGGCAAATCTAAAAAAGTCTGTCTGACAACCAAGTTTTGGGTACGCAAACGGATAACCCGCAATGAGTCATTAATTTGGCTGCTATCCATATCAGCCTGCAAGTCTGGCAGTGACTCTGGATAAATGACGGTGGTGTGAAAGTCTAAATTTTTCATGCTGCATGTAGAGGTTTGAGAGGTTTTAGGGCGGGGGCAAGCTGCATCAATGCCAGATAATTGAGATTGTAGGGGCAATCCCTTGTGGTTGCCCCTTTTTAGGCTTGCTCAGTGGCACTGTTTCAATGTAACCAAAGGTGGAAATCTTCTCTCGTCATTTCAGCATCCTTCATAATTTGGTGAGTGATTCCTCTACCCAAATCATCACCTTTATGATCTGGAACGGTTGCTGTTCTGCCATCAGGGTGCTTGAAAAACTTATGACTCCCTTTTTGCCTGACTTGTTCAAATCCATGACTTAACAGAAATTCAATCATTGTGGTTGCTGTAATGGTTGGCATTTTTTTTGTCATAAGTTAATCTCACAGCCCTCAAATTCCAGTCTTTGAACACCTATAAATTTCATTGGAAGAAACTCTTCTTCTTCAAGGCAAAGCTCAATAACCTCATTAATTCTAGGATAAAGAGCCTCAAGTGTTTTGGCTTGAGTGTAGCAACTTCTTAAGGCGGGTACAGTAGCAACATAATAGCCATCTTCATCCTGTTCAATTAAAACCGTAAAAGTATGATGTTTTGAATCCGTTTTCTTCATTATTGGTTCCTTTTAATGTTGTCAGCGAAAAACATAAAACAGTTATCCCTAACCGTTTTGTTGGTAACATTTAATGAAAGTACCATTCCTTGTAGGGTGGGTAGCGTCTTTTTGCTGCCCACCATCACCCTTATTTTTATTCTTCTTTCTTACATAACAGTTATCCCTAACCGTTTTGTTGGTAACATTTAATGAAAGTACCATTCCTTGTAGGGTGGGTAGCGTCTTTTTGCAGCCCACCATCACCCTACTTATTTTTATTCTTCTTTCTTACATAACAGTTATCCCTAACCGTTTTGTTGGTAACATTTAATGAAAGTACCATTCCTTGTAGGGTGGGTAGCGTCTTTTTGCTGCCCACCATCACCCTTATTTTTATTCTTCTTTCTGACATAACAGTTATCCCTAACCGTTTTGTTGGTAACATTTAATGAAAGTACCATTCCTTGTAGGGTGGGTAGCGTCTTTTTGCTGCCCACCATCACCCTAACTTTTTACTATCCAACTTTTCGAAAGTATTTCTTTCCTTTTTCCATTAAAATCATATAACATTTGAACAGTTGAACACTCATTGGCCTCTCGTTGATATTTTAAAATGGAACAATTGAACACTCATTTCACCCATATTGACCTCTAAAACTGAACAACGGGACATTAAAAAATATTTAACAAAATCAACTACTTATTTTTATTCTTTTTTCTGACATAACAGAGGTTACTCTAAAATCCATTTGTTTGTATGCTGCTTTTGGGCAACTTAAACTACATTGAAGCATGGCACTAGCTTGCTCAGTGCTGCTTTGATTGAAATCATCGCCTTTAATACGGTTGACACCGAATGGCCGAATGATGTCAACCGCGTACTGATCTTATATGATTAGATATGAATGTTTTTCGGGGAGCCAAAAATCTGCAATTAATGGCGATGTTTGTCATACCAAGAGAAATCTTGAAGGCCGGAGCAAAGACTCTCACTTCCAATTCAATCGAATATAATGGTGTGTTTGTTCAACATCGAGCAGACGGGTAGTATTACCCTGACGACTATAGAATTTTTTGATGCGCTGTTTACCTTCTTGAACCGCCAAAAAAACGGGCTCTGCTGCTCTTTTAACATCAATCGCACAAACTGCCTTGCCTTCAAGATTTTCAAAACGGATTTTGAGCAGTGGCGCAAGCGCAGCGCCGATGCGATCACTGATGAGGTTGTTTAACAGTTGTTGGAAATCATCAAGATTTTTGCCTTGCCCCAAACTATCCAAATCTGATTCTAAGCCCAAAACGCTGTGATCATCTTGCACGCCTATCAATAACGTACCCCCTTCATGGTTCATAAAACCAACCAGTGTACCCAACACTTCAAACCGTAATGCCTCATTTTGACAACTTTTTTTGACATCCCATTGCAAAGTGCTTTTAAATTCCAAGCTATCACTTTCTTCTTGTAGCCGCAAATCGTTTATCAACGGGGGTTGCGTTGTTTCCGTCTCAATCTTTCGGATAACCAGCAAAAACAGCGGCAACTTCCGTTCACGAATCCGCGCCTTAAGCGCCTCTTCAGTCTCGGCTGACTCAATCACTTGGTTATTGATCACCGCCACATATTGATTCTGATAGCGCGCCAACAGAGCCGCTTTATTGTCTTTGATCCACATTTCATCTTTGCGGTTGCCCCACCGATTGAGGTAGGTAATGGCTTCTTGGATAGAGTTGTGCAAGATTTCAAACACATTCCCCTGCATATTTTTGGAAATGTAATCACCTGCACCTAGCTTAAAGGCGTGGCGACAATCTTTTACCGTGTCATTGGCGGTGAGAATAATCACAACGGCAGTAATATTGCGTTTTTGAATTTCATCAAATACCACAAATCCGCCACCACTGTCTCCTTTAAGTCGCATATCAGCGATAATGACTTCAAATAAATGCTGGTTCAATTTTTCTTTGGCTTCATCAGGATCATTCGCGGTTTCGATATGTTGATAACCAAAATCTGCCAATTCTTCTATTAACAGTTCCAAATAGTCAGGGTTGTCTTCAACCAACAACAGATGGATATTGGAAACGTCTAAATCTTGCATTATTGTTCTCCATAAGGTATGTCGATTTCAAAGCGTGCGCCTTGTGTGCCGGTTTCAATAATATGCCCGTTCATCTTTTCCAATGCCCTTTTGATAATAAATAAGCCTAGCCCACTGCCTTCCTTTGATGTGGTTTCTAAAGCTAAAAATATCGGTTCCTTTTTTTCGGGTGGAATGCCTTTACCATTATCACTAAAGGTAATAAGCAGGAATTTTTTGACATTTGCGCTCAGTATTTTTTTTCTCAGGGTTTTGTCAGAGTTATGGGGGGCATTATCTACTTTTGATGAAATATTGATCTGAAAATCCGCTTTATCAGGATTATGCTTCAGCGCGTTTTCCATCAATTCACTGAGAAAACTCTTGATTTTTTCTTCATCACCAACAAACTCAGCGTCACCATTTTGGATATCAAACGATAAGGTAGCGTGTTCGAGTGTCGATGTCGTTTGCCAAGGTTCAAAAAGTGTTTTGTTTTTAAAGGTATTGTTATGCAGATTGATACCTTCATTGACGGATTTCAAGTCATTTAAAGCCGTCTCGGTGCTTTCAATCCGTTGTAATAACTTTTCCAGTTTGTAAAAAAGACGATCTTTTTGGTTCTCTTTTTGGTTCAATTTTTTCAGCACCCGCTGAAGACGACGTTTGATGATAGCCAGTTCATTATTGACAATATCAGCAACGTCATGCGCTGTCTGTGAAATAATCGCGACGATTTCTTCATACTGATCAGTGGGCATTTGCGCCACCTTGGTTTTTTCCTCATTCCGCCGCTGAGTCATCTTGTCATAAGTGGTTTCAATGCTCTTAATGACTTTGGATAACACCTCACTGGCTCTCTCATCCTTAACAATCTGGTAGGTAATCGCTTTCAACATACTGATTTCATTGAGTATTTTGTGATACATTGCCCGATTGAGCATTTCGGTATCTGTCAATGCACTTTCAGCATTTTTCTTAAACCGTTCAAAATAACCCTTTGGCTTCAAGTCTAAGGATAACATTTTCAAGGCTTGAGTGTGATTGGGAGACGTTTCAATAATTTGTCGTAATAAATCAGTGGCTTCTTGACTATATGGTTTAATGGCGAGAATATGCATTGCCGCTTGTAATCGCCCAACGTCGGCATGTCTCGCATTTTTAATCACCTCATCAAAATATTTTTTGCCATTGGCTTCCTGTTTGGCGAGATAGCAAAGTTGCCCTAATTTGAGGACAATAAAATTCCTCCAGTAACCTAGCGACAGCTCATCAAAGCTTATTATTTTTTCCAAGTGAGAGATAGCTGCCTCATATCTTTGCGCCGCTTCTAATACAGTGGCATACATAAATAAGGTAATCTGATCATCAGCTTTAATTTGCAAAGACTTTTCAAACTGATCAAAGGCTTTTTGGAAATCGTTATTGGCTGCCAAGGCATAGCCATAGCTAGTCAACGTGATGGTGTCATTGGCATTGATTTGTAATGAACGCTCAAATCGCTCAAAGGCTTTTTGAAACTCGCCCTTCTCTGCTAACGCTTTGCCATAGCTATTCAAAGTGGTGCTGTTATTAGGATTGATTTGTAATGAACGCTC
>Ga0136651_10000313_pt1 | contig 26014 bp, 17 predicted proteins | sample Mar14236cmmetaG_FD_94867 | JGI IMG/M metagenome (GOLD analysis project Ga0136651, IMG submission 94867) | Marine hydrothermal vent microbial communities from Guaymas Basin, Gulf of California to study Microbial Dark Matter (Phase II) - Marker... ... | reverse complement strand
TATGATTCAATCTGTTTTTTCTCAATTTTTCGACTAACTTTTTACTCTCCAACTTTTCGAAAGTAATTAAAACTTCTTTATTATCCAATTTCTTTCCTTTTTCCATTAAAATCTTATGAAAATTGAACAGTTGAACACTCATTGGCCTCTCGTTGATATCTCATTGGCCTCTCGTTGATATTTTAAAATTGAACAGTTGAACACTCATTGGCCTCTCATTGATATTTTAAAATGGAACAATTGAACACTCATTTCACCCATATTGACATCTAAAACTGAACAACGGGACATTAAAAAAATATTTAACAAAATCAACTACTTATTTTTATTCTTCTTTCTTACATAACAGATAACTTATTGTTTACCCAAATCACTATTGCATATCAAGGCGCAACTCTTGATATTGATAATATATTAGTCGATACCGGTTCAGCTACAACGATTATAGCGGCTGATATTGTGTCTTCAATTCAAATTTTGCCGGTACCACAAGATAATTTATGCACTATACGTGGTGTAGGTGGAACAGAGTTTGTTTTTGCCCGCAATATTGATTATCTACAGGTTGATGAACGGCGTTTACATGATTTTGAAATTAAAAGGAACGAAAATCGGGCATAAGCAGATTAACTTTGCCCTGAAGCGCCTTTGCGTGATATAAAATTTCAATTAGAAAGGTATTAAAAAAATGAGTGCCGAAAAAGATAAAGTAACCAATGACATACTGGCAAAATTCAAGGCCCTCAATCTTGATGAACATCGGGCATTACCCGCGAGATGGTTGAGCTTAATTTATTATCCTACCCTGACGCAGCCACAAAAGGCCGTTTTTCAGGATACGATTAGAGACATGATAGCAACGGGAATTGTTAAACCCGTTCGTGAGACTATCATGCTCACCTCGAAGGGAGTGGAGAAAATCTACCCTCGTGAAGAAAATCTCCAAAAACATTAAATGGGTATTATCCCAAAGGGCGATTTACAATGACTGAAACCCAAACATCGCAAATACTCCAGCCATTTGATCTCTTTACAGTAAACATGAGGGAACTTGATTCTTTAGTGGCGATTTATGCTCATGTCTCAAATCATCCTATAACCACTTTGAAGGGTGAACCCTGTACCACTGAAATCCTGCTCAAACAAGGGATTGTATTCATCGTCACTTGCTGGGATGAATATATTAAACAATTAGTCACCAGTGCTTTTGAGTTTATGTTGGCTCATGCTGAAAACCCAGATGTTTTTCCGCTTCAAGTGAAAATGCTCAGTTCACAAAAATTACAACCCCCTCATCCAGATCGTTTTGATAATGACGTGGTGAGGCGGAGAAAACAAAAGGCGCGAGAAAACTGGGATAGTCATCTCTGGAAACAGGATATTTGGCATTTAGCCGGTGAGGGGTGGATTAGATTATTACGAGAGAATATCGATGCGGTGATGAAACAATATGTTGATACGTTTCAATCACCACGCCCCGATAACGTTGATAAATTATTTGCCTCCATTATTGGCATAAAGCCTTTATCATCACATTGGGCATGGCTGGGCATGAGTTGTGAAGATGCGAAAAAGTGCCTGAATATTTTGTTAAATTTAAGAGGGGATTTGGTTCACACTAATCAATCACATCGATTAGTGACAATAGACGATATTGACTATTTTTCTTTATTAGTCAATAAGTTAGCGGGTATTTCTGCTAATGTGGTAAGAGAACATGTTTATAAACAAACGGGTCAATTTCCCTGGTTAGACAGTGGGATACTTGATGTACCGGCTTATCAACAGGCACGTTGTCATTAATTAGAAATCGTCACAAAATAAATTGGACATTTATTGTTCAGAATTTCCAGAAGGGCGAACACGCAGGTTCGCCCCTACAAAACCACACGTATTCAGGGGTCGTAGGGGCGAACCTGCGTGTTCGCCCAGGCTTAACTTAATGGCATTGAGGAGGTGGAACCTGGGGTTCCAAAATAAATATATATTAAAAAATGTATTTCACGCCAAAGTTTTTGCGCGCAAAAACTTTGGCGTGAAAACCCAATCGGGAAACGCTATATAACCAATTTTATTAAAAATGGCCCCTGAATCAATCCGTTTAAACCGCTAATCCGTTGTACTAATCTCAACAGACAGGAGGTAGGTAAATGTTACCCCGTTTCACCCCAAACCAGAAAAAGTCAGATTTGACTGCACTGGTACAACGTCTCTGCCGAAGAAGTCATGGCTCAAAACCTGTCATGACGACATTCGCGCCTAAGAAAGAACGATGGATAGTGGAAACACTCGAACCACGAGTGTTGCTATCTGCCGATTTTCTAACCATCGCTCCCATGCTTGCGGATGATCTTAATCAACTGGATGATACATTAGATGAGTTCTTTTCCAGCGAACTGCTCAATATGGAACTGCCGGGCATCGCACTTATTGAACAACTTGATGAAGAGACGGTGGAAAGCTATGCACCAAATTTGAATGATCTGATGTCGGTGGATAGCAACCAAGATGGCAAATTGACGATCCAAGAATTTTTGTCAAATAACTTGGTTGAAACCGTTCGCGATATCCTTGTTGACGATCCGAATGATCCGAATGATCTTTATGCCTTCAGCAGTCAAGAGTTAACCAATCTCCTTGAATCGGAATTGGGAAAAGTGCCTGGCTTAGAAGTCAATGCGAACTATGTCGAAAATTCTGATAATACCCTCATTTCCCTTGATTTTAGTTTTGCCCACACGCACAATTTACTGCTTGATCTGGGTGTTCAGGCAGAAAAGTTGGGCATCGCATTCAAAGCAGACGTGGAACTTGACGCATCCCTTGGCTTTACCCTGGACTTTGGCATCACTGATGCTGAGCAAGGATTCTTCAGTGATTTTAAAGACTTAAACGCCAATGTTACGGTTGATGCCCAGATAGATGATGTGGATATTAACTTCGGTTTTTTGGGGGCCAGCGTCAAAAACGGTAGTGTTAATTTAAACGCCACTGTCAACGATGCGGGTGCCAATGGCAATTTCAAACTCTACCTGCCCGTTGAAATCAAACCTGGCATTGAGTTTATTGCACCACAAAATTTAGTCATTGATGTCACGGCTGATCCTTTTGCACAGTCTCTTGATGATCGACGTATTGATTTAGACTTAAATCTTGATACGAACTTTGATGATCTGCTCAAGTTTGACACGATCAATAGTAGCGATTTGATAAGTCTACTGCGGCAAACGGTTGATTTTCTTAATAATTTAACCAGTTCTGAGGCGATTTCCGGTTTTGAGATTCCGTTTACTCAAAGTAATTTGAGCGATGTGCTTGATTTTGCCGATACCTTTTTCGATACGCTGCTTTATGACGATCTCGATGATACCAATCCTGAAAACGATCTGGCTAAGTTGCTCAACCCCAATTTTGGTGAAAATGAGAACCTAATCAGTTTCGATACGGCTCAGGAATTGGCGAGACGCTTGGCAGATAACAGCGATGCGAAATATAATACTGAGACTCAGGAATTGAGCTATTCCCTGAATTTAAGCCATGAACTCTTTGAGGTTGAAGTGCCACTTGCCTTTGATTTCGATTTGGAGCCTATCGCTAACATCACGAGTGACGCAAGTATAGTGTTAAGTGGTGATGCGGGTATGAGCTTAATTTTGGGTATCAGTCTGGGAGAGGTAGCCGGTACTGCTTTACTGGAAAGCAATTCACCGTTGACGGTTAACGCTAATCCTGCTAGTTCAATGCACATTACCGCTAACGAAAACGTTAAAGGCTTGAACGCGGATGGTTACAAGAACACGCTCACCAATACGAGGCTCACTATCAACGGTGTTGATATCGCCATTGAAAACGAGAAGGGTTATAACAGTACCTTTGAACTGGTACGCGCCCTGAATAATGCTATTGATGAGAGTTCGCTAAAGGATCAAGTGGAGTTCCGTTCCCAAGGCAACCGGCTGATCATATCGACTACCCAAGACTTTACGGGCGGCACATTGACAGTTGCACCCAATACTGAACTGGGTTTGATTGCTGAATCGGGGGAAACGGTTATTGAGGGCAATAACCATGATTTCATCATCACCGATCAGAGTGGTGAGGAATATGGCGTTTCCTTAGAAGGCAAGGAGACAATCACGCTTTCTGAATTGCAAGAAATCATCAAGAATGCTACCAATGATAAGGTGACGCTGGGTACCAATGCTGAGAAGACGGCGCTGACATTGACTGATACGCAGTTTGCTGAAAATACGGACGGTTTATTTAGCCTCATTTCAACCAACGGTTCCGCTTCGGCATTTTTGTTAGGTATTTTTGGTGTCGATGCCAACACGGAACAGGGTGAAATAGCGGATGGTATGATTGAAGGCCAGCAGATTGCGGGTGCTTCCTTAGGTGATCGCTTTTTCATGGAAGATGCGAAACTTTGGGGCGATATTGATATCACCACTCAGTCCATTCCCAATGATTCCGAAGAGACACCCAGTAATACGATAACGGCCGCTGCCAATTTTGGTTTTGTGGAAATCGGCTTAGAAGGTAGCGGTGAGTTGTCTGTCCATTTTGAAACGGGTTTGAAAAGTCCGGGTGATGATACCGAAATCGGTAGTCGTGTGACTTTGAATCAATTAATGGATCATATTGGCGAGGATTTTCGTGAAGTGGTTGCGACACCCACTCTTACCGGTGGAATTGAACAAGGCGATCAGAATATTTATGGTCAATTAGATATGAAAGTCACCATCGATTCTGATGATGCCTGGATTAGGGAATTACTTGATGGGGTTGGGGAACCCAAAATCAAATTAGTGGCTGAGCATTTTGGTGATCCTTTTGGTATTGATCCTAATGTTGAAGATGGTGCCGCGCCTAAAATCATTGTCGATACTTCTGGACTTGAAGGTTTTAAACTCAATAGTTTTGGCAATTTCGGGTTTGATGGGATTCTTGATGGCCTACAGGCGGCCGCTGATTTTCTGAGCAACTTCGAGTCATTCGATTTTCTGGATGAGCCGATTCCGCTTATCAATCATAGCGTTAATGATCTGATCGGTTTTGCTGACGACTTCAATACCGCGCTACAGGAAGCGCGTAATGATCCTGCGGGTTCCATACAGAAACTCGAAGGTAAGTTGGAAAACGCTTTGGGGTTAAAAGCCGGTTCCAATCTCATTGATATGTCTTTGCTTAGCGAGAATGATGGGGATATCCTGAAAATTGAGTTGAATCTGGGTACCGATTTTACGGACACTCTCGACATTGATATTGGATTGGGTGATGAATCTGGGCCATTAAATCTCATGGCCGATGCGAATCTTGACGCAACGGGCAAACTGGATTTGGATCTTGATTTTGGGATATCACTGAATGATCCGGCTAAAATTTACCTGTTCAGCACAACCGGATTAGCCGCTTTTCTCAATGTTGAAAGTACAAACGTCAGTTTTAATAGTCAAATTGGCCCGGCCAGTTTTTCCGTCAAAAACGGTTCTGTGAAACTGGGTGCTAGCTTTAATGCGGATTTGAAAGGCTTTAATGATCGCATTCTGATTACCGATTTAAACCTTTCTGAGAATATTGCCCTGAAGTTCGATGGTACGCTCGACAATGACGGTTTTCTTGAGAGTACTTTACCCGTTTATTTGCTCACCGATTCCATGCACGCTGGTGATTTGGTGATTAAAGCGCAAGATTTTTCCGATGTCAGTATCACGGGTTGGGATGACATCATGTCAGGCTTTGATTTCAGCAAATTGAATTTGCTTGATCAAGTGATCTTGCTCGTAGATGGTGTTGATATCTTCCTTGAAGGCTTGCAAGATGTCATGGATGGCGAAATCGGTGGTATTTCTCTGCCCTTCATTGGTGATGGTTTGGAAGAGGGGGCGCGTTTTATTGAGGATCTCCGCAACGGCTTTATTGATGATTTTCGTACTCATATTGAAAATGCCGCAACGCCCGATCAAAATTTCATTTCGCAAGAATTGTTTGAATTATTGGGGCCCGACGGATTAAAACTGCTCCAAGATAATAATGGCGATGATACTGTAGACGTTAACGATATTGGTTTAAAAACGAATATCAACCATGAAGGGCTTTCCATAGAACAGCAATTCATGGAATGGGATATCAATCTAGGTGGTTCGGCATTTTCTGATGAACTCGGTATTGATTTCGATTTGGGTATCCCGGGCTTGGGCTTGGAAACGAAAGGGGATATCGCGCTTGATATCAATTGGGCTTTGGATCTGAGTTTTGGTATCAGTGGTACTTATGGTGTTTATTTTAACCTGTTGGAACCGAGTACGCCTGAATTGCGCTTTGATGTGACTGCTAGGTTGGATGATGCTGAAATTGCGGGTCAATTGGGATTCTTGCAATTAACCATTACCGAGGATGAAGTTGAACCGACTTATCTGTTTGCCAGTTTCGCGGTTGATTTACAGAATCAAAACGACACGGATACCCATCATGATTCAAAACTCAGCTTTTCTGAATTGAGTGATCTCAGGATTGTGCTAAAGATAGCTGCCGAAGCCGAAGTCAATTTGGACATGGTATTGAGCCTGAACAGTGATATGGTGGATGATTCTGCCGCCTTTCCTCAGATACGTTCAGATTTCGTACTAGATTGGCGTCTGGGTGATTCTGATCTCTACATCGATCTGAATCAGGTTGGTGACGCGATCCAAGATGGCTTGAAATTGGTTGAATTTCAGAATGTGAGTCTTGATTTGGGTTCTTACATTTCAGATTTTTTGGGGCCAACATTTGAAAAGATTCAAAGCGTTACTAAGCCTCTACAGCCCATGATCGATTTTCTGACGACGCCATTTCCGGTGCTTTCTGATCTCGGTGTCAATTTGACGTTTCTTGATTTGGCTGAATACTACAGTAATGGTAAATTTGATACTGGTTTTTTCGATTCAGTGGCTGAGATTATTACTTTTGTTAACAGCATTGATGTAGGCGGTTTCGATACACTTTGGATTAACTTTGGGGATTTCACCCTTTTCGATATCAATGATGATCAGCTCAAAGAGGTTAATCTGACTAACACTCAGTTGAAGGATTTGGGTGATAATCAAGCCTTTTTAGATAAGGCCATCAAGGCGAATGGCAATGCAGTCGAAACGGCTATAGCCGATGATAAGACTAGAAGCAGTAGTAAAAGTGTGGGTTTTTATGACAAATTGAAGGATAATGGCCGTTTTGACGTTCCAATACTGAGTGATCCAGGCCAAATCTTCAATCTGCTATTGGGCAAAGATGCTACGCTGATTACTTATGATATGAAGCCCTTGGAATTGGGTTTTAAGTATGAACAGAGATTTCCCATATATCCTCCTCTGTTTGCGGTTATTGGTGCTTCTATAGGCGCGACCATTGATTTTGACTTTGGCTTCGATACTTATGGCATCCGAAAATTTGTCGATAGTGATTTCGTGAATCCGGGGCTGATTTTCGCAGGATTCTTTGTTGATGACGGCACACATCCTGAATTGCAGATTACAGGTGCTTTATGGGCGGGAGCCGAACTGAACGTGGGAATTGCTAAAGGCGGCGTGAGAGGTGGATTATACGCAACGGTGAATTTCGATCTTTTCGATCCAGATAAGGATGGCAAGGTGCGCGTGGATGAAATGATCAATAGCATCGCTTTTGCCGATAACAACCCATTGGCTGTTTTTGATATTTCCGGTGATGTCAAAGCCAAAATTGATTGGTATGTCGGCATAAATCATTGGCCTATTGAATGGAGCAAGTCGGGCACCATCGCAGAATTTGATTTAATAGATTTTAAAGTCGATTTCCCACGCGAATCTATTCTGGCGAGCGACTTGGGCAGTGGTGTTTTACAACTCAACATGGGTGATTTAGCGGATCAACGTCTCAATGGTAACACGACAGATGGTAATGAAACCTTTACTGTGACGGATAGGGGTGGCAGTGTGCAAATCAGCTCATCTTTTGGTGGTTCCCAGACTTATAGCGGCATCGACAAAGTGGTTATCAGGGCTGGCGCTGGTGACGATAGAATCATTCTTAATGGCTCCTCCAATCTGGATTTTGATATCGAAGGCGGTGTTGGTAACGATTACATCGATGTTTCTGGTACCAGTGGAAAAGTAACGGTACGCGGCAATACGGGTGACGATACGATTAAAACGGGTAGTGGTGCTGATACCATTTGGGGTGATGCTGGCAATGACACCATTGATGCGGGTGGGGGAACTGACTGGGTATTTGGTGATTCTGGGAAGATCAAGGAGAGCGATAGCGGTGCAATTGAATACATCAAAGTTCGTACAACTGGCACTGATGGCGCTGATATCATTCATGGCGGCGGTGGCGATGACATTCTCATTGGTGGCGGTGGTTTAGATGAAATTCACGGTGGCAGTGAGGCTGATCTGATTTTGGGTGATCGCGGCAAAATCACTTTTGCGGAAAATAACATCCTCTCAGTAGAAGAAACTGCTCGTGGGTTGGAAGGCGGAAACGATAAGCTTTTCGGCGACGCTGGTGACGATCTGATTTATGGTGGCATCGGTAACGACGAGATTTTTGGTGGTGATGATGCCGATACGATCTATGGCGAAAAAGGTTCCGATATCATTAATGGTGATGCTGGTGTTGACACCGTTTATGGTGGTGAAGATAACGATGATATTAGCGGTGGCGCGGATGGTGATACCCTTTATGGCGAAGCTGGCGGGGATACTATTCAAGGTGATAGCGGCGATGATGAAATCTATGGCGGTTTGGGCGCCGACATTTTACACGGCAACGCCGATAACGACACCATTTTCGGTGGCAGCGATCCGGATTTGATTTATGGTGATGCGGGCAATGACACCCTTGACGGTGAAGCGGGTAGTGATATCGTCTTTGGTTATACGGGCAACTATGCCAGTTTAAGCGAAGCTGAAAAAGCGATGATCACGGGCGACATGGATGTCGATCATCTGATTTCCAGTTTGGACAATGACGTACTGGATGGTGAAGGCGGTGGCGATCAATACACGATTAATATGAGTGGTGGCACTGTCAGTAAGCTTGTGACGGTGTTTGACACTGGTGAAGCTGATAGTGGCGCTGATCATATGACGATCAACGGCACTATTGAAGATGATACTTTCCTTCTACGTTCCGGGGTTGCTGAGGATGCGATTGCTTTTGTGGCAATGCTCAATGATTCTGATATCGAGGTTAACGGTTTTGAAGAGGTGGAACGCATTGATTATGATCGTCAACTCGAAAGTATGACGATCAATAGTTTCAAGGGTGAGGATCATTTTGTTTTAGATGATAACCGTGCGATCACGACGATTAATGCTGGGCCGGATAATGACAGCTTCCAAGTCGGGCAAATGTTCGATACGCCTAGAACTGTAAATGATGCGCTGATTCAACCGCATGATCAAGATAAACCGCACGATGGCACTGATGAAAGGGATACCGATATCTTTGCGACGATTGAAACCACGCGGGGTTATCTGAGTAATGGCATCAGTGAAACAACCGTTATCAATGGTGGCGGCGGCAATGATGCTTTTACCGTTTTCCATAATAAAGCGGTATTGGGTTTAAATGGGGGAGATGGCAATGATGAATTTACCATTCGCTCTTTCGCTTTAAGTGGTTCACAAGAAACGGTGCGCGAACGGACTGATCTCTCTGGCGGTTCGGATGCGGATTTGGTTCAATACGCGCTGAATGCGCCCGTGAATATCGACGGCGGTGATGGTTTAGATGAAATTCGTATCATTGGTACTGAATTTAGCGATGATTATGTGATCACGTCAAAGGGTGTTTTTGGCGCGGGTTTAAACGTCAATTTCGTGAACATTGAACTGTTAAAAGTGGATGGTGCCGAAGGCAATGATCGTTTCTTTGTTCAAAGTACTGATCCGGATTTAGTCGTTAAATTAGTTGGCGGTTTGGGTAGCGATAGTTTCAACGTGGGTGGCGATGCGCCACCGGTGATCAGCAATGATTTACTGGGCCACAGCGGTATTATCAGCCACATTGTCGTCAGTGAGGATCCTAATTATGATGGCATCAGGGTAGAAGGCATTTCTGCCAATGTCGCTGATAATGATGAGCCGGGTATCGTGCTCACGCAAAGCGAAGGCGAAAGCGTTGTTGGAACTGTGAATGGTACCAGCATTAGCGAAGATTTCTATACCGTGATTTTGACACACGCGCCACTCCCTGATGAAAAAGTAGTCGTGACGGCTTTGGCACCTAAAGAAGCTGAAAACGCGCTGATCAAATTCAAGGTAAACGGAGATTTAAAGGATTCGGTGCAATTGGTTTTCGATAGCACTAATTGGAATACTTACCAAAAAGTGTCTTTTGTCGCCAATGCTGCACTGGGAAGCGATCCCCTGGTTGGCATGATCAACCATACTATCAGTAGTGAAGACACCCTTATTGGAACGATTAGCGAAGCGGTAAACGATTTTGCCACGATTCGCTTAGATCAAGCCCTGACATCTGATATCGATTTGACGGGCGCGACGATTAAAATCACGGAGGGTTTTGGTAAAGGGCAAATACGCGGTATTGAATCTCTTGACGGCGCACTGTTGAATCTGCGAACAGCTTGGAACATTGTGCCTGATGCTACCAGTGTTTATGAAATCGACTTGGTTGATGGTGAAACCATCCGCACAGGGCAAATCGTTGAGGCAAGCAATAACACCACGGCGATAGTCAATGGCACAGAGTTCGGTGTGAATAATCCTGGCGGTGATCTGCGCGGCGCGACGCTACAAATCACGAGCGGCACGGGTGCAGGGCAGGAACGTTTGATCATGTCCAATACTGCTGACAGCTTGGTTTTGAACAAACCTTGGACAACGGCACTGGATGAGAGCAGTCAATTCCAGATTTTGCGTTATGGTGCTGTTAAAACACAAAGCGTCACTGTTTTTGTGAACGATACCCCGATGGAAGCGGCCGATTTAACCCAAGCGCCAGGCGTTCAGGTAGTACAAACTTCAGGTTCGACTGACGTGATTGAAGGTATGGGCACGGATACCTATTCTCTGAATTTGACTCAAAAACCAAGCGCCGATGTTAAAGTCTATGTGCAACCGGAACCCACCATCACCACGCGAGGGCAAATATTCTATAAAACGGCCCAAGTCGAAACAACGGGTTTGCAAAGTGATGAAAATGGGCAATTTGTGGTGTTTACGCCTGACAATTGGGCGACAGCGCAAAGCATTACTGTGAACGCGATAGATGATATGGTTGTCGATGGCGGCGATACCAAAGTCTTTGCACCGATGCCCCAAATCATCAATCAAATACAAGGCCCCTTGTATCTGGAAGGGATGGGCGATTCTGAAGTTTCCATCGGTTCCTTGGGTGAATCACTGATGTTACCCGGAGAAAGCAATCAAAAGGCCTCATTAGGCAATGTCATATGGGCAACGGACAACAGTATCAAAGTCGTTCAAGACGACATTCCTCAACAGTATGACGACTTAGTCGATTTAACGCTAGAAATCACTGCCGGCACTGCTAAAGGGGAAGCTCGGATCATCACTGGCTTTAATGCCCAAACGGGCGTTATTGCCATCGACACCCCTTGGGATGATGAACGGCCTGATGAAACCAGTGAATTTACCCTCTCAACCACCCATCCCAACCTATTAGTGGATGAAACCGAACAGGTGGATGTCGTCACGGTTTTTAACAACGACAGTCTGGCCGATGATAGCGGTGTTTTAACGCAGGATCGCCTGAGTGGTTTTGGTATGGGTTCTGATAATCTCGTTTTGGAAGGCACTGCTTTCAGGGCGGGCATCAATTACTTTGATATGGAAAACTTTACCGCCAATTTGGGTAAAGGCGATAACACACTCACCGTTAACAGTACGCATACTCGTGATGATGGATTTCGCACTGTGACGCTGATCAATGCGGGCGAAGGTGAGGATCGCATTGATGTGAATCTTGATGAAAATCAAGGCCTTATCGGCATAAAAGGTGAAGAAGGCAACGATATCATTGATGCCTCTGATTCTGAATTAGGCATTATGGCTTTTGGTGATGAAGACAATGATCAGTTAACGGGTGGCAGCGGTGAAGACATCTTATTCGGTGATCGCGGCCGTATTGACTATCTCAATGAAGACGGCGAAGTCGTCACGCGCTTAGGGCTAGAACACGATTTCAGCACGATGTTCGCCGTACCCGAAACGGATGATCAAACACCGGCCGATCAAACAGATGGTGTGAAACGGGATCCAAACCTGATTCTCAGTTTACAGGAAGAGATCGGTGGAAAAGACACTCTCATTGGTTTAGCCGGTAACGATATACTCATCGGTGGTTCTGGTGCCGATACGATTAGCGGTTCTGAAGACAATGATATTGCATTAGGCGATAACGGCATGATTGATTTTGCCTATCAAGATAAAAGCAGCGATGACAGCACTCAGACTCTGGTTTCAACCATCACACCTCTTCAAGGAGACAATGATAGCATCAGTGGTGGATCGGGCAATGATTTACTGTTCGGAGGAACGGGCAGCGATCAAATCAAAGGCGATAGCGATAATGATCTGATTTTTGGTGATCATGGGCGCGTTCAAGGTAAAGTCGAGTTGAGTGCTTTACCCTTAAGCATCCCTGCTGTTTTTACGTTTGAAGCCATTGATATCAAAATCGATGATGGCGGTGAAGCGGATCGGGTTCACGGCGGATCAGGTGACGATATTATATTAGGGCAACAAGGTTCAGACGTGATTTACGGCGAAGCCGGTGATGATGACATCATTGGCGGGCATAATGTTGAAGGCGGTAGCGATACCGGAGATCGCCTTGACGGCGGCCTAGACAACGACGTGATCGCAGGTGATAACGCCATCATTGAACGTCGCGGTGACACCGAGAGTTTGCGTATTCAAACCTTAACCGCTCCAACACTCTACGATGCCAACGGCGTAGCCCAAATTTCTGGAACGCCCCACGCCGATCCCGCTGGAACAGAAAAGAGAGAGATTACCCTACTCGATCATGCCGCTTATACACGAAACGGCCTATATGGAGCAGACTACATTGCTGGCGGTGCCGATGACGATATGATCTTCGGGCAACTGGGCAATGATAAGATTCAAGGCGATGGTAGTATCGATCTGCCCTCAGAACTAGCGGCCTCGGTTGATGAAAATGGCCAACTAACCGGCAATCCCTCAATTGAAGCCGAAAGCGATGGCGATGATTATATTGAAGGCAACGGTGGAAACGACTTAATCGTCGGAAACCTCGGTCAAGATGATATTATCGGCGGGAGTTCTAATCTATTCGGGCTCACTGGCCCAGGGTTGCGCCCTGATGGCGCAGATATGCTCTTTGGCGGCGCGGGAACGCGCATTCTCCGCAACGATCCCGGATTAGAAACGGCAAGCACGCAGCCCAACGCCGTAGAAACAAGCGAAACAGGCAACCATACTAGAGATGCCGATGTCATTTTAGGCGACAACGCGAATATTTTCCGCATCATCAATGCAGTCGATGGCAGCTATCTGCATTTCAATCACGATCTCAATCAAGACAAACTGGTTCGGGCCTACACATTGCTAGATTACACATTAGGCGGTGGAGGCAGTCGAGATATTGGAACCGGAGACGAACTGCACGGAGAAGGTAGCGATGACATTTTGCACGGCATGACGGGTAATGATGTTGTGTTTGGCGAAGGGCAAGACGACGATTTATATGGTGGTAGCGGGCATGATCGCTTATACGGCGGCACCGGTGTGGATGGCATATTAGGTGATGACGGCCTGATATACACCAGCCGCAATGGTATAGCCGAACCGCTCTACGGGCTGAGCCAAGCGAATCAAGAAACCGCCATATCCCTACCCGGCCCTTATGTCGGCGCAATCATTTACCCAGACGCTCAAGTGCAAAAAAGCGTTAAGCTACTCGCTTATGATCAAGGTGCCAGAAGCAACGGCAATGATGTGATTTATGGCGGATTAGATTCGGACTTCCTACACGGAGGCGAAGGCGACGATGCCATTTCAGGAGCCGAAGCGATTGCTGCCTATTATAATAGTCAGGCTCATACCGGCCAGATCAGCGCAACGGTTGATGGACAACGCTATACTTATCAAGTAGATACCCCCTTACCCTTTGATTCAAGCACCGGTAAGTTTGAAGCTTATGATGCTTACGATCCGCGCAGCAAAATCCCAGGCTTCCTGCTTGATTTTGATGTTGTAGATGCCCAAGGCAACAAAATCTTAGATGGCACAGATCGCCTATACGGCGACTTAGGGCATGATTGGCTAGTAGGCGGCACCGAAAATGATCGGATGTTTGGTGGTTGGGGCAACGATCTCATGAATGCCGATGATAATTTAACCACAAATAATGGCCTAAATGATCAACCAGACGCAAGTGAATTTGCCGATGGCGATTTTGCATTCGGCGGCGCCGGCTTAGATGTACTGATAGCGAATACCGGAAAAGATCGTCTATTTGACTGGAGTGGCGAATTTAATAGTTACTTCGTACCCTTCAGCCCATTTGGCGCGCCAACCGTCAATCGTGGTGTCTCACCGAATCTCATCAATTTCGTCACAGAATTAGGTTTAGGCGGCGGAGCCGATATCAGTTTAACCGAACCCGATGGTGAACTCGCGCTAGTGACTCAAAAAGATGAGGCTTGGCAAGATCAAAGAGGCAAACCACGCGATCCACAACCTGGCAATCTAGGCGGTGTACAACTTGATGAACGCGGCGGGCCTGAAATCAGCGATAATAGCAAAGGGCCGAATCAACCCAACACGGGAAACAACACTACTAACGAGCAAGCTTATTGGGAAGAAATCGAAGCACCCTACATTTACCCGATAGAAATACCCTATAGAGTGGTACCCATTGAGACATTTCTAGGTGAGAGCGATTCGCCAGATGAAACCAGCGTAGAGGATACTGACACACCTGCTGATCAGGCCGTTGTTGATCCAAGCGTAGAAGGTGTTGGGCCAATAGTACAGGAACCCGTACAGCCCGTTGATACTAGCGGCCCCGCGCCAATACCGGAACAGCCACAACCGGTTGATCCAACCGTGCAAGATATCGGGCCAACAACACCGGGCCAAGAAGCACAACCCGTTGATACTAGCGGCCCTGCGCCAACACCGGTTCAACCACAACCGGTTGATCCAACCGTGCAAGATATCGGGCCAACAACACCGGTTCAACCACAACCGGTTGATCCAACCGTGCAAGATATCGGGCCAACAACACCGGTTCAACCACAACCCGTTGATCCAAAAGTAGAAGACACAGGCACCACCACACCGGATCAACCGGCCGATCCTAAAGTAGATGACACCACTACTCAACCGGCCGATCCTAAAGTAGATGACACCACTACTCAACCGGCCGATCCTAAAGTGGATGACACCACTACACCACCGGCCGATCCGGCCGATCCGGCCGATCCTAAAGTGGATGACACCACTACACCACCGGCCGATCCGGCCGATCCGGCCGATCCTAAAGTGGATGACACCACTACACCACCAGCCGATCCGGCCGATCCTAAAGTGGATGACACCACTACTCAACCAGCCGATCCGGCCGATCCTAAAGTGGATGACACCACTACTCAACCGGCTAATCCGGCCGATCCGGCTGATCCTAAAGTGGATGACACCACTACACCACCGGCCGATCCGGCCGATCCTAAAGTGGATGACACCACTACACCACCGGCCGATCCGGCCGATCCTAAAGTGGATGACACCACTACTCAACCGGCCGATCCGGCCGATCCTAAAGTGGATGACACCACTACACCACCGGCCGATCCGGCCGATCCGGCCGATCCTAAAGTGGATGACACCACTACACCGGCTGATCCGGCCGATCCGGCCGATCCTAAAGTGGATGACACCACTACACCGGCTGATCCGGCCGATCCTAAGGTGGATGACACCACTACTCAACCGGCTGATCCGGCTGATCCGGCCGATCCTAAAGTGGATGACACCACTACACCACCGGCCGATCCGGCTGATCCGGCCGATCCTAAAGTGGATGACACCACTACACCGGCTGATCCGATTGATCCGACTGATCCGAAAGATAAACCCAAAGATAATCAAGGGATTGGAAACGGCAATGGTGATGGTGCAGTAGGCGAATCAGATGGGCAAGGCAAGCCAGACGATAATCAAGGGGGTGCAAAAGACAATACGGCCGAAACCGATAAGCCAAAGGATAACCAAGGGAATGGAAAAGGCAACGTCAAGAGTGCCCAACAAGGTGCGCGACTTGATACGTTTGGGCTGTCAGAATGGAGCGTGGATAGCACAGTGGGTGTCATGTTGTTTGACGAAACCACCGGCGTTTTCGTGGATAATAATGATCAAGCCGAATCCGATGACTTGCTCAATGATGACTTTCTGATTATCGCGGATAGGAAAGCATTATCTTCAGAAGGCGCGGGTTTGATTGCGTGGTAAATAGCGATAATGACAAGATGAGTACACGGATGACGGGGATAAACGGATAAGTCATTGATTTTTTATGTTTATTCGTTTGTATGCCCGTCATTCGTTGTACTAGATTAAAAAACTTGACTTTCAAAAATGCCTGTTTATACTCAGCCATCGTCGTTATTGCTATCCTAGCCGGAAGGAAGTATAACATAGCGGGTTTTAAACTACTTTCGCCATCAACCATTATGAATGTCGAATCACTTAGAAATGATCCAACAGCCAAGGAACTGATTCAGATTTTGTTCCCAGATGAAATAGCAGCGGCTAGGGCAGAAGGCGTTAAAATCGCGACAGAAGATTTGATGTGTCGCTTAACTAATGTACTCAGTGCTGAACAAATTCAGCAACTCAAAGGGGATGTAGGCATTATGGAGCCTACGCGATGAGATTTGGGCGAACACGTAGGTTCGCCCCTACAACCTCTGAATAGATTGGGTTTTGTAGGGGCATACCTGCGTGTCTTCCCTGAATTGGATTTGGGTGATAACAAAGGTTCGCCCCTACAAAAGCTCACTTAACTGACAACATGTATCAAGAGAAATTAAAAAAATTCAAAAATGTTGAAAACTTAGCCGGTAAGTCTTGGGAACATGGCGTTGCAATAGATGTTTTAGCAACAACAGATATTAAAGATTGTGCAATAGAATGTTTTCATTACCAACAAATGGTAGAATTATTTTTTAAACATTTATTGGAAACTAAAAGTCAATTTGCTTCATACAGTAAAAGCCATAAATTGCAAAGATTATTAGAAGAGCTCATTGCAAATACAAAATTTAGAACAGACAAGACTCAATATTTTATGGCATTACAAGTCATTACTGTTTGTGCAGAGGAATACAGATATAATTTTCTACTTGATTGTGAAGGATATAGGCAAAGTGTCACAATCTGTGATCAATTATTAGATGAATTACTTCAATTTGAAAAAGAGGGAAATGAGGAAGTGTAGGGTGATTGCCACAATCTCTTCTCTAATAATTAATAAATAAGCGGGTTTTAAACTACTTACTTTCGCCATCAACCATCATGAATGTAGAATCACTTAGAAATGATCCAACAGCCAAGGAACTGATTGAAATTCTGTTCCCAGATAAAATAGCCGATGCCGAAACTAGGGGTGAAACTAGGGGAATAGAAAAAGGCGTTAAAAAATCGACAGAAGACTTTATACGTCGTTTCGGTAATGTACTCAGTGCTGAACAAATTCAGCAACTCAAAGGGGATGTAGGCATTATGGAGCCTACGCGATGATCTTTCAACGTCTTTAGTACAACGGATTAGCGGAATTAACGGATTGATAAAGCGATGATTTTGTGAACGACTCAGAATCTTAGAATGCTTTGAATTGATAAAGGTATAATTTTAAGAGTCAATCAACTTTGAAAAAAATCAGGGAATGAAGTTAATCCGTTGTACTAAACCGTTGTACTAAATAATAATGCTATATAAAGCAAGGACTTATAGGGATTTCTCAATGTAAGGTATAAGTCTGTTATTATATTTTATAAATGTTTTGAAAGGGCTGACACGCCGGTCAGCCCCTACGATCTTTTGTTTAATTGGATGAAATAATCTTATGCAAAACATTACCTTACGTTCTCATGTTGGTGCAGATGGCAATTTGCATTTAAATATACCTACTGCATTGACTAATACTGAATTGGAAGTATTTGTGTGGCTACGTCCTATTGAATTTTCTCGTGATAGCAAGCAAGAAACCTTTTCAGAATGGTGGGCGAAAGAGCTTGCCAGCGTTCCACATCGTGATAATTATTCTGAACGATATAACGAGGTAAAACATGATTGTAGAAGAATCACCAAAGCAAGACATTGAAGCTAAAAAACAAATTTATTTACAGCGCGTTAATCAATTCTATGCTGATGTTAAAAAATTATTACAAGATGAACTCTTCATTTTGGAAGAAGACAACGTTGACGTGATAGAGGCATTAGGGGAATATCAAGCACCCCGATGCTCTGTTAAAACTCAAGAGGGTGAATTGTTAGCAGAATTTAAGCCGACTGGTGCTTCGGTTTTATTGGCAGAAGGGGCAATAGATGTTAAAGGCTGGTTGGATAAAGAATATGTGTTATACATGCTGAAAAGTGATCCTCAAACCTACTATAAAATTGAAGAAGATGGTTGGTATTGGCAAGAACAACGTCTTGATGTAGAACCTCATTTTCTCAATAATAAAGTCACATTATTGCAATTGATTACCTGGGTGAGTGATCATGAATTCTGAACCATTGCTGCCAGTGTTATTAGCTTATATGACGACTCAAGAAAGCTATAAAATTGCCAAAAGAGCGACTAAAACCAAAGAGACAAAAATACGACAGAGATTGCTTCAACGTACCCACTTAGAGACAAAAACAGTTATTGATGCTGAGGGAATCATTGAAGACAGTAAAGAAGAGACTGATGCTTTATTTGTTTTGGGAATATGGGCCGCTTTTGAACGTTTTATTAGGGACGATTTACAGAAAAGGGGTCAAATTTTGTGCCACAGCAATCCGCCCATTTTGGGAAGTGCCATTTACAAACTGCTTGAAAAAGAAATTGAATTTTGGAAACCGGCGGAAATTCTTGACTGTCTCAAAGAAAGTTTGTTTAAGGATAAGATGAATTTAATTGGACATGCCAAACAAGTTTTGGCATATAGAGATTGGGTGGCACATGGAAAAAACCCGAAAAACCCGCCTTCAACAGACATGAAGCCTCTATCGGCTTATAATACACTCAATGAAATAGTGGAAACTTTGTTACGTTATCCACCAAATCAACCTAATATATAGCTACGAAAAAGTATTTTAGTTTGCTGATTTACGTTCCAACTTTAGTTTGCTGGTAGGAGTGCCCAAACCTGACAGGTTTTCAAAACCTGTCAGGTTTTTATCGCTCGACATTTTTCTGAAAGTCTATAGAAAGCAATTTCTTGGTTTATTTTTTTTCACCCTATTTTTAATGAAATAATGAGGAATGGTGGGCAAACGGGCGGTGAAATCTGGGTTGATATTGAGTTCGTTGTCGCCCGCTTACCCACCCTACGATCTAACTAAAAGGATAATTTGATATGCCTGATAACAAAGAACAACCCGCTACAAGTGGGGAACGTCGTAGTATTAATTGGGATGATTCTAAAATGCAAACCACTTATGCTAATGTGGTTAATGCGACCAGTACTCGTGAAGAGGTGTCTATTTTCTTCGGGACTAACCAAACTTGGAATCCGAATACGACTCAAGATGTGACGATTCAATTGACGGATCGGATGGTGCTAAATCCTTATGCCGCTAAGCGATTGTCTGTTTTGCTTGCGGGTATTATTACCGAATATGAAAAGCGTTTCGGTGAATTGCCTTTGGATGCTCAACAAAAAGTATAAATAAATTATAGTGAATTTGACTTTTAGTTTTGGGCCGGCTTTTCTGGAACCACAGGCTTGGGAGGCCTTAAATCGGGCTGAGAGTTTTGAGGCTTATGTGCAAAGCTGGTTAGCCTTGCTTTGTGCTTCTATTGCGGATACGGAATGTGCAGTGGTGGTGCTGCGTGATAAGGAGACGGCACCCTATACGCCTATTGCTTTTTGGCCTGATGAGGGGAGCAAGACTGAGGCTTTAATGAAAGCCGCTGAAACGGCGTTACAGGCGAATAAGGGGGTTTGTCTGCGTCAGGATGATGTCAGCCGTAGCCAATTAGCCTATCCGGTGCGTGATGATGTTCTGTTACGGGGCGTTGTGGCTTTGGAACTGCGACAACTCAATGCGGCTTCCGCGCCTGTTGCTATGCGCTTGTTGCAATGGGGTTTGGCTGGATTATTACTGGCATTACAACGCGCTGTGGCTGATCAAAAAACCGCGTCTGGGGAATCGGCATTGCAGTCCATTCTTGAAGGCGTGGCTGTCGTTCTGGAAAATCAAGGCTTTCATCAAGCGGCTATGTTGTTAGTCACTCATTTAGCGTCGGTGTTGGATTGCCGACGGGTGGCGCTTGGTTTTGTCAAATCGCGTCATTACGCCCTTCAGGCGCTTTCTCATAGCATTACCTTTTCTGAAAAAACGCAACTTTCCAGGGCCTTGGAAGCGGCTATGGCTGAGGCTGGTGATATGGGCCGTTGTTTGGTATTCCCGCCGCGACTAGAAAACGATACGCCACTTTATCCTGCTCATGAGCAATTATCGGGCAGTTTTGGTGGGTATACGATTTGTACTGTTCCCATTAGTGACGGGGTTTCTATTCTGGGTGCTTTGGTGCTGGAGCGGGAAGCTGTTTTTGATGATGAAACGCTCAATCTCTGTGAAACGGTGGGTACGATGACGGGATTAATCCTGAGTTTGAAACGGGATAATGAACAAGGATTGCTCAAAAGAGCCGTTATGCAATTGAGAAGGGGGTTGGTGAAAACGCTTGGGCCGGGCTATATTGTTTGGAAATTCAATGGCTTGCTCTTGATTGGGGTGGTGGCCTTTTTCAGCGTTGCTGAAGGGGTTTTTCGTCTCTCGGCTAATGCATACCTAGAGGGGGCTGTGCAACAAGCGATTGTCGCGCCGATAGATGGTTTCATCAAAGACGCGCCTTTTCGTGCTGGCGATTTGGTGACGCCAGAAGATGTGCTTTTTAAGCTTGATGATACGGAAATTCGGTTGGAGCAGACTCGTTTAGAGAATCAGTTTGAACAATATCAAAGCAAATATAACAATGCTTTGGCCCAACATAAACGGGCTGAAATGCGTATAGTGGATGCTCAAAGAAAGCAGACGACGGCGCAATTAGATTTGATCAGGAATCAGTTGGCACGAACGGCCGGAAAAACGCCTTTCAATGGGATGATCGTACAAGGCGATTTAAGTCAAAAGTTAGGTGCGCCGGTGAAAAAAGGAGATGTTTTGTTCGAGGTTGCACCGCTTGATAATTATCGCATTATTTTAGAGGTTGATGAGCGGGATATTACGGAAGTGCATGAACAACAGACTGGAAACTTGGTATTGACTAGCCTCGCTAAACAGGTTTTACCTTTCCATGTTGTGAAAATCACACCCGTTTCTGAGACGAAAGAGGGTCGTCATTTTTTCCGTGTGGAAGCTAATTTAGACAGAATTAAAGCACCGAAACTCTTACGGCCTGGCATGACGGGCATTGGCAAAATTGAGGTGGGGCAACGCGCTCTGATTTGGATTTGGACTCGCGGCTTGATCAATTGGTTGCGGGTGTGGTTCTGGTCGTGGTGGCCCTGAAAGGGGGTGAATAATGGCTTTAATAGACTATTCATGGCATAAGGTGGCGAATGCTAAACCCCGTATGAGTAACCATGTTCAAGTGGAACGTCATTTTTACAGGGAGCAACCTTGGTATGTTTTATATGACAAGGCCAGTGGACGTTGCCACCGATTCACGTCTGCGGTATATCGGCTATTGTGCTTGATGAATGGTGAGCGCACTTTGCAGCAAATCTTGGATCGGCTACAACTGGAAGAACAGCCGCCTTCAAAAGATGATGTTCTTCAAGCTTTGGGCCAATTGCAAGTAGCTGAATTGTTGCATGGTGATATTGTGCCTGGGATCAAGGTTCTGGAAGAACGACAGCAGAACTGGAAAAAATTACGCTTGCGCCAGCGTTACGGTAGCCCATTTTCTATCCGATTCGCTTTATGGGATCCTGATGCGTTTCTCCAACGTTTTTTGCCTAGCTTACGGCTATTTTTTTCGCCTTGGTTTTTTGTTTTCTGGTTGGGTATGGTAGGTTATGGGATTATGCTGGCTGCCCAAAATTGGGCATTACTCACCCGTGATATAGCGGATCACGTCTTGGCACCAGATAATCTGATCATTATGTTGTTGTTGTTTCCCGTTATCAAGCTGTTACATGAGCTAGGCCATGCTTTTACGACGAGACGTTGGGGCGGTGAAGTACATGAATTAGGCATTCTGATTTTGGTTTTTATGCCGTTGCCTTATGTGGAAGCGTCTAGCGCGTCGGCTTTTCCCGATAAGCGAGCGCGTATTCTGGTGAGTGCGGCCGGTATTATGGTGGAATTGTTTATCGCGGCTTTAGCCATGTTACTTTGGGTGAGCGTGGAACCGGGGATGGTACGGGCGATGGCTTATAATGTGATGTTTATCAGTAGTATTTCAACCTTGCTTTTTAACGCCAATCCTTTGTTACGTTTCGATGGGTATTATCTGTTAGCGGATGCGATAGAAATGCCTAATTTGATCTCCCGTTCAAATCGTTATCTCGGTTATTTGTTCCAACGTTTTCTACTCAATGTCAAAGAACTGTCATCGCCTGCAGAGTCGCGAGGTGAAGCGGGTTGGTTGCTGTTTTATGGCATAGCGGCTTTTTTTTACAGACTCTTCATTTCAGCGGTTATTATCCTCTTTGTTGCCAGCAAATTCTTTATTGTTGGTGTATTGGTTGCGATATGGGCCGTTTACCTGTTTCTCATTTCTCCCATGATCCGGCATATTCGCTATTTGTTAACTCATTCCGTGTTAAAGCGTCGAAAATTAAGGCTCATTTTTGTCTTAGGCTCTTTGTTCAGTATACTGGGTTATGGGCTATTTTGGTTGCCTGTACCGTTTTGGAGTAATGTCGAGGGGGTGATTTGGCCACCGGAACAGTCACAAGTGAGAGTGGAAGCTTCTGGTTTTTGTCATGAATTATTGGTACGGCCTGGTGAATCCGTCGCGATTGGGGACAAATTAATGCGGTTAAAGGATGAGGTGTTGGAAACGCAATATCAGGTTTTGCACTATCAGTTAGCGGAATTAGAGGCCAAATATAGATATACCGTTTTCGGGCAAAAAGATCGTGTCTCTGCCCGTCTGTTACGGGAACAAATTAAAACGGTTGAAGCTGATCTTGCGAAGCATGAAGAACAATTGAAACGATTAATGGTGCGTAGTACACAAGTGGGCCGGATTTATATCCCCCATTATGATCAACTTTTGGGCCGTTTTTTACAGCAAGGTGAATTAGTGGCTTATGTGGTAGAACCGCCCGTGAATATCATTCAAGCGGTGGTTCAACAAGAGGATATTGCGTTAGTGCGACGCGATTTAGTGCAACAGAAAAAGGTGTTAGTGGAAGTGCGATTAGCAGAGCATTTGGAGCGGGTTTATCCGGCGGTGATCAAACAAGCGGTGCCGGAAGCGTCAAAGTATTTACCGAGTCGCGCTTTAGGCACAAGCGGAGGGGGTTCGATTCCTCTTGATCCAAGCGATAAAGACGGTTTGCAAGCTTATGAAGCGGTTTTCCAATTTGAAATTCATTTATTGAATGAAGTACCCGTGACGGGTATTGGTGGACGTGCTTATTTGCGTTTTTATCATGACAAAGAACCCTTAGCATCACAGTGGTATCGTTCAATACGGCAATTGTTTTTGCGGCGATTTGAGATATAATGTTTGTTTTTTGAGGGCACGAGGGCACGAAGACATCGTGCCCTTTTTTTCATCGTGAATCAAAAAAACTTGTTTGCTATTATTGATTATGTTTCAATGCAATCTGTTCATTAATCATTATTTAAACTGTTTAGTCACCTCAATGACTGATATCCATTAGAATGGTGGATAAAAGCCTTTAAAATCAATAGGGTGTATTCTGTGTTCCCCCAAAACGTTTTAGTACAACGATAATGGAAAAAACGGATAGCTGGTAAGGATTAATGCCACGACAAAGGCTTGTGAAATTTAAAAACAAATACTAAGACAACTTTCCCATCTGGAAAAATTCAATGACAAAAATCACCGCAAAAATTTTAGATTCTACTCACTTGGAACTGAGCCAACCTATTTTTTGTCGTCAAGGAAATATTATCTCACAGATCATCCCCGATGTAGTCGAAAAAAATGTGGAAGATGAAGACAATTTATGGAGGAAGGCGAGCGAAAATCATTTTTTGGCTGCTTATGATGAAGGGGATGCCATTTATGACAAATTATAATTTTGGAGAAGTTGTTTTGGTGGGATTTCCACAACACAATGGCACAATAAAAAAACGTCCTGCCCTTGTTGTTTTAGATATAGGCGATGCTGATATTGTGCTGGCTCCAATAACAACAACAAAGCGCATAGCTGCAGGTGACTATGAATTAAAGGATTGGTCGTCAGAAAGTGGACTTTTAAAAAAATCTTGGGTTAGGCTTGCAAAAGTGTCTTGTTTAGAAAAAAGTGCAATTGTTCATTCACTGGGATTGCTATCAAATAATGATTTGAGTCAGATAATTGAGATTTGGCAAAATTTATATCCACAAAAATAGCCGAGCGGGTACATCACCTGTTACGGGCGCATTTCTAAAGGGTATCAATATAAATTTTGAAGGTTCTCTTGGAGTTCCAAATTTATTTTGCGGCCCGATTGATTGGAATGCCTGTTATTTTGCGAAGGCCAACAATCGCCTCAATGACTTATGATAGCCATTATATGCGGCCCGATTTTCGTTCCAAATTTATTTTGCGGCCCGATTTTCGTTCCAAATTTATTTTGCATTTTGCGGTTTGATTTTCTTTCCTGATTTAGCCAAACTTCAAAAGTGGCTTTCCAAGCTTCGCTCATATCGTTATATTGATAATGGCAATGGTACTGTTACTGATAACAGAACGGGGCTGATCTGGTTGAAAAATGCAAATTGTTTCGGTCAGCAAATTTGGAAGAAAGCTATGCGAAGCGCAGCCAAGTTAGCTCATGGACGATGTGGTTTACGTGACGGTTCAAAACGGGGTATGTGGCGTTTACCTACTATAAAGGAATGGAAAGCCATGCGGGACAGGAGATATAGAAAGCCAGCACTTTCCAATGCGGCTGGAACGGGTAAATGGAAAGAAGGCAACGTGTTTTATGGTGTACATACAAACTCCCATTGGTCATCTACCAGACGTGCAAACAGTACTACCCATGTCTGGGTCGTGTATCTGCTAGATGGCCGCGTCAACTACCGCCCTAAAAGCTATGCCCGCTATGTATGGCCAGTGCGAAACAAGCAATAGGGAGCCTATAACAAACTTTGGCTTAAAAACGTAGGAAAATAGGATAATGGAAGTAGCATTTAATGATGTTGAAATGGCTTTACCACACTATTTACAAATGGCTGAAGAACAACCTGTTGTGATTATGCGTGAGGGTAAGCATGTAGGCTTACTCATTGGTTTTGAATCAGAAGAAGATTGGCAAGCGTTTCAATTGGAAAATGATCCTCGCTTTTTACAACGTATTCAATCGGCAAGACAAAATATCAAGTCTGGGCGAGGAGTAAGACTTGAAGACATGACTTTATAAAGTATCGTCGATTTGGAAACAATCAAGATATACTCGGCGCGGGAATAAACTTTCAGGCAAACATTAGGCGTTGATGTTTTGAATGGTGCTTATCCAATATAGTACAACGGATTTACGGAATAAACGGATTAGTTTATTGGCAGCATTGAACCATCCGTTCATTCCCCTGATCTGTTGTACTAAAG